>MDTG01002537.1_pt1 | contig 17218 bp, 9 predicted proteins | sample 811421 | NCBI WGS metagenome assembly MDTG01 (sample SAMN05326645, study PRJNA326480) | marine metagenome | isolation source: seawater | place: Pacific Ocean: South East | collected 2011
AAGAGGAGAAGCTTTGGCTGGTCGTTTTTAGGAAAACGAAAAGAACCAGAAGAAGAAGAAGAAGAAGAAGAAGAGCCGCAGAAGCAACCAAAAATCGACGACGGTTTCGCTCAATTAAATGCCGCGTTGAACAAGCGACAGGAAGAGAAGAAGAAGAGGAGCTTTGGATGGTCATTTTTAGGAAAACGAAACGAACCAGAAGAAGACGACGACTGCGAGGAGGAGGAGGATAGTGATATCATACCCACACAACAAATTGGCGGCGACGACGACACCGACGACGACGACAACGAGAAGGAAGATGTATAGATTGCCATGCGGCGAGAACCCAAAGGTGTCATCAAGTTTTAATCTGAATGCATGAAGAACTTCTTTTTCTAGACAAGAATCCCCTCTTTACAATTTCCCCAGTTTTTTGCCCTCCTAAGAAAAAGCGTCGAAGAACGACGCGATCGCTCGTCGCCACTGCACTTCGAGTCGAGCAGATTTCTGCTCTTTTCGGCGAACTCGCGATGTCGTCTTCCGAGAAGACGCCATTTCCTCGGCGTACCAAACTCGTCCTCCATTTTCACATTCGATCCGCCAAAAACATCAAATCGTCGCGCACCAGACGGAAACGGCTCTTGTTCGTGCTCGAAGTCGGGGACAAGCTCAAATTTCGGACGAAGATCGCGAGGAAAACTGAAAATCCAATCTGGGACGAACGGGGGACAATGGATTTAGGGCCGATTACGAACGGTGCGAACGCAAGTGATGAAGAAAAAGTGCGATTGTCCGTTTGGGATGTGAAAACGAAAACTAAGCAAAAGTGTAAAGGCGCGAGATCGATCTGGATGAAAGACGTGAAAGGAGGATTTAATCTCTCTCGCGAAAAAGAAAAGAAGATTGAATTGGACGTAGAGCTTGAAGGATGCACGAGAGGAATCGGGTCAGTTCAGGTGGAATTGATGTTCGTGAAGGAGGAAATTTTCGTTGAAGACGCGGGCGGACGCGCCGCAGAAGAGAAAGACGAAGACGTATTCAAAACGCCCGCTTTAAAAGTAAAAGAAGAAATCAAGGAGGAGGATGTCGATGAGAATGAGGATGAGAATGAGGATAAATTCGATGAAGACCCATCGAAAGAGGAACTCTTACGAGAGCGCGTGAAGAAAATGCAAATGGAATCGATGGAGAAGAAGTTAGAACGCATGGAAGATCCGGACATGTTAACGAAAGAGGAGAGAAGAATGTTGACCGAAGGTGCGAGCGTAGCGAAGAATTTAGGCTCGAAGTTGCCGAAGTATTTCGACGACGCATCGAGGGCCGGTGGCCTCCCTAGCAGCGCGGAGAAGAAAGAGAAAGAAGAAGAAGAGGACGAGTGGGCGAATGTGCTGCCAACGAAAAAAAACAAGAGCGGCGTGTTATCTATGTCACCAGTTAAAAAAGCAGTGAGTGGTGATTCGATAGGAAACAAAGACGTCGACGAGGACGCGCTCGGTGTTGATCTTTTGGAAAACCAACCGTCGTCTCCTACCGTGATTCCGGAACGAAAAGATGTTATATCTTCATCGAACATTTTGTCTCCGACCGGTGACAAGAGCAATTCGATGAACGAACTGCGGAGAAAACAGTCCAGCGAACGTATTCACGCACGTGCCATCGCCGCTCGAGAGGCGTTGAGGCAGTCCAAGTCGTCGCAAATCAACGATGAGTTGGACGAGTTGTACGAACGCGTCGTCGTTTCGCCTGCTTCCGGAGGAAAAGAGAACACGAGTCGAAACGACAATATTGGAATGGCAACATCGGAAACCATCGACGCGAAGAAACCGTCTTCTTTTTCGTCTTATTCTGAAGATGAGGAAGAGGATGAGGAAGAAGACATTGTCATCTATTACTTGGAAAAGTCAAAACCAATGACTCTGGCCGAAGCGGAAATGTTGCGAGACGCCAAGAAAGTATCTCAGCTGATGCAAAGAGCCGAAAACGCCTTCACGAAATGGATGTAAGAATCTATTCGTACATATCGATGTATTAGATGGATTAGTATTAGTATTAGTCTTATTAGTATTATTAAAGCTTGCTCGCTACATTATTGCATTGTATTTTTAAATCTTCTTGACTATTTGTACCACATCTTCGTCGCACAGCACGTGTTCCTTCCCCACTTTCTGTGGTCGATGCTTCGCCGACATCCCCCACACGTTTGCCTCTTTGAAATTCTTCACCATGCTCTTGTGCAACGAGTTGCAAAAATCTTCCACGGTCACTTGTCCTTTCTTCAAAATAATTGGCGCATCGTATGCCGGGTTTTGGCCTTTCGGTTTGGTATAAATCCTCGTCAAGTTTAAATACTCCCAAATCTTATCCAACAACCCGTCCAAATTCCACTCTTTACCACTCGAGACTGGCACGTAGTGCGGCATCGCGTCTAATAACTCCAACTCTTCCACGGTAATTTGATCGATCTTGTTCACGGCGTACACGCACGGCGTGTATATTCTATTCCCTTCGATAACATCAATCAACTCTTCGTCCGTACAGTTTTCGTAAATCTTCACGTCGCAATTCTTCACGTGATACTCCTCTAAAATCGCTTTTACCGTGCTCTCATCCAACCACGCGGGATCTTCCCCGGATTTTGGCTTAAACGGCAACACGTTCACTCCACCCTTATCTTTTACGGTGTAACTAATATTCGGCGGTTTCTTATTCAACCGAATCCCGAACCCGTCCAATTCTTTCTCGATTAACCGTCTGTGCGTCAACGGTTTCATGGCATCGAGGACGACCACGATGACGTCGCAAGTACGAGCAGTAGATATGACTTGCCGTCCTCGTCCTTTCCCATCTTTCGCGCCTTCAATAATACCTGGCAAATCCAATAATTGCACTCTCGCGCCTCTGTAGTTAATCACCCCGGGTACGCACGTCAACGTCGTAAACTCGTACGCCGCTGCTTCCGAATGCACCCCCGTCAGTTTCGTCAAAAGCGTGCTCTTTCCAACCGACGGGAACCCGACTAAACCAACTCTACAATCGCCCGTTTTCGTGACCTCGAACCCTTCGCCTTTGCCGCCCGATTTCCCGCTCGGTTCGATCAGTTCCCGGCGAAGCTGCGCCAGTTTCGCTCGCAAGGACCCGAGATGATTCTCCGTCGCTTTGTTCTTCTGCGTTCTCGACATCTCGAGCTCGATCGACGCTATCTTCTCCAAAATTGCAGACATGATGACGACGCGTACAGGTAGTAGTGCCCCGCGGTGGGTTTCCGCTCTTCCGTGTCTAAATCTTCTGCTTTGCCTTCCTCCTCGCGGTGTTGTTCGTATAGAAAAGTGTGACGCGATGGTGGAGATTTTTAGGTCCAAAACGAGATAAAAAAAAAGAACGAAAAGGAAGAAGAAGAAGAAGAAGAACGTCAAAATGCATGATAAATACTACGTAGTAAATATACTCGAATAATACAGTAAAACATCTTCATCTTCACAACACCACCGCGAACACCACCACCCCCAGAGAAGCAGTTCTCAGTTCTCGAGTCGCACTGATGGCACATTTTTGAGTCGTGCACTGATGGCATTAAGCAGTGCCTCCACCGGCGATACCAACCAAGGCGGCGGTGATGACTGGCGTCGCCGCCAAAACGGAACTGACGATGCCGCTCAACGCGTAGCTCAACGCGGCGTACGGTAACGCTTCCGGCTCTTTACTTACCAACGCCGCAGTGCCTAAACCGTGAGACGAAGCAGCTGTCGCCATACCTCTGGAGATTGGGTCGTTCGCGCCGGACTGGTCCAACACTTTCGTGGCTAACGCAGATCCGAGAAGACCGGTTAAGACGACGGCGGCGGCGGTTAACGAAACCATTTCTGGATGGCCCAAGGACACAGTCACTGGCATCGCTAAAGCGACCGTAACGGACCGTGGTACCAATGCAAGAGAAATTGCCGGGGTTAACCCGATAAGTCTGCCCAATAATGCGGTAGAAAACATAGCAAACGTGGACGTGCCGACTAAACATGTGAAAATTTCCACCGCGTGTCTTTTGATAATTTTTCTGGCGCCGTACACTTTAAACGCGAAGGAGACGATTACGGAACCTAAGAAGGCCATGAGGATATCGCCGGCGCCCATAGCGGATAAAGAGTTCATATCCGTGAACGACACTCCAGATTTATACAGTTTTAAAGTGGCTTGGTACCCAGCTCCGGTGCATAAACCCATGATATATACCCCGAGGTTAGATAAAACTGCGCACGTGACAATCGGATTCATTTTCGCCTTCACTTCGTTGACGTTACCGATTAACAACGAAGATACCGTCGCGCCAACTAACCCGACCGTGACAAAGAACGGTTGGTACGCATCCGTGGCCGGTAACCAACTCGCGGATAAGTAACTCATCATCGTCGTAAAACCAACCAATTGTTTGACCAAATCCGTCGTCGGCGGTTTCCCTTTTTCTTGCGGCAAAGGTTGCATCTCGACGCCGGTCATTTGTCTCACCGTCGTGGCCAACTTCGCGGAGAAGGCGCACGTCACCACGAACCCGGCGACTAACAACCCGACGATCTTCCCAAGCGTCGCCGCTTCCATCGTCGATACTACCAACGGCAACGTCACCAGCGAAGGCACGTAAAACACTGGCAACCAGCTGGTAATCCAATCCATCGCTGGAGAGAAGAAATGACACACTCGCGCGGAGAACGAGCTCTTCTCGTCTTTGGCCAACGCATCCAGCGCGAGCAACGCGAAAATCAATGCGAACATAACCACCAACGGTCCGGGAAACGAAATGCCTTGTGCTGCGACTTTCTTCGACACCACTTTATCCATCACGAACAGAGTCCCCGTCGCGCCAAACACGCGGACCACGCCGCCGAACTTCTCGCCGCTCAAAAACGATGGTGTAGTCGTAGTCTCGGACGCATTTTTCTCTGATTCCGCTTTAGCTGCCGCCGCTGCCGCTGCCGCGCGTTCGGCGCGAAACCTCGCTTCGATGGCGTCCACGTTCGCCTGCGTATCCTCGCTCGCCCGGACCGTCGTCGTCGTCATCCTCCTCCTCCTCCTCCTCCTCCTCAACATCGTCCTCGATGCCACTCCTCCACGTCGTCCCATCGGCATCTGCATCACACGTGTTCTCACCGTCGTCTGAATCGTCGTCGCGTGGTTTTGAGCTCGCGCGACCACGCGCGGTGTCGTTCCCAACATCATTTCTTCTTCTTCTTCTTCTTCTTCGAATTCTTCTTTCGACAAAAAGCGAGACGATAGTATTACCAAAGACGCGCGTAATAATGTGAACGAATTCGCGTCGAGAATTTCAAAAAAATGTTGACGTGTCCAACCCTAAATGTAGGTAATATAGGACCCTAAATGTAAACGAAACTTTGAAAGAGGAGGGGAGGACTTTGAATTACTTATTACGACGACGACGTGCATTATTAAAACGTTCTCTTGGAAACAACGCCGGGGTACCCTCTCCAGACTTTCCCGACGTCTGGGTGCCACCCTCTGGCACCGACGCGTAAGGCGGGGTGCGTATAAATATCCCCGCCGAAATCCGTCGCCGGCGCTTTGACGGTTTCGCCGAGAGGGACGGACCACGATCGAGCGTCGCCGAATTTTGCGACGATTTTTTGCCACGACGTGTAGAGATAATACGGAACCGTGAGATAGAGAACCATCGCCGGGGCGTAAGCACTTTTTGAAAACAACACAGACGAGACGAACGTCTGCGCGATTAACAACGACCACATGATCAATTCAGAGCACGAGTAAAACACCGTGCCGTTGGATTCGTACCCGCGTTCGTACACGTATAACAAATGGTACCTCCAAATGATAAAATTGGTGAGGAAAAAGAACGCGCACACCAATGCAATTAACGGCGCGATGACGGAAAACGTCAAGCCAAGTAGAATAATCACCGAAAACAGACCAGCTTCTCTCCCGGCTCTCATTTGTCGAGGCGAATATTTCATGGTTCGATCTCTTTTCGTTGGTGTGCACCCAAAGCAACACCGTAGATACGTGTTAACGGTGTAACAAATCACGCCTGGATGTGGAAATATCAACCTGTACGTTGGAATAAACACCGCTCGGTAGAAAACGAATGATAAGAAGAAATTCGAAGACAGCGGCAAGACGGTGCCGAATTGTTGCTGCAAACTGCTCACCGTGGTGCCATTTTGCAACGCTTGTTGCAAAATCCCGGAAACTGCCCCGCCGAGGATGCCACCGATTAACATGTTCAACAAACCCCACAAATAGTAGAATTTCATGAACCTTTGATCGGTGGCAGAAAGAGACACCTGCACGTTTTGTGCGTGTACTAAATACAAGAGGAAGAAGGACACGGCAAAGACTTCCCATAACGTGAGCAAAATCGGCGGCAAGATACCAGAAACCAACAAACGCAACCCTGCAACTTCTTCGTTATCACAATACCATTCCAAGAAAGATTCGATGTTGTCGCTTGGAGCTTTCAAGGTACACGCGGAGGTGATCATGGTGGCAACCAAAGTCGACGGCGTGAGAATCAAAATGACAATCGCCGGGTAAACAAACACGAAACGAACGAACGAGGTTCGTTTCGGTTGTAACAACGTTTGCCAATTTATATCGGATGGACCAGGCGCTGGATGGACGACGAATTCGTTCGCACCGCCTCGGTGTAACAAACACTGCGCGGCCATGGCAGCTGCCGTTTGCGTTTCAAACACTGCAAAAGCCGACGGACCGGGGACGCCGTTCCAGGCTTTTTCTCTTTCCTCGAGAATCATCGAGTCCACGACTTCCAACTCGTGCTCTAAATCCGCCAGTTTCGTCGAACGATCCGTGCTTGTTTCCTTCTTTTTTCTGTGGGGTACAGTGAAAAACGTCGGGCTTTTACCTACGGACCGATTCGATTGTGCTTCGATGTCCTGCAATCTTACGCGTTCTTTTTCACCTTTGTCGTGCGTGTTCTCTGCGCTTCTTTGTTTCAGAGAACTCATTTCTCTTCCAAGCTCAGCCATTTTCTGCGGGTCCTCACCGAACGCTACACATTTCCCACGCATTTGTACGAGCTTGTTATTAATCTCGTCTCTCTGATCTAACAAACGATCGGTTTGTCGATGGTCGTACACCGGAATCATACCGCGAAATTCAGTGCCAAAAACTTCGTTGAACATGAGTTCCATCGTCGCGTACTGTTCATCCGCGTACGCCCTGCTCGCTTCTTTTTCCTTCTCTTCGATTTCTCTCACCGAGGCGGAATTCAAGCTCGATCCAAATTTGTCGAGAAATTTCGCGGAGAGTTTACTCCTCAAACTCTTGTGTCGTTTTGATTTAAACTTTGGAATGTTGGTCAACAAAATCACGTAGTTTTCTGCCCACACGGAGATTAACTTGCGACTTTCGGGATCGTATGTGTTTACCGATCGCGACTGTTGCACGTCTGGTAAGGCACCGACCATATCGCTGTAGCTATATTCCACGGTTGGATCTTCACTGATATCTAAACCAGTCCACCATTCGTGATCGATGGCGACGTCGCGACCGTCATTGTTTTTCGCGCTGGCCGCTTCCATTTCTTGCGCTTGTCGAATCGCGTTTTCGAGAGACGATCGGCCTTCGACGACTTTTTGCGCCTCGCTTATATCTAAGTTATAATTCAGATTACCGAACGAGCCTCCGGATCCAGTGCGTCGATGATGACCACCAGCTGCCATCGCGGCGGTGTTTTGTCGGAACTGCTTTTGGGCAAGTTTTTGCGGAGAGAACATGCCGCCATTGTTATTATCATTCAACTCTTCTCGATCGGACATCCTTCGCTGCGATTGAGGAGGATTAAGTTCTGTTTGAAAGTCCGGTTCTTCACTCGTACTCACCCCACTGGACGTATTCCTGTTAATTATCGCATTTCTCGCCGCCGCCGCTTCTCGAGTATCCGTTATGGAAGAGGTCAACATGTTCACGTCGTCGTCCGTAATATCTAAAGCGTTCTCGTTGGCATCGTCATCATCGGTATTATTGTTGCGACGATTGTTCCGACCGGATATATTCCGCGCGGCGCGATTGACTTGTACCATTGATGATCCAACGACCGATCGACCCAGATTCCCCATGTCTCCAAAAATGCTCAAGATTCTTCTCCCGGCACCTCGCGTGTTTGCCGGACGTTCCGCCGGTGCGTACCGCGAACTTCCCGCGTGTCGATCGATTTTTTGTCTGGGATTCATCCCACGTTCTTCGTCGTCCGAGTCGTCATCGTTTCTGACATTCACAGACTCGGATATTGGCCCCGCCGGTGATTTGGATTTCTTCTTCAGAGGACTCGGAGAGTAGTTCAGTACCTCATCGGCGTCATCGGCATCATCGTTAGTAAGAGTGTCAGTGTTACCTTGTGATGAAACGATCCTCTCGACTTCATCGTAATCTAGCTGTTGAGGAGATACATCGACTGAATGTCTAAAGGACACCTCGCTATTACCGCCGCCGCCGCCGCCGCGTTTAGAAACCGAAGAATTTGGAGACGCCGTAGCAGCGAGGGATTCCACAGAAACCCCTACTGATGACGGAGATGGTGTTTTTTTCACCCCCGATGCGGTCAACGGAGGTGTATTCGTAATCGTATCCGCAATAGACGCACTGCCAGAGGATGTCGGCGACATCTCTAGACCACCCTCGCCATCCCCACCGGCCGGTAAACTTTCCTCGGATACTTTAACCATATGATGTGCTTGCTTCTTTGCCGTCTTTTTTTCGTCGCCACTATTTTTTTGCCCGCCGTATCGAAACAAACCCTTACCAGCGCTCGATTTACTTTGCCTCGCTTTCACGGAGACGACCGAACGTGCAGACGGATCTTCGTTACTAAACGCGAAATTCCCGTCTTCGTTGTCATCATCGCAGCTTCTTGGCGATGAAGCGCCTCCTAAACGCTCTCGCCGGTTCAATGAGTCCGCGCCTTTCGTTTTGAACGCTTGCGATTTGAACATCGGGGATGTCGATTTTGCCGCAGCCGCAGTCACTGCTTTCGACCCGAGCGACGTCGTACGCATTAAAGACGTGGACTTCATCACCATTGATCCATGGTCACTGTTGCTTCTATTATTATCGCTGCTGTTACTATGACTATTGCTATGACTCGTGATATTCTTGATTGGCGAGACACCTCCGAATTGAGGCATCTCCTCGCTTCCTCTTCTCGTTGGCGATGGAATATCATTCCCACTCTCCTTTCTCTCGAAATATGTCAGACTCCCGTGGCCAACCTCTTTAATAATCGCTGGCAAATTCTCCACGTCGGACGAGTTGAACTCCTTCGAGCGTTGTAAACTCGGCACCGCCAAAGACCTCACGCCAACCTCTTCTAAATTCTCGTGGATCTTCGACACGTCCATTTCGTCGCTCACGTTTTGACCTTGTTTGACCAATTGCACCAAAATCGATTCCGGTTGGTGCACCGCTCGCCATAAGTTCGTGTCCCCTTTAGTAGTTAAATAGAGTTGTCGTAAAATCGTGAACGATTTCGCGTGTTTACTCACCAGCCACACAACGTATAACGTCATTGCTTGAAAGAGAAACACGTGCAACCACAACAAATTGGCCTCATTTGTCACATTCGCGGCGGTTGTTTGCATCAAAACCGATACAATTGCACCAGATAACGTCGTGTCTTTACCTTCAGCCTTATCTTGTTCGTATTGTTCTTTTAATTCACTACAAATAGCCACGTGTATTGGAATCAACACCACGCACACGACAACCGCAATCGGAAAGAAAATCTGCACCCCCAATTGCGCGACCCTCAAAAATGCAAACCCATCCAACCCGGCAGTTTGAATAAACTCCTTGTCGCTCACTCGCAACACGTGCACGATCCAGCCGTAAAGATACGACACGTACGCTTTGTTTTGTTTAAAGAACCAAATTATCCACAGATGCACGTTCGAAAACTTCGTCCTCCTCGGTATGCCTTTACGCCAATCGAACTCGACGTTATCGTACGGCGGCGGCGGATGCGTGAGGTTTCGCAGTCGCAAACGGCCGAAATAGATTGGGTTCGCGTGTCGGTATGCTCCGAACAACGTGAGAACGACGAACGAGGCGATAAAATAATCTGTTTTTCGATTGATATCGAGATAGAGAGAGAACACGCGAGCGTCAGATATGGAAATAGGTTTGAAATCTCCTTCGAGGGAACGAAATCTCCCATCATCGATCCCCGGCGTGCGCGCACGAAAAGGACCACCAAAGAAAACGCCGGTAAAGCGCGCGCGAGACGGACAGAACCTCCAACGACACATACAACCCCCAAAAGGACTTTTGGAGGGAAAAGAAACGCACACAACAAGGAATACCCGATGTCTGAATCGGAGACGTTGAAATGCGCGCTCGTTTCTTCCCAAGGAACCGGTGGCGGAGGCGACGGGCTCGGAGGCGACGCCGGCGGCGGGAACGGAGAGGGAGGAGGGAACGGCGGCGGGAACGGAGGGGGAGACGGTTCCGACGGGGATGACATGATCGATGGCTCTCGAGCTCTCCAGCGCGACGTGTTTTCGCGCGCTTTGCGTCAAGAGAGAGAAGAAACAGTTCAACCCAAGCGTTTTCGTGTGAAGAAAAAGTCAAGAAGCGATACAAAAAAAAAGAGAACGCGCGACAAAAGGCAGTAAAGAGGAGTACTTGACATGCATTCTAGGCTTCGTCTAAAGTCACTCTCGGACAAATGTTCATGCTTTGAAGCTCTTGGAACAAGAGTTTACACGCGTAAGGGACTTTCAAGGTCGCCACTTCCGCATTCACGCCGCAGCTATGACAACAGTCTCTCCCGCTCGCTTTGTCTTTGTACGCGAGTAAACCGCACGTGACGCAGACTTGAGCGTCAAAGACGTCGGCGGAAATCATGAGACGCTCAAGAACCAAAGCAGAGGCACCGTAACCGATCAAACAGTCGCGCTCCATCTCGCCGAGACGTAAACCGCCTTGGCGGGCGCGACCTTCGGTAGGTTGTCTGGTTAGGACAACGCGAGGACCGCGAGCGCGCGCGTGCATTTTATCGAGCACCATGTGCTTTAGTTTTTGGTAATACACGGGGCCAGTGAAGATTCTCGCTTGGAGATATTCGCCAGTAAGACCGCAGATTAAAGTTTCTTTGCCATCGGAGGCGTAGCCGCTTTTGAGTAAGGCTTCACCGATTTCGTCGACGGATTCATTTTTGTTCGTCGTCCCGGTGGTACCGGCAGCGGAAGAGATATCGTTGCTGGCAAACGCGGAGGCATCGCGGAAGATGCCTTCCTCCGAAGCGGCTTTTCCGGCGAGTAATTCGATGAGTTTTCCAACAGTCATCCGCGATGGAAAACCGTGAGGGTTCATGACCAAATCTGGGCATATGCCGCGTTCGGTGATAGGAAAATCTTCTTGAGGCAAAATGGCGCCAACAACCCCTTTTTGACCGTGGCGAGAGGAAAACTTATCGCCAACCTCTGGACGTCGCGTGTGACGAACTAACGTTTTCACCACAAGCTGATTCTCCTCGGTAACCGTGAGCATGACCTTATCGACAACGCAATCATCCACTTCAGGACCTCGGTAAACTTGTGGAGCTGGACTAAACTCGCGATCGGGGAGCTGATCAGGATTCTCCACCTGGTCGCGAGTGTTTTTTGGCATGTGCTTGTTCACGTAAATGTCTTTGTTTCGAATCCTAACGCCAACTTGCGCGTATCCGTCGTCATCTAACACCCCACCCCCGTGTTTTTTCATGCGTTTCATCAGATCCATCGACGGTTTCAAGACTTTATCTTGCGTTCGATTGGCGTATTTTTTCATCGTCGCCGAGTATTTTCGCGAGACTTGACATCGACCGAACCCACGATCCAAGGATGCGCGGTTTACGACCACCGCATCTTCGATGTCGTAGCCGGTGTTTGATAATACCGCGATGACGGCGTTTTGTCCCGCACCCAACCGATCGTATTGAATCAACTCGATCGTTTTCGTTGTCACCAATGGCTTTTGCGCCAGACACAACGTGTACATCAACGTGTCCATCCTATTTAGTTGATTAAACGCTAAATTACCCATGGCTTGCTTCCCCATCGCGCACTGGTACGTGTTTCTCGGACTTTGATTATGATGTGGAAATGGAATGATCCCGGCACAGACACCCAAAAGCGTAAACGGTTCGATTTCGCAGTGCGTATGCGCGCCGGCGGTTAAATCTTTCTCGTGCAACGCAATGTACGCGTCGTTTTCCTCGTTGACGTCCAAGTATTCCACGTACCCTCTTTTCAAGAAATCTTCAAACACCCACTCTTTGTTTTTCAACGCGTCGAGATGCTTTTCTTTCATTTTCAACCGACCGGTTGTTTCGTCGACGACGATTAAAGGTCGACAGACTCTTCCGCCGTCCGAAGCTATGTGAACGAAACCCTTCGTCACGTGGACAGAGACAAACTCGCTAATGCGTCCAGAGCGACGCAGTTTTCTAAATTTATGCGCAAATTCCACCGGTTTTGACACAGAACCGAGTATGGAACCGTTCAGCAGCACTAGCGCGCCATCTTTTTCGTGCAACTCTTCGCCGGCTAAGAATTCGAGGGGTTCGCATCCGAGTGTTCGCGCGAGTTTTCTCAACGGCGATTCATCGGAATCCGTGGTGACGTGCGTCATGAGCGCTAAATTTTTTACCAATCCACAACTTTCACCTTCTGGAGTATCCGAAGGACACAACATGCCCCATTGCGACGGTTGTAACGCTCGAGGACCACTCACTTTACGAGTTTTTTCAAACTGAGATGTGATTCGAGTCATCATCCCGAGAGCAGAAATGAACGACAAACGCGAAAGAACCTGAGTCACGCCTTTACGTTCCATTCGAAAACGTTTTACGGTCCAGTTTCCAGTTGAAATCGCATGCTCTAATCCGTTGCTAATCGTATCTTGACGTATGCACTTTACGACGTCAAATTGCTGTGCGCGATTGGCTTTCGATAAAACTGCATCCGCCTGGCGTTTTAAATCCGCGTTTAAACGCTTGAAACAATCTTCAAACAGTAATGCTAACAATTGCCCAGCTAATTCGAGCCTTTTGTTGCCGTAGTAATCTTTATCGTCTACTTCCTCGGGGTTCAAATTTGCCAATAAAATTCTTCGAATCATCACGCACACGTACGCCGATTTCCCTCGAAAATCGTAATCTTCTACCGGCACGTGCGCTAAGATGATGCCGGCGAAAATATCTCTGGCTTCGTCCAATCTCGTTCGTCTATTTATGTTGATGTGGTTTGCGTTCGCGCTGTTCTCTTTTCCCAACGGTGCGCTTCCATCGTTGATGTTGTTTTTATTCGCACTCACTCCTGTATTTCTATTATTCGTATAATTATTTACCCCCATGGTCGTCGTTAACCCTAGTATCGGGCCTTCGCTCGCCTCGACAGCCTCCGCCGCGGCTTTTCCATCCTTCCCAGCAATGGCCGTTAAACGCCACTGGCTAGTGCGAATTCTTTGTCCGCAATATTCTAGCGCCTCGTTTTGAGTAAGCACGTCTAACGCGGCGCACTCTTGTAAACTCGGTGCTAATAAGCTCATACACAACGGATCGCTCCCGCCGGCGGCTTTTTGCATCAACTCTTGGTCGCTTTCTAAACCCATCGCCTTTAACGCGATAACTATCGGAATGTCCTCCTGGAATGTGTTGTGTCGTAAATACAGCTTGCCTCCTTTTTGCACGATGTTCGTTTTTGATTTGCGTTCGTTTGTGCTCGAGGTCACAGTCGCGCAAATCAACCCTTTCGCGTCTCGTTCGATAATCACTCTGTTCCTAGACAACTGCTCTTGAATCAAAATCACTTTTTCGACGCCTTTGACAACGAAATATCCTCCGGGATCTAACGGACACTCACCTAATCTCGCCAACTCGTCCTCGCCTTTATTCCTTAAACAACACCGAGAACTTCTCAACATTAAAGGAATCTTCCCTATGCACACGCCATGCGTCGTAATAATCTCCTTCCCTTTGGTATACTCCACGTCCACCGTCACCGGCGCCGCGTACGTCATATCTCTCAACCGACACTGTTGTGGTGTTATATCGTGCGTCCTCATCATCTCATCCATCATTTTCGGCGACCCAACCGAGACGTTTTTATACCGCAAGTAAAAGTTCGGGTCCGAGTCGCACGTGACTTTGTTGTTCGCTTTCGCCGAGACAATCTTCTTAATCTCCTCATCGATCAAATAGTCGAACGATTCGATGTGCTGCCGAACTATAAAACGTCGTCGAATCGTTCGAATGTAACGACGATTACGTGGGAAAGAAGAGAAGATGAATTTTAACGTCATCGGATCAGTCGTCTTCTTCGCGCGAGAGCGAGCGAGAGAAAAAGCACACACACACACACACACTCACACTCACACTCATCATGCCGTGTTGGGCCTTACGAACGCGCTTATTACACGAGACCGAGCGAGCGCGAAGAAGACGAGTGTCGTACCTAGTCCTCTGACTTTGAGAAATGCTGGCAGCAGTTCGAACTTATCCTTGACCGTTTTGATTGGTTTCGCGAGGAGGCTCGACGATGCGTTGCCATCGTCGCGGTCTCTTCGAATCCGCTCGTCGGCGGCGGCGGCATTGGAGGTCTCGAATGCGGGCATCAAAAGTCGACCACGCGCGCTCTCTCTCGAGTTTAGCGGGTCGAGAGAGAGAGCGCGTGGTCGACGTCGTCGTCGCCGCCGTTTTGTCCCGCGTTCAAATGAAGCGACGACGATGCGAGAAGAGCAAGGGCGCTGCGTGTTTTTGCGCGCAAAACAGAGCGAGCGAGCGAACGATCGACAGTTAGTAAATCAATGGAGTAAAAAGAAGACGAAAAGGGACTCGTACTAAAAAAATACGAAAAGGGGCACACAAACACATTTTTACACGTTCAATCCATGGAATCTAACGACGACGACACCAGCGACGATGATTTGCGCGTCGGAGGGGCGTTTTTATCGGCGAGGAGTTTCTGACTCTCCTTCGCCATGGTGCTTTTCATGTCGTCGATCTTCTCCTTTTCTCGATGTTGGTCTGGAGGTAAACGGGGAAGGACGGGCGCGCCGAGCGCCTCGGCGCGGGTGAAACCGTCGTCTCCGGAGGCGCCTATCGCGGCGTGGTCGGTGTCTTCTTCGGAATCAACATCAGAATCGGCATTATCGTTTCGATGGTTTTCGAGTAATTTTTTCTTCTTTGCGTCGGCCACGCGCAGCGCTTGGACTTCTTCCCAGGAGAGTTGCGGCGTCTTGTACGTCTCGAGGAACTTTTCGCCTTTTTGATCGAGAACTTGGAGAAATTCCTCGGTTTGGCCTCGAATGGCTTGCGGGTGTTGTAACAACAAATCGAGCTCGGCGCCGTCCAATGATAAGAGTTTATCCATCACGCATTCTGGAAGATTCGGGTAATACTCTTTGATACGGTCTTTCATCCACTCGTAGTAGTAGAAATATTTCGGTTTCGGGCGCATGTATTCTGGGACTTGGTTTTCCCACTTATCTTTGTCCAGGACGGTGAGGGCGAAAGAAGAACCTTTCCGTAACGCGGCCTTGATTGGATCGGTTAATCGAGATTGCATTTTCTCAAAGTAAGATTGGTAGACTTGGACAGTGTGAGAGCGCAATTTCGAGGAGGATGGCATTTCTTTTTCTTCGTTCTCTTTCATCAATAACGCCTCTTCGGTTTCCACCGCGCGTTTCGCGAAAAGCGCGCACGCGACTTGACTGTCGACGATCAAGTTATCGTTTTCGAGTCCTATGCCTTCTTCCCCACCTTGCGCGATTTCCATTCGCGTGATATTTTCTTCGAGGAGTAAGCGGTCGCAACACAAAGCGCGTTCATAATGAAAAGCGCCGCCGAACGCGATGACGTCTTTACACATGTACACGGCCGCTTTGACATCTTTGGCAGCTTGCGTGACATTATTTGCGCGTAAATACGCTCTCGCGCGAATGCCGGACAAAAATCCACGCGCGATTGATTTTCGTTGGGTCTTTGTAAACATCGTGCGAGTAGAATTTCCATGGAATACGTTGGATTCGAAACCGAAGTGTAAAGATGTAAATTTCAACCATTCGTCTCGCACGCGTTTTTCCTCGCCTACCGAATATTCGAATAGTAACGAACGGACTCGTTTCTTCGACATTCTCGCGCTTTCCCGCCGGATCAACGATAATCCTTTCCCGTCTCTGGAAAATGTCAACGGGTTTGGCGTTTCGTCGTCGGATATGCGCTTGGCGTAATCGTCGCAAATGAACTCGATGGAAACTTGATCTCGAGCGACGAGAGCGGCAATTGCATCGAAGATGTGACCCGTGTTTGCTTTACTATTCTTTGTATTCGGCGACGCAATTTTTAAAGCGTGCATATACATTTCGCACGCACCATCAAAATTTTCCGTCTTCTCCGCCGCTTTCGCGCACCGAAAGTACGCCTTGCGCAATCGAAACCGCAACTCGTTGCGTATAGATCTCTCCGTACCGTTTCGCTCTTCGTGTTCCAACGCACCTTCCAATATGCTCTTAGCCATGTCTGCATCGTTAAAAGATTCGTCGAACTTCTCTAATGAATGCGCACAAATCGATCGATTCAGCAAAACCCTCGACGCTTCGATCGGATCCATCGGATACGACGTCGCGTTCGTGCCATTTTTTGTCCTCTCGTCGGCATCATCGGAACTGGTGCTGAATAACACGTGTTCCAAACGCGCTTTCGCTTTCGTGTACGACTCGAACGCTTCGGAGTGGTTGGACGCCTGCGACACGCGTGCAAACGAAGAGAACCGCGCGCGATCGTCAATTCAAGCGGGAGCGAGAAAAGCGGGGTCTCTCGAGCACTCCCCCCGCGCGAGAGAGAGAGAGAGAAACAGAGAGAAACAGAGAAACGAATTGATCTCGGAACAGACGACACCGACCAAAAAAAGAGAAGAATCCACACGGACGATGATGATGATGATGCGTCGAAAGAAAAAGAAACGCACTCGAAACTGCCCGTCGCCCGTCGTCTTCCACCGCTTCGCGTCCTCTAAAAGCCTTTTTAGTAAAGACGTCGTCGTTTCGTCGTCGTTGGTCATCGTCTTCCTTTTTCCTTTTCCTGTTCCAAAAGTCGTCGTCGGTGCGTAGTAGATCTCTCTGTTATTATTAGGGAAAGGAAAAAAGGTCAAAACGTTTTTATAATTGAGAAAAAAAAAGGAAGCGTTATGGAGAAAAATCAATTGAGACCCTAAATAGT
>MDTG01012336.1_pt1 | contig 17218 bp, 23 predicted proteins | sample 811421 | NCBI WGS metagenome assembly MDTG01 (sample SAMN05326645, study PRJNA326480) | marine metagenome | isolation source: seawater | place: Pacific Ocean: South East | collected 2011
AGAAAGAGGTTGTTGATCTTTGTTCCTCTTTCCCTATATATAGTAATTAGATAAAAATACATTACGATGCTTTGTCCATTTTGCAGAGAAAAAGATACTTCGGTAGTAGATTCCAGGCCTTGTGAAGAAGGGACTGCAGTTAGAAGAAGAAGATTATGTACTTGCAATGGAGGAATGAGATTTACAACATTTGAGAGAATTCAGTTTCAAGAGTTAACAGTAATTAAAGGAAATAGCAAAAGAGAGCCATTTGATAGAGATAAAATTTCAAAATCTGTAAGAATCGCAACTCGTAAAAGGCCAATTGATTCAGAAACAATTGAAAAATTTATATCGAGAATAGTTATGAAAGTCGAAGGTCTTGGTGAAAGCGAAGTTCCAACATCTACAATTGGAAAATTTATCATGGAAGGGTTGTCCTATCTAGATAAGGTCGCATATGTTCGTTTTGCTTCAGTTTATAAAAACTTTAAGGAAGCAAAGGATTTTGAACAATTTGTCGGCAATTTAGATGAAAACAAATCATAATAATTATTTAAAATTAGCTTTCAACATAGCAAAAATTAATCTTGGGAAAACAAGTTTAAATCCTTCAGTTGGATGTATAGTTGTTAAAAATAATTCCGTAATTTCTTCAGGATACACATCTTTGAAAGGTAGACCGCATGCTGAGTATAATGCCTTAAGTTCAAAAAATGAATTAAACAATTCAGATATATACGTAACAATGGAACCATGTACTCATTATGGTTTAACACCTCCTTGTACAAATATTATAGCAAAAAAAGGTGTAAAAAGAGTTTACTTTTCCTTTAATGATATTGATAAACGAACATCAAGAAAATCAAGATCCGTGCTTCTTAAAAAAAAAATTAAGATGTACAAAAGAAACTTAAAAAAATTTAATAGTTTTTATGAAAGTTATTTCTATACAAAAAAAAATACTTTACCATATATAGATGCTAAAATAGCAATTTCTAGGGATTTTTACACAATAAAAAAAAGCCATTCAAAATGGATCACAAATAATTTTTCTAGAAAAAGAACTCATTTACTTAGGTCTGAGTATGAAGGTATTTTGTCTACTTCCAAATCTATTAATGAGGACAATTCATCGCTTAATTGCAGGATAAATGGTCTTGATAAGAATAAACCAGATTTGATAATAATAGATAGAAAACTAAAGATTAATAAAAACTTAAAAATATTTAAAACTAAAACTAAAAGAAAAATTTTTGTTGTTACACTTGTTAATAAAGCTAAAAAAATCTCTTTCTTAAAAAGAAAAGGAGTAAAAATGATTTATGTAAAATCTTTAGAAAATAAATGCGATTTTATAAATCTATTTAAGACCCTTAAAAATCATAATATAAATCGAATTCTTGTTGAAAGTGGACTAATTTTTTTGAATGAATTAATAAAAAACAAAATTATTTTTAACTTATATGTTTTTAAATCGTATAATTCTTTAAAGAATATAGGTAAAAACAATATCTCTAATAAATTTGTTAAAAAGATTAAACTTACTAACAGAATTAAAGTCAATTTAAATGGTGAAAATATTTATAAAGTTAGATTGAAGCATGTTTAATGGAATTATTTATAATCAGGGAACTATCAAAAGTATAAAAAAAGGCTCCAGATATGTCTCTGGTAGTCTTGTAATAGAAATAACCTCAAATATTAGATTTAACAAAAACGACATTGGAGAGTCTGTTTGTTGTGATGGCGTTTGTTTAACCCTAATAAGAATCAAAAAAAAATCTTTTTTATTCTATCTTTCTAAAGAAACTCTAAAAAGATCAAATTTCAAATATGCTAAAGTAGGAAAAAAGATTAATATAGAAAAATCAATTCTTCATGGACAAAAAATATCTGGCCATTACGTTCAAGGACATGTTGATACAAGAGCCAAAGTTAAATCAATAAATATTATTGATAAGTCCTGGAATGTGAAATTGGAATTGGAAAATCGAAAATTATTTAAATACTTGATAGAAAAAGCTTCTATCTCTATTAATGGTATATCTTTAACAATTTCTAAAGTTGCTAGAAACTTTTTTGAGATAACTGTTATTCCGCATACTTTAAAGTTAACAAATTTGAAAAATTTAAAAAAAAATGACTTGGTGAATGTAGAGTTAGATATATTCAGTAAATACATGTTAAAATTATCCAACTAATGAAAAAGAAAAATTATTCACCTATTAATGAAATATTAAAAGATGCTAAAAAAGGAAAAATGTTTGTTTTGGTTGATGATGGAGATAGAGAAAATGAAGGAGATTTAGTTATTCCAGGTTCAAAATGCGATTATAGGAAAATTAATTTTATGGCGAAACATGGTAGAGGTTTAATTTGTTTAGCTCTTACATCAAAAAAAGTTAAAAAATTAAATTTGCCATTAATGTCACCAGTTAATAAATCAAGAACACAAACTGCCTTTACAGTATCAATAGAGTCAAAAAGAGGTGTCTCGACCGGAATTTCTGCACATGACAGAGCTAAAACAATAAGAACTGCAATTAAACAAAGTTCAACTAGAAATGATATAGTTTCACCTGGACATGTTTTCCCATTAGTCGCAAGAGATGGAGGTGTACTGGAAAGAGCAGGACACACTGAAGCCTCAGTAGATATCTCCAAGCTGGCTAAATTAAATCCTAGTGCTGTAATCTGTGAAGTGATGAACGAGGATGGAACGATGGCCAGGTATAAAGATTTAATACCTTTCGCAAAAAAACACAAACTTAAAATTGCTAAAATAGAGGACTTAATTTCTTATAGATTAAAAAATGAAAATCTTATCAAATTTGTTTCAAATAAGAAAATAAAGATAAGTAAGTTTGGAAGTTTTGATTTAAAAACTTTTAAAAATAAATTGGATGGTTCAGAGCACTATGCAATAACTAAAGGCAAATTTAGCCCCAACAAATCCTCAAGAGTAAGGGTTATCTCTACAAATGTGTTGAACGTTTTTTTTAATTTTAATAAAGATATTTTCAAAAAATCTCTTAAGTATTTGAATAAATATAATAATTTTGCTTTGATTTTAATTAAAGGTTCAAATTTTAGTCAATCAACCTCTGAAAGTAGTAAAATTTTAAGATATTATGGTATAGGTGCTCAAATAATAAAAGATTTAAAGATTAAAAAGATGATTTTAGTTTCAAGATCAATAAAACGGGTAATAGCTTTAGAAGGTTATGGTATAAAACTTATAAAACAGGAAATTATGAAATGAAAAAAAAAATTTGTATAGTCATGTCAACCTATAATCTTGAAATTACAAATGAAATACGTCGTAGAACACTTGAAGAATTAAAAAAATCTGGAATAAAAACAATTGACAATGTTGAAGTTCCTGGAGCTTTTGAATTACCTGTAACAATATCTAAAATTATTAAAAAATACGATGGGTTTATCGCAATAGGTTGTATTATCAAGGGAGAGACTTTAAATTTTGATTTAATATCGACAGCAATAACCAACGGTATAATGGATATATCAATTAAAGAAAAAAAGCCAATTGGTAACGCATTGTTGACTTGCTTTGATATGGAGCAAGCTAAAAATAGATTAAATAAAGGTAATGAGGCCGCAAAAGCTGTAGTGACTGTTTTAAAAAATGATCCAAAAAAAACTTAAAAACTCATCACCTAGAGTAAGAATTATTCAAAAAATCTATGGATCTTTAATGAATCCAGAAGAAGAAATTATTTATCCAAAAAATCAATATAAGAAGTATATCAAAGATGTTGTCTCTGGTACTTTAGAGAGAACTGAATTGATTGAAGAAACTATATCCAAACACTTAAATAATGACATAGATTTTAGAAGAACTGATAAACTATTGAAAATAATATTATTTTCTGCTGTTTTTGAACTCTTATTCAAACACGGAACACCGAAAAATGTTGTGATAAGTGAATACGTTCAAGCCTCTGAATTCTTTTTGGAGAAGGCACAGATTAGCTATTTAAATGCAATTTTGGACAAATTATCAAAAATTATTAGAAAAGAGTAGCTAGTTTACAATCTGTCATGGATAAATAGTAACTTTAGCTTGCCTTTTTTAAATATTTTTGGCATCTATCCGAAATAATAATGAACAATTATTTAGAATTACTTTATTTAATATCTTTTTCAGGAGTCCTCGCTGTAGCATACAGCTATTTATTATCTGGGCAAATTCTTTCTTCAAGTCCAGGTAACTCGCGAATGCAAGAAATAGCTGAAGCAATTCAAATAGGGGCTAAGGCTTACTTAAATAGACAATACAAAACTATTGCAGTTGTTGGAATAATAGTTTTTGCAATTGTAACTTACCTTTTTAATTATTTAGTTGGATTAGGTTATTTTATAGGTGCCTTTCTGTCAGGAGTTGCAGGTTATGTAGGCATGTTAATTTCTGTTAAAGCTAATGTTAGAACCGCTGAAGCGTCGAGAGTAAGTCTGCAATCTGGCTTAACTATTGCTTTTAAATCTGGTGCTATAACTGGATTATTGGTGGCTGGATTAGCTTTATTGGCGATTACAATTTATTATATCATACTAATTAATCTTAATGTCGATAGCAGAGAAATTATAAACGCTTTAGTTGCTCTGGGTTTTGGAGCATCACTAATTTCGATATTTGCAAGATTAGGTGGTGGAATTTTTACAAAAGGCGCAGATGTTGGAGCAGATTTAGTAGGGAAAGTAGAGGCTGGTATTCCAGAAGATGATCCTAGAAACCCTGCCGTAATTGCAGACAACGTAGGTGATAATGTTGGCGACTGTGCTGGTATGGCAGCAGATTTGTTTGAAACATATGCTGTAACAATAGTTGCTACAATGGTTTTGTCATCAATTTTCTTTCCAAATGATTATAATTTAATGGTCTATCCTCTAGCAATTGGAGGTTCTTGTATTATTACATCAATAATTGGTACATGGTTTGTCAAATTAGGTAAATCAAAAGATATAATGGGTGCTCTTTACAAAGGATTCATCGTTACAGCGATAACATCTTTGTTAGTCCTTTATCCAATAACAGATTCTATTTTAGGATTGACTAATACATACGAAAATAATGATAAAAATTTTTCAGGTCTGGATCTTTACTTATGTGGAGTTGTAGGTTTTTTAATTACCGGCTTGCTAATTTGGATTACAGAGTACTATACAGGAACAAATTTTAGACCAGTCCAATCTGTTGCTAAATCTTCGACAACAGGTCACGGCACAAATGTTATTCAAGGATTGGCGGTTTCAATGGAAGCTACAGCGCTTCCAGCTTTAATAATCGTAGCTGGAATTTTATACACTAACAGTTTAGCTGGGCTTTATGGAATAGCGATTGCCGTAACAGCAATGTTAGCTTTAACAGGTATGGTAGTTGCTTTAGATGCTTATGGACCAGTAACCGATAATGCTGGAGGAATAGCAGAAATGTCTAAGTTACCTAAAAATGTAAGAAAAACTACAGACGCTTTGGATGCAGTAGGAAACACTACTAAAGCTGTAACAAAAGGCTACGCAATTGGTTCAGCAGGTTTAGGAGCCTTAGTTTTATTTGCAGCATATACTGAAGATATAAAATATTTTTCTACTGTTAAAGACTCAGCTTTAGAAGGTGTCAATGTCACATTTGATCTATCAAATCCTTTTGTAGTAGCTGGACTGCTTATAGGAGGGATGCTTCCGTATTTATTTGGTTCAATGGGCATGCAAGCTGTTGGCAGAGCAGGCGGGGCAGTAGTTATTGAAGTAAGAAGACAATTTAAGAAAATACCTGGTATTATGAAAGGTAAAAGAAAACCAGACTATGGAAGACTTGTAGATTTGCTAACAAGAGCAGCTATTAAAGAAATGATCGTCCCATCTTTATTGCCTGTCCTATCTCCTATAGTTTTATACTTTGTAATATTTTATATTGGTGGACTTGAAGCTGCCTTATCCTCTCTTGGAGCAATGCTGCTAGGAGTAATAATAACAGGTTTATTTGTTGCAGTTTCAATGACCGCAGGTGGTGGTGCTTGGGATAATGCTAAGAAATATATTGAAGATGGTAATTTTGGTGGAAAAGGTTCTGAAGCTCATAAGTCAGCAGTAACAGGAGATACGGTTGGTGATCCCTATAAAGATACAGCTGGACCAGCAATTAATCCGATGATCAAGATTACAAATATAGTTGCATTGTTACTTTTAGCTGTCATAGCACATTAATTTATTTTCTATTACCGTACATTTTTTGCTTCACACTAGATAGGAAAGACTCAACAAAGCTCTTTTTGGTAATATCGTTTTCTGTTTTTTTATTACTAAAAACTATCTTATTTAAATCATCCTTGCTATAGATTTTTTTTGTCTTTAATACGCCAAATTTATCAAACGTTAACAATAAAGTATTATTTTTAGTTAAAACATGACGCCCTAGTTTATGATACTTTCCTTTACTTAAAGTCCTCTCAAAGTAAATCCATATATTATTGTCATCTATAGATTGAGAATGGGGCTGCCCAATTATCTTAATAACGTCATTTTTATTGCTTTTGTTAATAACTAATTTATTTGACCTATTTTCAAGAAACAGAATTCCATGGTTTTTAGCTGGTTCTTGTAATTGACAATTGGAAAAAATAATGAATATAGCTATATATAACTTGAACTGATGATTTTTAAAACTAAACATAATTCTAATCTTTACAATACATTATTACATTTGTCTCGAAATTTATTTTTTTACAGTAAAATTAATTTGAAAGATACATTTGAAACAAGGGTTTATTTAATATTTTTTCATTTTTCGATTCTTTTAATTATATTCAGAAATAAAAATATTAATTTTTCACAGAATAATTATGATGATTTGTTTCACTGTATAGAAAATGATTTACGTGAATTAGGACTAGGAGATATAGCTGTAAACAAAAAAATGAAGAATTTGAATAAAATTTTTTACGATATTTTACTAAAAATTAATAAATCAAAAAAAGACTTCATTGTTAATGAAAATTTAGTTTTTAACTATTTTGATTATTTAAAAAAATCAAATTCTGATAAATATGACCTTTTTGCTCAATATTTCCTAAAATTTTATCATTTTTGTTTTGAATTAAAGCCCGAAACTATGATAAAAGATGCCATAAAATTTAAGGTATAATAATGGCTGTTCCAAAAAGAAAGACTTCAGTTTCGAAAAAAAAAATGAGAAGGTCTCATCACAGACTTTCTTCGGTAAATATTCAAGAAGATAAAAAAAGTGGTGAATATAGGTTATCTCATCATATAGATTTAAAATCCGGCTTTTATAACGGGAAAAAAATTTTAGATATCTAATCGAAAACAATGAAAAAAAAAATAACTATTGCTATTGACGCAATGGGTGGTGAAAATGCACCAAAGAAAAACATTGAAGGTTTGAATATTTTCTTAAAAAAAAATAAATCTAATAATGATTTTATGTTTCATTTGTATGGTGACAAAACACTATTAGAGGAAGAAATTTCAAAGCAGAATATTAAAAAAGATATTATAAAGATAATACATACTGATGGTGTTGTTTCGGATGAAGAAACGCCCTTAACAGCTATTAAAAATTCAAAAAATACTAGTATGTGGAATTCTATTAAAGCGCAGGTTGATGGAGAAGCAGATATAAGTTTATCAGCAGGTAATACTGGCGTACTTTTTGTTATTTCAAAAATGATATTAAAAATGATGAAGGATGTTAGTAAACCTGCATTAGCTGGTTTATGGCCTAATCAGAAAGGAATGAGCGTAGTTTTAGATTTAGGTGCCAACATAGAATGTAATGAAAAGAATTTAATTGATTTTTCTGAAATGGGAGCTGCTTTGTATAAGTCAATTTTTCCTCAACAAAAGCCGTTAGTGTCTCTTCTCAATATAGGTTCAGAAGAAATTAAAGGCACAGAAGTTTTAAAGAAAACTTATTCTGAATTAAAACAATTAAGCAATGAGTCAAATTTTATTTTTAAAGGATATGTTGAAGCTAATAAAATTATGCATGGAGAATGTAATGTTATTATAACTGACGGTTTTACTGGAAATATAGCTTTAAAAACAGCAGAGGGCACTGCAAAGTTTCTCACTGATAATCTGAAAAGCTCTTTAACCGAGAACATTTTTTCCAAAATATCATTAATTTTTTCATTTTTTGCTTTAAAAAAGTTTAAATCAAAGCTTGATCCAAGAAAATATAATGGAGCAATTTTCCTTGGCTTAAACGGTCCTGTTGTGAAAAGTCATGGAAGCACGGACTCAGTTGGCTTCTATTATTCAATTGATTTGTGCTATAGAATAATCAAAGGTAATCTTATGCATCAAATTAAGAATAATTTATCTCATTTAGATGTTAAAAACTAAAAAATTACAACTAACAAAAAAAGAAATTTCAAAAAAAATTAATATTAAAATTGGTTTATCAACTTCCTACTCAGAAAAGATTAGCAACAGTTTATTAATAGTTCTAAAAGATTTAATAAAAAAAGAAGAGGTTGTTATTAAGAATTTTGGATCTTTTAGAATTTTATTGAAAAAAGAAAGAATTGGTAGAAATCCCAAAAACAATGAAACTTTTAAAATTAACCCAAGAAAATCTTTAGTTTTTAAAGTTTCGAAAAATTTCAAAAAAGAAATTGACAAAATATAAATGAATAAATTATTAACGATTTCCCAAGTTTCAAGACTTCTTAAGATGATCAATGTTAAAACAAAAAAACCTTCAAATCATATTTTGAGATATTGGGAAAAAGAGTTTAAACAAATTAAACCAATGATTGTTAGAAATAGGAGATATTATTCTGAGAAACAGGTTAATATAATTAAGTTAATCAAATTTCTATTAAAAGATAAAGGAATGACTATAAATGGAGTTAAAAATGTCCTTAAATCAAAAATAAATACTCTTGACGATTATAAATCTTTTAGTTTAAAAGCTGACTATCATAAGAAAGTCATAAAAGAGAAAAGTAAGATTATTTTAGAAAAAATTAAAAATTTGAAAAAGAATGGCAAAAAAAACACATATTAAAGTAAGAATGGTTCCTGAGAGTAATCCTGATAGTAAATTCATATATTACGCAAAAAAACCTACAAAAGGTGAAAAAGCTAAAGATAAACTTAAACTTAAAAAGTACAATCCTAATACAAGAAAACACGAATATTTTATTGAAAAAAAATTACCACCTCATAGTAAATAATTTATTTTTTTCCAAAGTTTCGAAATTCATAATTTATAAATGATCTTATCATTGCTTTCCAAATAGTTTTAGTAATCTTAGGATCTATTTTCTTTTTTTTGGATTCTTTGCTTATCTTACTTAAGATGATTTTTATTCTTTTTTGATCAATGATTTGATTCTTATATTTTTTTTCACTTAAAATTCTATTTACTAGCAGACTCCTTTTTTTGATAATTGATAACATTTTTAAATCAAGTTTATCTAATTTTTTTCTTATTGAAGTGATTTTTTTATTTTTCATAGCGACATTAATATTATATTCATTTTTTTATTTAATTATATACTTTGTAATATGAATAATGTTTTAAATCAAAAGTTCAATAATTTTTTTAACCTTTGGTTGATATGCTTAATAACTCTAATAGGTTTAATGATAATAGTTGGAGGACTAACAAGGTTAACTGATTCTGGTCTATCAATTACAAAATGGGAATTATTTTCTGGAATAATTCCTCCGTTATCTAATAGCGACTGGAGTCTTTATTTTGAATTATACAAACAAATACCTGAGTATAAATTACAAAATAACACAATGACTATGAGTGAATTTAAAATTATTTTTTGGTGGGAATGGGCACATAGAATTTTAGGCAGAATAATCGGTATAGTTTTGCTTTTACCATTAATTTTTTTTTCTTTTAAAATGGAATTTAAAAAACTTAAAAATCTATATTTGATTTTTTTATTAGTTTGTGTGCAAGGTTTTATAGGATGGTACATGGTAACCAGTGGCTTAGTAGATAGAGTAGATGTTAGTCACTATAGGTTATCAATACATTTGTTTATAGCATTTGTAATTTTATCCAGTTTAATTTGGTATTATTTTAACCATAACAAGAAATTAAATAAAAATTTCTTTAAAGATAGATCGCAGCTTTTTTCAATTAAAATATTTACTTTTCTTATCTTTGTTCAGATTATTCTTGGCGCATTTGTTTCTGGATTAGATGCTGGCAGAATATATCAAACTTGGCCACTTATGAATGAGTCTTATTTACCAGATGATATTAATTTTAAGAATTATAATGAATTTCTAAATTTTAATGATAGTAGTGTAGTTCAGTTCATTCACAGAAATGTTGCCTATATCATTTTTTTAATTTTGTTGTATATGGGTTATAAGATTATTAGATTAAATTTAAAAAGATTGTATAAATCTTATTTATATTTATCAATATTTGTTCTTGTTCAGATATTTTTAGGAATCTTAGCTTTAATTACTAATTTACATATTGCAATCGCTTCTCTACATCAAATTTCTAGTATTTTTTTAATATTCTTCACTCTTAGTTTTTATTATAAATCTATAAATTAATTGACTTTAATTTATTTTCTGAGTATTTATCGCTCTATTAAAATGACTCCATTTATAAAAAAGAAAGAAATTAAGAAAAACTGGTATATTATCGACGCTGAAAATGCTGCGGTAGGAAGACTAGCTTCATACATTTCCAAAGTACTTAGAGGTAAAAACAAACCTACCTTTAATCCCCATATGGATAACGGAGATTTTGTAGTTGTTACAAATATTGATAAAATAAAATTTACAGGTAAAAAATTTAAGGATAAAAAATATTATAAACACACAGGTCATCCTGGAGGTATAAAAGAAACTACTCCAGCAATTCTTAAAGAAAAAAATAAAACTCAAGAAATTTTAAAGCTTGCTGTTAAAAGAATGCTGCCAGGAGGACCGTTAGCAAAAAAACAATTAACTAAACTGAAAATCTACAACGGAGAAAAACATCCCCACGAAATCCAAAAACCTAAAATAATTGATTTTAAGAAATTAAATAAAAGAAACTTGGTAAAAAACTAATGGAAAGTTTAAATACATCGACATCTTCGCCTAAAAAATTGAAACTAGATTTTAAGGATAGTAAATATGCTACCGGTAGAAGAAAAAGATCAATAGCAAAAGTTTGGGTTAAAAAAGGTTCTGGGAATATTTATGTTAATGGAATTAAAATGAACGAGTATTTCAAAAGACCAGTACATCAAATTATAGTTACTAGACCGCTTGAAATTTCTGAGTCTAGAAATAATTTTGATGTTAAATGCTCCGTTAAAGGTGGAGGTTTGTCAGGTCAAGCTGGTGCTATTATTTTAGGTATTTCCAAAGCATTAATTTCGCACGACGAGCTTTTGAAAAAAAATCTGAAGAAGGATAAATTAACCACCCGAGACTCTCGTGTTGTGGAGAGAAAGAAATACGGCCATAGAAAAGCTAGAAGAAGTTTCCAATTCTCTAAGAGATAATCATTTAAATTTAACAATTAACTGGACAATGTTATAAGACTTTATGTCTAAAAAAAAAATTAATATAGCTATTATAGGGGCAACTGGATATACAGGTTTAGATTTAATATACCTTCTTTGCAAACATCCCAAAGTAGAAATAAAAAGTTTATGCGCAACAAAAAATTTGGGTAAAGATATTTCCTTTTTTGATAAAAGAATCAAAAGAAAATTACCTAAAATTACTTCAACAAAAAAGATTGTTTGGAAGAATATTGACCTTGTTTTTCTTTCATTGCCAAACGGGGAAGCTCAAAAACTCATTAAAAAAGTTTATTATAAATACATAAATGTAAGATTTATTGATCTTTCTGCTGATTTTAGGATAACTGATTTTAAAAAATATAAATTAAACTACAACATAGATCATAAAGCAAAAGATCTTATAAAAAATTCTATATATTCAGTGTCTGAATTAGTAAAAAAAGACATAAGCAAGTATAGAATTATAGCCAATCCTGGTTGTTACCCAACTTCGGTACAAATTCCTCTTGTGCCATTAATTAAAAAAAAACTTATTAAGATAAATAATTTATTTATTGATTCAAAATCTGGATATTCAGGAGCAGGAAAAAATTTAAAAAATAAATTTTCACATAAAAATCTTTTTAGTTCTATTCATGCTTATGGAGTAAATGGTCATAAACATATTGTAGAAATTGAGCAAGAATTGAAGAAATATACAAAATCATCTATTGAATTTACATTTAATCCACATTTATTACCAACATTTAGAGGAATCTTAACTTCCATATATCTTGAATTAAATAAAAAATCCTCGACAAAAAAAATTAGAAATGAACTAATAAAATTTTATAAAAAAAAACAATTTATAAAAATTCTAAAACTTAATTCTAATCTTGGATCTGGAAATGTTTTAAATACAAATAATTGTGAGATTTCTGTTTGTAATACTAGAATTAAAAAAAAAATAGTTATTTTTTCAGCAATAGATAATTTAGTTAAAGGAGCTTCTGGTCAAGCTGTTCAGAATATGAATTTAATATACAAGTTTCCAGAAAGTCTTGGGCTTAAATGAAAAAAATCTCCTTTTTGTTAATACTTTTATTTGGTCTATATGGCTGTAATAATCCAAAAACTGTTTTAATTTGCGGAGACCATGTTTGTATAAATAAAGCTGAAGCTGAACAATACTTTGAGGAAAATTTAACTTTAGAAGTACAGATTATAGACAATAAGAAAATCGAAAATGTTGGACTTGTCGAACTCAATTTGAATAAGAACTTAAAAGGAGAGAAAGAAATAAGTATAACAAAAAAAAATAAAGTAAAAAAAAAGATAAAAATTTTATCAAATGATGAGATCGAAAAGAAAAAGATAGAAATTAAAAATAAAAGTAAGGCTAAGACTATAAAGAAAGAAAAAAACAAAATTGATATGACATCAAGAAAAGTAGAGATCAAGCAAAACAAAAAAAAAGAGAGAAAGATAAAAAAAATTGTTGATAAATCTGAACGTAAAATTGAAGATATTTGCACTATATTAGAGAAATGTAGTATTGATGAAATATCAGAATATTTGGTTAAACAGGGTAAAGCTAAAAAGTTTCCTGATATTACAAAAAGGGATAATTGATGAAAAAAAATAAACTAAATATAGCTATAGTTGGTTTGGGAAATATCGGTAGTTATCTATATAAATATTTACAAGAAAACAAAAAAATATTATCCAAGAAAAATAATTGTATTCCAGAAGTAATTTATGTTTCTGCAAAAAATAGAAATAAAAAAAGAAATGTTAAAATAAGTAAAAAAAAATGGCTAAAAAATTTTTTAGACTCTACTATTTCAAAAGACGTTGATATTATTGTTGAGCTAATCGGTGGAGCCGAAGGAGCAGCAAAAAAATTAGTTTTTAATGCTTTGAAAAATAAAAAGCACGTTGTGACAGCGAATAAAGCATTAATAGCAAAGTATGGAGATCAATTATCAAAAATTGCTGAAAAAAATAAAGTTAATTTAGAATTCGAAGCAGCAGTTTGTGGAGGTGTTCCAATTATAAGATCCTTAAAAGAGGGGCTAATTGCAAATAAGATAAGTAGAGTTTATGGAATTTTTAATGGTACTTCAAATTATATTCTCTCAAATATGGATAAAGATCGTAAAACTTTTAATGATGTTTTGAACGATGCAAAAGATAAAGGCTATGCAGAATCAAATCCGATATCAGATCTAAATGGTGATGATGTTGCTTCAAAATTAAAAATTTTATCATCTCTGTGTTTTAACTCTTTTATAAATCACAATATTCATGTTGAAGGTATTAATTTTATTGATAGTTTTGATATAGATAACGCTAATAAACTTGGTTATAAAATTAAATTACTCGGGGTTTCTGAAGTGATTAATAATAAAGTTTATCAAAGAGTTCATCCGACTTTAATAAAACAAAGTTCTTATATTGCAAGTATTGATGGAGTTTTAAATGCTGTTATTGTTGATGGAAAACCCGTAGGAGAAAATGTAATCCAGGGAGAAGGGGCTGGACCAGAAGCAACTACATCAGCCTTAATTTCTGATATATCTTCAATTTTAAGAGGTAATATTAAATTTCCTTTTTCAATATCAAGCAAAGAAAGAAAAAATTTAAATTATTCAAATATTTCTGAAAGAATTTTTTCTGCTTATTTACGTTTTGAAGTTATTGATAAACCAGGTGTATTGTCTAAGATAACAAATATTTTTTCTAAAAATAAAGTTTCAATCAAAAGACTTATACAAAATCCAAATAGATCAAAGAAATTTTCTTCAATAATAATTATAACTCATAATTCAAAAGATAAATCATTAATTAAGATTCTTAAACAAACTGAAAAAAAACCATATATAACAAAAAAACCTAAATTAATTAGAATTGGAACTAATTAATGTCAATAAATCCTAAATATTTAGAATTATTTATTAATGCAACTGAAAAAGCTGCATATGGTGCTTCAAAGTTTGTTGGAAAAAATGACAAAATAGCAGCAGATCAAGCAGCAGTTGATAGTATGAGAATAGAATTTAATAAAATGGATATGGATGGGAAGATTGTTATTGGAGAAGGAGAAATGGATGAAGCGCCAATGTTATTTATCGGAGAGGAAGTCGGGACTAAAAAAGGTCAAAAATTAGATATAGCCGTAGATCCTTTAGAAGGAACTAACTTTGTTGCCAAAAATTTACCTAATTCATTTTCAGTATTAGCTGCCGCTGAGCGTAACAATATGTTTTTTGCTCCAGATACTTATATGGAAAAAATTGCTGTCGGAGCAAACTTACCCAAAAATTTAGTAGACTTAGATAATAGTGTCGAAAAAAACATAACTCTTTTAGCTCAAGCAAAGAAAACTGATCCAAGCAATTTAACAGTATGTATCTTAAATAGACCCAGGCATGAGGAAATAATAACTTCTTTAAAGAAAATGAAAGTTAATTTAAAATTAATAAGCGATGGAGATGTTTCTGGAGTAATTTATGTAGTTGATGATAATTCTCCTGTGGATATGTATATGGGCATTGGTGGTGGTCCTGAAGGTGTGCTAGCTGCAGCAGCTCTGAGTTGTTATGGTGGCCAAATTCAAACAAGATTAGTGTTAGATGAAAAAGAATCGATTAGAGCAAGAAAAATGGGAATTACAGATTTAAAAAAGAAATACAACATTGATGATATGATTAAAGGAGATGTTATATTTTGTGCTACAGCGATAACAAATGGTGATTTAGCTGAAGGAATAAAAGAAAAAGAAGAATTTTATGAGGCTAGCACTTTAGCCTTACATAAAAATACTAAAGTCAATAAGTTATTCAAAAATAAACACAAAAAATGAATTCAATTTCAGTCACTGGAAAAAATTGGATTTTAAAAAAATTTGATCAGGAAAAATTACTTTATCTAAAAGAAAATTTTTTATTAGATGAAATTACAGCTAAATTACTAACCTTAAGGAATATCGAAAAAGAAGATATTAATAGTTTTTTAAATCCATCAATTAAAAATTTTTTACCAGATCCAAATGAGCTATTAGATATGGAAAAATCATCACTAAGAACGCTTCAGGCTATAGAAAAAAAAGAAAAGATTGGTATTTTCGGAGATTATGATGTTGATGGTGCAACATCAACAGCTCTACTTGGTAAATTTTTTAAAGAATTAAATATAGAATACGAAATTTATATACCAGATAGAAAATCAGAAGGGTATGGACCTTCTATAAAAGGCTTTAAAGAATTAATTGAAAACAACGTAAAAATTATTTTTACTGTTGATTGTGGAACATTGTCGTTTGAAGCAATCGATTACGCAAAAAATAATAATATAGATGTTATTGTCTTAGACCATCACCAGTCTGAGATTAAATTACCTAAAGCTTACTCGATAGTTAACCCTAATAGATTAGACGATAAATCTGACCTGCAGTATTTATGTGCTGCAGGTGTTTCATTTATGTTTTTAGTTTCGATAAATCGTTTATTAAGATCAAAGAATTGGTTTTCAAAAAATTCAATTAACGAACCAAATTTAATCAACTATTTAGATTTAGTTTCACTTGGAACCATATGCGATGTAGTTCCATTAATAGGTTTAAATAGAGCTATAGTTAAGCAAGGTTTAAAAATACTAAGAGCCAAAAAAAATTTAGGTCTGAAAACTTTGTTAGATATTTGTAAAATTGAGGCAAATCCATCAATTTATCATTTGGGATATATTTTAGGCCCAAGAATTAATGCAGGTGGTAGAGTAGGTAAATGCTCTCATGGAGCAAATTTGTTGTTAAATTCTAATCCAAGAGAAGTGTTTAAAATAGCTTGCGAATTAGATGAATATAATAAAGAAAGAAAAATATTAGAAAAAGATTTAGTCGATAAGATTTTAGAAAAAACAAATATAAACTTGAAAGATCCAATTCTAGTTTTACATGGAAATGACTGGCATGAAGGTGTTATTGGTATTGTCGCTTCAAGAATTAAAGATAAATTTAATAAACCTACTATTGTTATTTCAGCTAAAAATGATGTTGGCAAAGGTTCAGCAAGATCAATTATTGGATACGATATAGGCTCCGTAATTATTGCCGCCACACAAGAGAATATTTTAATTAAAGGAGGAGGTCATAAGATGGCTGCTGGATTTTCAATAAAAATTTCTAAACTTGAAGAATTTAAAAAATTCATTTTTCGTAAGTATAGAAATATTAATGAAGATCTCTCAAAACAAAGGCCTTTATTTCTTGATAGTAAAATTGCACCTTCAGCAATAAATTTGGAATTTTACGATAAAGTAAATATTTTATCACCTTTTGGCTCAGGTAATCCAGAACCAAAATTTTTAATTGAAAATTTAAAGCCCATTAATAGTAAAATAGTAGGTGATAAGCATATAAAATCAATTTTAATGGGCCCTGAAGGAACCAATATAAAAACAATAGCTTTTAACGCTACAGACAGCGAGTTAGGGCCTTATTTGTTAAAAAAAAATAGTAACACGTTCAATATAGCAGGAAAATTGTCTTTAAATGAATGGAGGGGGCAAAAAAATGTAGAGTTTATTATCGATGACATTTCTGTTAATAAGAACATCAAAAATACGGTCCCATCGTCTATCGGTTAGGACAGTTGGTTTTCATCCAACAAAGAGGGGTTCGATTCCCCTTGGGACCGCCATCTTGAAAA
>MDTG01099508.1_pt1 | contig 17217 bp, 11 predicted proteins | sample 811421 | NCBI WGS metagenome assembly MDTG01 (sample SAMN05326645, study PRJNA326480) | marine metagenome | isolation source: seawater | place: Pacific Ocean: South East | collected 2011
CCTCGCGCGTTTCCAATTCTCTCTCTCTCTTTCTTTCTCTCCCTCCAGGAGAACACGCCCTCTCTTTCAGCCAGACTCCTTCTCCAACTCTCTCTCTCTCTCTCTCTCTCTCTCTCTCTCTTTCTCCGCGCGCGCCGCTCAAAGTCCCTTTTCTTTCGCCCTACAAAACGAAAAGGAAAGAGTGGAGCCCAAAAGCCCCTCTTTTTTCTCGTATTTTATATTTAGGGTTTCGGTAAGAAATCTCTCTCTCTCTTTGTGTGGAGTAAACTCCCTGCGATACGGGAGAAGGTACGACTGCAAACGACGACGATGACAAAAGAGGCGGACGGCGCCTGGGAATGTTTCGGCGACGACGAGGAAGACGCCGCCGCCGACGACGCCGCCGACGACGACGCGGACGACGACGTCGTGATAACCGCGGACACGTCGGCGCATTTTCGATTGTTTACCGAACAAGTGTGGGGAACACCGACAGCATCATCATCGTCATCGACGCGCGCGAGAGAGGAAGAGATGCGGTCGCGCATCGAAACGCTCGAACGCGAACTCGGGAAAACAAAACGAGGGAAACGCGCGTTTGAATGTTTGAAAGAACGCTCGATTCGAGGCTCGAAAGAATGCGCGTTGGAAGTCACCGAACAAAAACGGTTGGCAGATTGGGACAGTTACGGGTGGTTGTTCGCGCAAGTGTACGCGCACGTTGTAATTTTAATGAAAGTAGTCGGGGACGACGCAGAGAATAGAAAGGATTGGGTTGGAATGGATGAATTTGAGGAGATTTTTATAGGCGACGAACGAGTGAACATCACGGACGACCCGCGTTTACCGGCTTTGCTTCGCGAGTGGAATTCCTCGGTTACGAAAATCGCTCGCGTGAATTTAGACTTGTTAAACATGATAATCGGAATCGATGGCGAGGAGAATTTAAGGAAAGTTCCGAGTTTTTGCGGCGAATTGATGCGAAAAGTAGAAAAGATGTACGGATTTCATCACAAAGGTGAGTTCGATTGGGGCGTGAAAAGCGAAGTGATTGAGATTGCGATGAAAATACCAGAGGCTCATCGATCGAAAAAATCGCCGGGGAGAGACCTCGTGCAAAATCAAATTGGGTTAGAATCAGCAGACTTGAGCGCAGCTGTCTTTCATCAGAAGTATTTCAAGACACAGAAACCGTGTGTGGTGAGAAAATATGCCAACGAACAAAAGTGGAAACTTCTCGATTTATGTAAAACGACAGAATTTTTACGAGATGAGATGTTTGGCGGTAGTCGCGTCGTGCCGGTTGAGTACGGATTCCCGGGTAGTGGCGATTCCGGCACAGGCGTCGTGAGTTTATCCGAGTTCTCGGAGGCGTTGAATGCAAGTAATGCCGTGGATTCAAGTGGAGACGGAGCCAGTATCCGATGCAAAATCGCGTACGTCTCGCAACATTGCTTGTTCCATCACGCTCCAGAACTCCAAAAATATATCTCGATCCCACATTTGACGCTTGGGAAAGTCACGAGTGAGGGCGCATCAAATCTCTGGATAGGAACAAGAGAGACCCGAACATCGCTTCACCGAGACCCATATAACAACATCTTTGTTCAAGTGAGTGGATTCAAGTATATCCGCATTTATCTCGACGACCAAACTGAGAAACTCTATTCGGAAGCTGTGATGACGACAGGTGGAAAGAACCAAGTGAACGCGTTCACGCGAAGTTTTGTGAAAAATGTGGAAAATCCAGACGTGAAGAGGTTCCCAAAATTTGTAGAAGCGACGTATTTCGACACAATTTTACATCCTGGAGATGCCATGTTCATCCCATACGGAGCGTGGCATTACGTTCGATCTCTCTCGACCAGCGTGAGCGTGAATTTTTGGTTTTAAGGTGCTCGCAAGATTATTTATAAAAAAGACAAGCAATTATACATTCTTTCCCCAGAAAGGAAAACTCGCGCGTACTAGTACCCCCGCATTAAAACCCATCCACCACACACGCTCGTGGTGAAACGGACGCCGAACGTTATTATTTTAAAAGTTATTTATAGGCGTTTTTAGTGCTTGGTACTATTTTGACATGGTGGGATACCCACCTCTTCCACCCAATGACCCGTCTCCAAACCCAACCGACGAAACGCGCAAAAAAAGATTGGACTTTTGGCACGGGTTGTGCGACGCCGTGCGGGAGCACAAAGAGAAACCGCGCGATCCATTCGTAGCTCTAAAAGGATGGAACGCGAGTGCGAGCAAACGCCTTTGTTCAGGTGCACAATCGAAACAATTCGACGCGTACTTTTTCGATGCGGATGGGAATCGATACAGAAGTAGGCCAGAGGTCTTGAAGTTTTTGGATTCTGGTATCAAGGGAAAGAAGGCGAAAGTGACGACAAAAACGAATGCCACAGTCAAAGATCAAAAGAAAGGAAAACAACAAGAAGAAAAAGGTTCAGGAAGGGGAAAAGGAGAAGTGGCAGGAAATGACGCGGAATGGGTGGAAACGCGAGAGAAGGGAGCGCAGACTGTATCATTACGACAAAATCAATTGAAGCGCAAGACATCAGAAGCGAGAGAGGAATGGGCGAAGTTGCCCATATCTTCGTCGATGAGTCCTAGGTTTCAACAAGAACAACAACGACACCCACATTTCAAGAATAAGAGACCTAAAATAATAGAACAACAGCCGAATATTCGGCAAGAAGAGCCAAAGGTTACGAGACGACATGATTGTAAAAATTTCTTCAACGTAGTATCGTCTCGGGAGAAGATGGATTTGATTCGCATGGTGACTGGGGCGACGGTGACGGAAGACGCAAAGCTTCCGACGGTTTTGGTTGTTGAAGGGACGGAACAGGAAGTACGAAACGGTGTGAACAAAATTAAAGAGATGATTGAGAGCACCAGAGAGAGGAATCGACTCATCAGTGAACGCGCGACGAAGCAATCGATGAAGCCATTGAATGTAATGTCGATAATCTCAGCCGTCAAAGGCGAAGATCGAATAGACAATAACAATGGTCCGATCAACTCGAACGGCACGCACGTGCCCATGGAGTGTTCGCCACCGACTTTGGCAGATGCGTTTGTTCCTGAAGCTGTTCGAGTCGGCACAGATACGTTTATAAATAAAGTGCGCACGAGCATTCGTGAGAACAAAATGTTCTCCTTAGTGGGTAGTACAGGCAGAGAAGCGTACCGCTTTGTAAAACAACACGGAGACGTTGCGGCGGATACATTGTTTGAAGGGTTAAAAGAACTCGCGGATGAAAGCGTTGAAACAAGCCATGTGTCCACTGGTGGTGGCAGCAACGACGACGACAATAAACTTGAAATTGAGCGCAAAATAATACCATTTGCCGTGTGTTCAGCCATCGTCAAGGCTGCGATCGAGGATGCGCGTATCTCTGAAGGTACGAGCTCCGAAGTTCTTTCCAACGCCGTGAATGCGAAAGGATTTGTCATCGAATATATACAAAAATATCTCCGGCCGATGCTTAGAGGTATCATGCGCGGGGAATCGCAAATGTCCCAGGACATCAATCTCCGCAAACGTGCTTACGAAGTTGCTAAGAAAACGCAGTTAAAGTGCATCGTATTCCTTGATGAGTGGTCCAACAACGCGGACTGCGGCGATTTATCCAAACACGAAACCATCCAACAAGCAAAAGACCTTTTAAGTGAACTCCGACGGCGCGCGAAAGACCGAATCGACGGCAAACACCGTCGTCAAAGCGGAGATATCGACGGTTCAGGAGCGCATCCATCCTCTGGCCGTCGTCTCATCGACCGCGTCCAGCGTCCAGAAGCGAGAATCAAAATCGACAGCGATCTTTCCATAGCCATGAAAAAAGGCAGAGGCGAAAACGGAGACGAGGAAGACCACCACGAGGACCTCGCGTTCTCCTTAGAAAACCAATACGGCGGTTTTGCTGGTGAATCTACGCAACTTCGCGACTTTTCTTTGCTCAGAAGCGATCTTTCTCAACACCTTGAAGGAGATCAAAAGAGTTTGGAGGAAACGCCGCCGCCCGTCGCAGAACGAAACTCTACGCCAGAACCGCCCTCCTCTCAACCCGTCGCGGAACGAAACGCCACGCCAGAACCGCCCTCCTCTCAACCCGCGGTGGAAGATGAAACGGAGGAAGGAGAACGATGCGTGGCAGAACCGGAATGGGATTAGGAGTTCGTAGGAACACACGTACGCGTAGCATATTGTCGAATCGAATACGAGACACCACTTTTTTTGTGAGAACAATTTTTTTTAGCCCTCCCCCTCTCAAAAGATCATTAAAAAATATCTAAAAGTCGTAAAAGTAAAAAATCTCGGCGACTGATTTCCCCACTCTGTTCTCCCCGAAGGTTTCCCACCACCGGCGCGTGGTGTGTTTGGATCCTCGCTCGTGTCTCGCTTTTTCTCGCGCGTCGAAAGCGCGTGCCGGTGAGCGTTTGATGGCTTTTCGCCGACCTGGAGCAGGGGCGAGCGGCGGCGGCGGGTACACCAACGGCGGAGGCGGTTTCGATGGCGCGACCGACGAGACAAAATCTTTACCGGTAAATCGTAAGCGCACGCAAGATCACGTGGGAAAAAGTAGCGACCACAGCGCGTGGCGACACCCGATGAGCGTGGACAACACCAACCGAAAAGACTTTGGCGGTAAAAAGCCGAAGCACTCGAACTTGTACGTTTGGTCCATCCCTCGCGACATGGACGAGCAGCAGTTGTCAACGTTGTTTCAAAAATTTGGCAACGTCGAGTCGTGCACGATAATGAGAGACGTCCAAACGAAACAGTCGAAAGGATACGGATTCGTGAAGTACGAGAAATTTGATGACGCGGTGAACGCGAAGGAGAAATTACACGGGAAATTCGTGAAAGATAAGCAATTGCAAATTAAATTCGCGAGCACAGATTCGAAAGGTTTGATGGGAGTACACGGCGGGATGAGCGGCGCGAGGGGGATGGACATAGCGTCGATTCCCACGGATAACGTGTACGTGAAAGGGTTGCCGTTGGATATCGACGAAGGCACTTTGCGGGAGAAGTTCGGTGCGTTTGGGAAGATTGTAAGTTGTCGAGTTATTGCAACGACGGCACTGATACGTTTTGAGACGGTTGGGGAGGCTGAGGTGGCGGTGAGAGAGGCGAACGGGAAGATGGTGGTGAGTAGAACTGGCGGCGGGATGCCGGTGTCGGTGTCGTTCAACGCGAAGCAGCAGATTAAGGCCAGTTTGCCGACGCATTCGAATTTATACGTATGGAATATTCCAAGAGATATGGACGAAGCGTCGTTGAAACAGTTGTTCGAGGAATGCGGGGAGGTGGAGAGCGTAAATATTATGCGAGATAAAGTGTCGCAATTTTCGAAAGGGTACGGGTTCGTGAAATTCTTGCGGTACGAGGAGGCGGAGAAGGCGATCGAGAAAGTCAGCGGGAAAGTTTTGAGAGAAGATATGGCGCACAGGCCATTACAGGTAAAGTTTGCGAATACGGATAGTTCTGGTGTTGTTGGAAGTAGTGGTGGCAGCAGCGAGGCGGGGGGAGGTTCTATGGTGGCCAATCCACCTTCAGAGAACATTTACATCAAAGGTTTGCCCACAGATAGTAACGAGAATGATTTAGTCAACGTTTTCGCGCAGTTTGGACGCATCCTATCGTGCACACGTATAGCAACAACTGGAATTATTGGGTTTCAATCGGTTGAAGAGGCGACGCGAGCAGTGAAAGGGGCGAATGGTTCTACCTTGTTAGGTGGTTCCGTACCTCTTGTGGTGACTTTTAAGAGTCAAATTTGTCGCGCGTTCGCGCAGACAGGTCGGTGTCAGTGGGGACACAGGTGTAAATTTGGTCACAATAGAGGCTATTAGAAAAGTGTGTATTTTTTCCTTTTATGTTGTGAGTGTGAGTGTGTTTGTGTTCGTTGTAGAAAAGACATTTTACTTCCTTTGTTTATTTATGTACAATACTTTTTCGCCTCGCACATATACAACTCGCGGGATATTTGCGCAATCCTGCAAATTTTTTGGGCGTTAATATGATTTTGCTATTGGACTAGTTCTTAGTTCTTTTATATATGTACAGCTCGTTTTACTTCTTGATGCGTGCGCTTCCTCTTTCTCTTTCTCTCTTTCTATTTAAAAATATAATGAAGATTTGCTTGCCGGACTCGAAGGCGCATCCGATGATGCATAAACCGTCGCAAAAGGTATGGAACGAAACTCTTTCGTTGTACGTTCGGGCGAAGTTTGACCTAAAGGTGATTCCAATCCTGCAGTATCTCTCCCGTATACAGTGGCAAAAGGCGCGGATGTAAAACTCTTTCTATTCGGGCTCGAACACAACATCCCGGCATTTTCGTTGCTCCTCGATAGCAAATCCGCTTCAATCGCTAAGTAACTCGTCGAAGTTCCTCTTCGCTTTCTCCCAGGACTGCTCGCATCATTATCCTCGTCAATGTCGTCGTACACCGCCACCCTTCGCACACGCGGAACTTCCATCGGACTACTTACCCCAAATGTATTGGACCCGGATTGGAAGCCAGACACGGCCGGGGCGATATGAATGTTCCCAAAACTCGCGATTTGCTCAATCTCGACCGTTTTCCGTCCCACGAACATGTTCTCCGCGTTCTCCGTTTCCAGTAAAGCGCGCGTTTTCGCGTCTGGTTCACCCGCGTCGCCCCGTCTCGATGCCTCTTCCCAGACGTTTGCTCTCAACAAGGAAATTGCTGACGTCCCTCCGTGGGCGTTCGCGACGTTTTGGAAGTTCTCCGGCGACGACGTAGTCATCGAATCGCGAGAGAATTCGCTCGCATCTCTGCTCTCGTACATTCCGTGGCGGTCGCAATGATGATGAGGAGTGCGCATGCTCTCATCCAACGCGTGCGTCTTGAGCGCGCTCATCGAGAAGCGTTCTTCGACCTTTCCGTATTCGTCCGATTGGGCATCCCTCGTCCGAAAGGACGCGCGAAGGGACACCGGCCTTCTCGACGCGTTCGCGCGTCGAAAACCACTCCCGTGCGCGGAAAAAAAAGCGCGGGTGGACGCGACGACGCGGCAATGAGCGACCAAGAGCGGTTTCGGTCCAACCGTTTTCTCAAAGCGGTGTTCGCTCGCGCCGCGCGCGGGGTCGTCTCGATGGAAGAGGGATTTCCCGGGAAAAAGGTCAGGCCTTTTCTCGTTGTAATGAGGAATTTTCGTGGCGGAAAAGGCAGAAACGGCGAGATTTTTATCCAGTTCTCCGACGCTTTTTTTTTTGTTGTTGTTCGGGGGTGATTTTTTTCAAAGAAAAGAGAGGTGTTTTCTCGAGAGAGAGGACTTGAATGCATCAATGAAAGGACTGACGTGAGAGGACTTGAGAGGAGCTGTCTGTACAAAAACAGAAAAAAAAGAGGAGGAGAAGGAGGAGGCGAGAGCGTCGGAGTACGCGTGTACTACTACCGGTGGCTATAATCTAAAGAGTGCGCGCAGGTGGTCTAGTCTATCTGAGGTCGCTTTCGTGCGAGCGTCTACTTCGTGAGTGGCGTCTTCCGCTAATCTTTGGACGCAGCGGTTCCAACGCTCCGCGGCGCGTGCTTTCGCGGCGCCGGAAAGGAGCATCGAAGCCATGGAGAAACGGTTGGTTTTGGTGAGTTCAGTGAGCCAGTTTAGGGGTTCTTCGTTTGAGCTATTCGAATCTATCCAGTGCGTGAGAATGACAGCGACGATGTCCCCTAATAGGTCGCCGGTAAGTCTTTCGGCAAGGATTTTAGCGATGTTTTCCACGCGCACAGCGCGAAGGATTTTGCACTTTTTTTCCGAAGAATTGGCGGCGAGTTTCCATTGCTTGTCGAAAACAGGTCCGGTTTCGATATCATTGTCGTCGTGATTAAGCTTTGATATCGCTTTGCGCACTTTTTCTACGTTCATTATCGTCGCTGTTTCTTTTGGTCGTCGCGCGCGTTCTTCTTTTTCTTCTTCCTTCTCCATCACGTCCTTTCTCTTCTCCATCGTCGCTGGTGACGGCGTTTCGAGTTCCTTCTTCTTCTCCGTAAGTACTTGCTTCTCGTGTCTATTTGCCGCGAAATCCTTCGCGCACAGTTCAACCTGTCCATCTTTTACCACGACCATCTCCATCTCCATCTCCATCTCCTTCACCGCCGCCTTTCTTTGCTCTCGAATCATCTCGGATTCTGGCTTCATTCTCAACGCGTTTTCGTACGATACCACCGCTTCTCGATACATCTTCGACTGCATCTCCGCCGCGCCTTTCCTCTGATACGTTTTTACCATCAACGCTTCCTTCTTACTCTTGTCGTCGTCGTCGTCATCATCTTTCGCTAACAAATCTAAACTCCTCCCGCAGTCTTTCACGCACGCCTTTAACTTCCCGAGTTTCAATCGAACCATCGCTCGATTACTCAAAACCGCCGCCGTTTCTTTCGCGTTCAAACTTTTTGTGTATATCTTTTCCGCTTCGTCTAATTTTCCTCTCTTAAAGCACTCGTTGCCTTTTTCTCGCAATAAAAAATGTTCCTCCGCCGTCTCTTCCGTTTCTCTCTCGCTCCTTTCAGTGGTGGTTGGTCTCGCCGTCGAGTTCTCTCCTCTTTCCTTTTTCCGTTCTAGAAGCGACCCGTCTTTCCTCTTCGCGCGCTCTACGAACTTTTCCACGTCATCTGCAAACGAAGAGAGGTCCTGCTGCATCGCGTCGCGTCGCGTCAGTACTTCGCGCGGGCATTTGAAGTCGAGTCAACGCGCGTGCTCGACCAAAGCCTTCCAATTGGAAAGAAAACGAGAGGGAAAGACAATCGAAGACCGCTCGAGAGAAAAGAGATCGCGCGCACAAAGAAACAACAACCCTTTCGAGAAGGTATGAACGATGATCGCAAGAGACGGCGCAAAAACGTTTTCGCACCTCGACGTTCGCTCTCGCGCGGTTCGGATCGAAGTCCATCGTCGTCGTCTCTGCACGCGCAGACGACTGTAGTAAAGTCGCAAAGTTCTTTTTTCGATATCTTTTTCTCCCTAATTTTCGTCATAAGATACAAAAAATCACTTCACTCTTCCCGACGGACGCGGGAGAAGACCAACGAAATGTTTGCGATGCACTCGTCTCTTGCCGTCGTCGGTGCGCCGGCATCGTCGTCGTCGGCGAAGGCGAAGGCGTCGAGGTCTCGATCGTCTTCCGTGGTCGCGTCCACGTCTTTTTCTCGTTCGAGGAAAATCAGCATTGCGCCTCCGAAATCCAATCCCACGAGGAGGAGGAAACGGACGCCGCTTCGCGCGCGAGTCGACGAGGACGACGAGGAGATGGATTTTGAACGCCCGCCACCGCCACCGGGACCGGAAAACGAGGCGATGGAATCGGAGACGTTTTCAAACGCATGGAAAGCAGGGTTCGTGGTGTTGAGCGTGTTGGGTGCCGTGAGTGTGTTTAGTTTGGCGTCTCCCGTGTTGCGAGTGATGACGGAGACCTTCCCAACCGGAAGAGGGCCGCAATAAACATTAGTATACATATATATATCGTATTATTCTTAATATTATTAGTGTTATTGAAAAAGATATGGTTCGCGCTTAAATACGTTTCCTCGTTATCGTCTTCTTCCATACGTCGTTCTCTTCTTTACTTCGTGGGCTCTGTTATTCATCGCGTCGAGTCGCGCGCGCAACTCTTTTTCGTTCATTCGTCTCCCGAACCATTTTAAGATTTCGTCGAGGATGCACACCGGCAAAGCGCACAGAACGACCAACATCCACTCGTTGAAACTTAACGGGACGATGGAGAAGATTGTCGCAAAACTTGGGACGTATAAAATCACAAAGTGTAACCCGAAGGAGACAAACATCGCGATGAGCAAGTACGGGTTGATCCACGGTGGCGAGGTGAACAAACTTGAGTCTTCAGATAAGGCGTTCAAGGCGTTGAACATTTCGATGGTTACCAGAACGGATAAAGATAACGTGGATGCCTTGGCTTTACCTTCATTAAAGTAATCGCACTTGTTTGCACCGGTAAAAGAGAAGGAAGGGCCATCCGTGGCGGTGGAGTAGGAACCACCTTTGAAAGTGCCATCGGTCCAAGAAGAGCAGTTTTCCCAATCCATGAGTTGTTTCATCGAAACCGTCGTGTGGTTATCGCCCGATAAGTCGATAAACATGAATGACGATCGGGTGAACCAAATGCAAAAGACGCCTACCGTGGCAATGCCAACGTATAAGCCCACAACGGCGTAGCGGAAGATGCTCCATCGAGTGAGTAACTCATCATCTTTGCGGCGGGGCGGTTTAGTCATAATATCTGTATCAGGTGGATTAAATCCTAATGCTGTTGCTGGTGGACCATCGGTGACCAAGTTGACCCATAAAAGTTGCACCGGAATTAAGCCTTCAGGCAAGCCAAGCGCGGCTGTTAAGAAGATGGAAACAACCTCACCAACGTTACTGGAAATCATATAGCGGATGAACGCTTTCATATTATCATAAATCGATCGACCTTCAGAAACCGCAGAAACGATAGTAGAAAAGTTGTCGTCCACTAAGACCATATCCGAAGCTTCTTTCGCGACTTCAGTACCCGCAATACCCATGGAAACACCAATATCCGCAAGCTTCAATGCAGGCGCATCATTCACACCGTCTCCAGTCATGGCAACAATGTGCCCATCGTCTCGCAATAAGCGCACGATGTCTTGTTTGTGTTTCGGTTCAGCGCGCGAAAACACGACACCGTTGAATTGGCCTTTTAGACACTTCCTCTGTTGCTGCTTCGTCATTTGCGTAAACTCACGCCCGGTGAACGAGAACTCGGCCGCTTCGCGCATCGAATCAAAAACACCAATCTCCGCGCAAATTGCCTCGGCAGTCAACTTGTTGTCGCCCGTAATGACAATAACCCGAATGCCAGCTTTTTTGCAATCAGAAATAGCATCTTTTACTTCAGGTCTTGGCGGATCGCGCAAGCCGACGAGGCCAACGAATGTCATTTCCGATTCTATCGTTTCGTATTGCGAAGGATCTTTCAAAATCTTATACCCTGGGTGCGAATGACTGCCGTCGTAACTCGACAGAATGCCAAGTTCCGGTCCAGATTTAATCGCCAACGCCAAGCATCGTAGCGCTATGCTCGCCATACTTTGTTGACGTTTCAATATATCGTCGCGCATGCTTTTCGTCAATGGAATTTCCATACCGTCCGGGGTCAAAATATGAGTGCATCTCTCTAAAATAAACTCCGGCGCGCCTTTCGCGAGGAGATAGTTTTCAGTGCCGCTACTATTACCACCATTCTTTCTATTCGCGGTACCCTTTTTATCTGTCTTCGTCTTCTCTTTACAAATCACCGACATTGACTTGCGATTTCTGTCAAATTCCAACGTGGACAAGACGTCGACGCCACTCAAGATTTCGTCACACACCGCCTGTGAGCCATCTTTTAAATTTCTGTTTCTGCGGTTCATCGCCTTTCGATGTTTGGCATCGTCTTCGCATCCTATTTTCTCTGCTAAAACTTTCAGCGCGCCTTCGGTAGGCTCGCCGATACATCTATACCCGGACCCTTCTACAAACTCAATTTGAGAGGAGTTGCACACAGCGCAGATTTGCGAAGCGACGACAAACGTAGCGTCTTGCTTCAAATCTGGTAAATTCTCAACACCACCTTGCGTCGGATCATACGACGTCCCGACGACATTATACACCCGCGTTTTCGTCCCCCTCCTGTCTACAGTAACAAATTTGACTGCACTCATTTGGTTCGTCGTCAATGTGCCCGTTTTATCGGAACAAATGACCGAGGTGCACCCCAAAGTCTCCACCGAAGGTAGCTTTCTCACGATGGCATTTTGTTTCGCCATCTTCCTTGTCCCGAGCGCTAAGCACGTGGTGATGACCGCCGGCAAGCCTTCTGGAATCGCCGCTACTGCCAACGCAACCGCAATCTTGAAATAATACGTGCACTTAGCAAAGTTAAAGACGAAACTCCCGCTTTCGAACGAAATGAAGTGATGATAGTTAATCAACCACACCAACAAACAAACCATGGCGATTAGTTTACTCAAAACCTCCCCGAATGCGTCTAACTTTTGTTTCAAGGGCGTATCCTCTTCCTCCATACTCGCCTCTTCGATTTGCCTTTGAATCTTTCCCATTTCCGTATCCATCCCAATCGCGCACACCATCCCTTTACATTGGCCGTTACTCACCGCCGTCCCACTAAACAATATGTTTGTTTTACCTTGCAACTCAATCTCAATCGGACACAACTCATCTTCCGCTTGTTTATCCACTACCACGGATTCACCGGTCAAACTCGCTTGCTCACACCTCAACGTAGCGGTCTTCAACTCGACCACTCTTAAATCCGCTGGGACACGATCCCCGCCGCGCAACGCAACAATATCCCCAATTACCAACTCACTCGCCGGCACGGTCACCACCTCTCCGTTATTCCTTATCACCCTCGCATCCGGCGATTGCATCTCTTTCAACGCCTCCAACGCGTTCTCGGCATTTGTTTCTTGCCACACCCCGACGATAGCGTTCAAAACCAAAATTAACAGAATAACTAAAGGTTCGATGAACGCGGTGATATCTTTCCCACCTCCGGGGTTAGGGCCTTCCTCGAAGAAGGCCAACGCGAAAGAAATCATCGCCGAAGCTAACAAAATCTTCACCAAAGCGTCGTCGAATTGCTCTAACACCAATTTTAACAAACTCTTCCCTTTCGCTTTGGTAAGTTCGTTCGGGCCGAATTTCTCTCGTCTTTTAAGAATTTCAACGTCCGATAAACCATTCTCCACGGACGTTTCGTAAAAGCGGCAGTTCTCCTCGATGGTTTTCGACCACGGCGCAAAAGCGCGCACGTCACGTTCGTCTCTGGAAACGAAAGAGCCGTTTCCTTTCGGCGAAGACGTTCGGCGTTTTGTTGCCGGCATCGCGTTCGACGACGGCGCTCGATCCGATTGCTTTTCTTTATCTGCCTTTTAATTCTTCCTCGCTCGCCTCAAAAAGACTCCTCGACAACAGCGGACCGCGCGCGAAGATTGACCGCGCGTCTCCTTCTTCTTCTTCTTCTTCTTCTGTTCCCTTTTCGCGTCGGCCGTCGAGTGAAAATCGACGAAGAGAGACCGACCACGATCGATGCGAAACGCGCCAGAGGAAAACGCACACAAACACGTCACAAAAATTCTCTGAGGAAGAATTCGGTTTCTTTTTTTTTGGCAGTCTTTTCCCCCGCCCTTTTTGATAAAAATGAAATTAAAAAGTGTCTTTCATCTTTATGTTTCCCTTGGATTTTTTTAAGGAGGAAAAAGGAGAGAAAAAAATACACGAGGGAAAGAAAAAAAAAGGAACCAAAAACCAATCGAAAAATTTCTCTTCTCCAGATCATCGACCACCATCGTTCGCTTCCGGCGAGTTTTCGAGGAGATGACGCGGAAAATGCTCTTCTCGAAAGGGTGGGTGCTTCTTTTGGCGGCGTCGTGCGCGATGACGAGGACGGAGACCGCGAGCGCGACGTTGATTCGAACGGAACAAGAATCACTTATGTACCTCATGTAACATTTGAACACCACGTGGTACTCGACCACAAGACGAGCGCCGTTCGAGCGCGCGTGCGAATGGCCGGAGATTGGATGCGAGTGCGACGAAGAGAACGCGTGCAGGATTTCGTTCGTGTCGTTTTACGGTTTGGATTTAGTCGGGGAGCTACCTCGCGCTGGTTTGCCGCATAAATTGGAGAGGGCCAAAATTTTCGATGTCGGGAACAATCGATTGAAAGGTATCGTGTCGAACGCATTCGTGAGGAGCTTTCCTAATTTGCAAACGTTAAAGTTAGGCGTGAATAATCTTGAAGGGATAATTCCGTACGAGTTGGGAAATTTGAAGTGGTTGGAGGAGATTGATTTAGACGGCGGGTTTACGCAAAAGCAGATTTATTACGACGTCGGTTTCCCGGAAGAGAAAAAGAATAAGTATGGCGTCCCTGGATCGCATTTTGGGAACCAATTTATCGGACAAATTCCTGAGTCGTTTCGATTTTTACATCGTTTGAAAGTATTGAATATACACAGAAATATGTTGATGGGGCCGATTTCGTATAACGCGTTGGCGTATTTGCAGTCGTTGGAGTATTTAGATTTGAGTGGAAATGCAGATATATCAGGCACAGTTCCGGCTGCGGCGATAGGAAGGTTACAGAATATTAAGGAGTTATTTCTGGACGATTGTGCGTTTAGTGGTTCGATTCCGTTAGGTATGAGAAACGCAGAAAAGTTAGAAGTCGTCGTTTTGGAAGGTAACAAGCTGTCCGGTCGCATCAATCCGCTGGCATTCCCGATAAACTTGACCACTTTGGATCTTCACGATAACTTTTTCAGTGGTCCTATTCCGGAAACTCTAGCGGTGTTTAATCGTTTAGAGGTGCTTCTGTTGCATGGCAATATGCTGACAGGTCCAGTGCCGGAAAGTTTGAGACGTTTACCGGTTTTAAAAACAGTTTCATTGGCATATAATAAGGGGCTCTGTGGGCCGATTCCATCGTTCTTACCAAACGCACCAAAAGAAGCCATACAGGAAGAGTGCGATAAGCCGACAGAGCCGTGCAAGCTGTATCCAGCTCGAATAGAGACAAATATTGGTAAGCCTTGCGAATGTTCAACTCGAGGGCAAAGTTGTTTCTCCTCCACATCGCGAGCAGAAAAGTGTTGTGAGCCAGGCTTCAGTTGCGAACTGGTTTCCAGATTTGGCGAGAAGTCATGCGTGCCATGTATGAACGAAAACGAACGGTGCGATGGCATAAACTACGGCCTACCAAGTTGTTGTAGCGTCGGTCTAGTTTGTGTCGACGGCGTGTGTAAAGGATGCTCAGATATGTATGAGCAATGTGGAGGCGAATATTGGACCGGCGCCGAATGCTGCAAGAAAGGTAATACTTGCGAATACGTCGATCGATATTACTCGCAGTGTCGACCATCACCCTCTTTTACCGGCGATAGTACGTCACTGCAAACACCAATATCGTTCAATCAACAACAATTGTATCAAGATGCAGCATCATCGATACGAACATCTACGTCCACCGCGTGTCAAGCAAGATGGCAACAATGTGGCGGCCTTTTATGGACTGGTGCAAGCCGCTGTTGCGATTCGAACGACTTTTGTTTCCAACAAGATGAGTACTATCACCAATGCCAACCTAACATACCACCATGTACTCCAAACTATGGCCAATGTGGCGGTCGTTTGTGGCAACAAACCGCTGGAAATTCTCCCGACAACTGCTGCGACGCGAGTTATTATTGCTTTACTCAAGACGAGTACTATTCGCAGTGTCGTCCGCAATACGAGCGCAACGGATCATCATGCGCAAAAACGTGGGGACAGTGCGGTGGAGTCGGATGGAACGGCCCTCGGTGTTGCGCGAGTTCTGACGACTATTGCTTCATTCAAGACGCGTATTACGCTCAGTGTCGTCCGAAGACCTTTACATAATTTGAGAGAGATAGAGAAAGAAAGAGAGATAGAGAGGACATTTTCATATTCGAAAAAAACGCATAAAAACGCTCGTCGTCAAAAAATAACGCACAAAAATATTACTTTTCGTATCGTTTTCTTCTGACCGCGCACGCGATACTTTACGCGCGCAACCTAAAAAGCTCAGTAACATGTGCAGACGTCTCTCTGCGTTCCTCGCGTTCGTCACGCTCATCGCGAGTTCATATTTCGCGTCGACGACCGATGCCATCGCGACTCAAGAAGTCGACATCGTTTATTCGAACGACGACGAGTACAATCGAGATCCCACGCGATTATTTTTACCGAACGTTGCCATTCCGAATGGAACGGAATCGTCCGGCAAAGGAGTGGGTCTCGTCGTCTTGTTGCACGGCAGATGCATGGATGGCAACTCCATTGACCAGTTGATTGATTTGAAAAAATACGTCGACACGAGTGAGTTCATCTTGGCTGTCCCGGAAGGCCACAGGCAAAACTTTTGGTGTTCGACATGTTCGAGATCGGATGGGATTTTGAACACGCGCTACGGATGTAGAACATGGGCTGCTACCGAAGCCTGCTGCGCAAACGCCGGTCCTTTGCGAACTACGGTAGTGCAAGATGCGTGGGAACCGTACGATGACGTCACGCACATTTATCAGTTGATCGCTGCCGTGAAAAGTCAATACGGAATTGACCCGACGAGAGTGTTTGTCGTTGGATTTGAAAACGGTGGCTTTATGGCGCATAGAATGGCGTGTGAACATCCCGAGATTCTTTCTGGGATTATCTCAATTAGCGGTTCGAGCTTTTTGAATGTAAGCGAATGTAATGCTTTGAACACAGCGTCGGATTCAGTGGCAGCGAATGGTTTCGTAAACGTGTTGCAAATTTCCGGAAGTTTGGATCGAGTGCCATCCGTAAATGGTGGGAATTTTGAAGGCGTGCAGATTCCATCGATTAAAACGGTTGCAGAACGATGGGCAGTAAGAAATGGTTGCGATACTGAAGAATCTGTGATCGTTGACGGAGCATTGAACTTGCGCACGAAGTTATTCGCAGGTACACCGGATACGTCCTCAGAAACGTGGACAAACGGCACTTGCCAAGAAGGAACTGTGGTTGAGAATTGGGTAATCAACTTGATGAATACCGATAATGCGGTTGCAAACTCATTTACGGATGATTTTGCAACGGCGCTCGTCAACTGGATGCTGAATAATACGAAACCGAGTGCTACTGACGATAGCAGCGATGAGAATAACGTTGCCGTCCAATCCGGCCCGCCTTCTTCCGACAGCGACAATGATGCATCCTTTGGCGATGTCGCTATTATCGATACATCGACTGCGTTAGATGGACGTAGTTTCGAAGCGTGCCCCTCAGATTTTCTTCAATGCGAGGATGGCTCGTTTACATCGAGAGAATTACCGTCTTGTTCATTCTTCTGTAATGGGGAAATTGTTAATACGGACGGCGTTTTCTGTGTGAGCAGTGACTGTTGCGGTGCGAGTAAAACAATTTGCGCGGAAACGACCGCGTGTAAAGACGTCGTTTGCGAGGAAGATGAAAAAGAAGAGTCTTCCGCGTCGGCATCCTTCTCAACCTTCTTCGCGCTCGTCGTAATTGCGCTTGGGTTATTGATTTAAGTACAGGAAAGAACACGCACATACGCTTACTTTATGTATATATGAATAATGGGAATTGTTATTACAAATTCATAACTGATAATATTTGATTGTCATTTTCGCCAGTTTCGCGCTTTCA
>MDTG01420481.1_pt1 | contig 17216 bp, 14 predicted proteins | sample 811421 | NCBI WGS metagenome assembly MDTG01 (sample SAMN05326645, study PRJNA326480) | marine metagenome | isolation source: seawater | place: Pacific Ocean: South East | collected 2011
TATTTAGACATATGAGCTGGATGTGGGCTTTGTAAAAAAAGAAAATTGTTTCCTAGATTGCTAATATAAGGTCTTTTTTTAAGAAACAATCTAGATAAATTAAATAATTTATTTATATCTTTTTTTTTAATCATTAAATTTTTCGTAATTACAATAAATATTAAAAAATTAATTATCTTTCGAATAATTTTTTTTAAATTTTTTTATAATTTCCTGAATACCTTTTGATTTTAAAAAATGATTTTTATCGGATCGATATTCAAAGTTAATTGATACTTTTTTATTTTTACTAAATTTATTTATCTGTTTTTTATCAACTACTTGACTTAAAATTGTATAATATTTTCCACAATCATATGTAAAGTAAGACTCTTCTTTAGAAATTAAAACCTCATTTATTTTTTCACCTGGTCTCACTCCTATTTCTTTAACTGGGCTGTTATCTATATTTTTGGCAAGATCTAATATTTTTATCGATGGATTTTTTAAAACAAAAACTTCACCACCACTCATAACTTTGATTGCATTCCATACCATTTTTACAGCGTCATCCAAGCTAGTAAAAAATCTAGTCATTTTTTTATCAGTGATTGTTAATTGTTTATTTTGATCTTTTAATTTTAAAAAAAAAGGAATTACAGACCCTCTTGATCCAATTACATTGCCGTATCTCACAACTGAAAACATTGTTGGTCTATTTCCCACATAATTATTTCCTGCAATAAATAATTTATCAGATGCAAGCTTTGTAGCTCCATAAAAATTAATTGGATCACAAGCTTTATCAGTTGATAAAGAAATAATTTTTTTTACTTTTTTTTCTATTGCAACGTCTATAATGTTCATAGCACCTAGGATATTAGTTTTTACAGTTTCAAATGGATTATACTCTGCTGTAGGTACAATTTTTAAGGCAGCAGCATGAACTATTATGTCCGCTCCATCTGCAGCTCTATTTAATCTATCTTTATCTCTTATATCTCCTAAAAAAAATCTTATTCTTTTATCATTAAACTTTTGAGACATATGCCATTGCTTCATTTCATCTCTTGAGAAGACTATAATCTTTTTTGGATTATATTTTTTTAATGTCATTTCGACAAACTTGTTTCCAAATGAGCCTGTACCTCCTGTAACTAAAATTGTAAGATTATTCATTTTTTATCCAACTATTTTTTTTAATTCTCTAATTACTTTTTCTTGCTCATATTCTTTTAAAGAATAATAAAGAGGCAAGCTAAGTGCTTCTTCATAATAAGATTTAGCATTACTTAAATTTTGTTTCTGATGATTGTTTTTTTTGAATAAAGGATGATTAGTAATTGGAATATAATGAACTTGAGTAATAATTCCTTTTTTTTTTAAATAGTTCATAATTGAATTTCTATTTTTTTTAATTTTTTTATATTTAATTCTTACAACATACAAATGATTTGATGAGCTTTTTCTTTCTGTTATGCTTACTGCAGATGTTAAGTTTTCAAAGTTCTTGAAAGCATGATCATATTTTTTTACGATTTTTTTCCTTATTTTCAGAAATTTATTAATTTTTTTTAATTGAGAAATAGCCAATGCACATTGAAAATCAGTAATTCTGTAGTGATATCCAAGTTCTTGAACTTCGTAGTACCACATTTGGTTTTTATTTTTTTTGAATTTAAAGTTATTTTTGATCTTTTGAACCCCGTTATTTGATAAAAGCTTTAATTTTTCATAATAACTTTTGTTATTTGTGGTAATTATTCCTCCCTCGCCAGATGTAATAGTTTTAGCGGGATGAAGAGAAAATACTGAAATGTCAGAATATTTACAAGATCCTACCATATCTCCAGTTTTATATCTTGATCCTAAAGCATGTGCTGAGTCCTCAAGAATTTTTATTTTTGGATTTTCTCTTCTGAAATTTTTAAGCTCTACCGCTGCACCTGAGAAATGAATAGGTATAATTGTATGTATATCTAAATTTAGATTTTTAATTTTATCTAAATCAATATTTATATTTTTAGAACTAATATCAGCAAAATTTAAATTTCCACCATTATGTAAAACACTACTTGCTGTTGAGGCAAAAGTAATTGGACTAGTAACAACATTTTTATTTTTTATATTTAAGACTTTACAAGACAAATGTAATCCAGCAGAACAACTTGTAACTGCAACTGCATATTTACTTTTAACATAATTGCTTATTTTTTTTTCAAGAATATTTACATACTCACCTTGGGTTATACTTTTATTTCGCAAAACATCATTTACTACATCAATATCTTCTTCATCTATGAAATGTTTACTATATGGAATCATTTTTTAACTTCTTGAAATCATTTCTCATAATTTTTAATTGATAATCTATACTAGGAATTTTTTTTCCAAGAACTTTTTTTAATTTATTATTATTCAGAGCCATATTCAATGGTCTTTTAACAAGTTCTTTTTTGTCTTTGAGATTAATTTTTTTTAATAATTTATTATTTAATTTGAATACTTTACATAATTTAGTTCCAAATTGATATTTCGTTATTCTTTCATCACTACAAATATTAAAAATTCCAGATGATTTGTTGTCAACTAGTGCAAAAATATACTTTAATAAGTATTTACCATATATGGGAGTATAAAAAACGTCTTTAAATAATTCAATTTCTCGATTTAACTTTAGCTGTCTAATAATTCGATCTGAAAAAGATTGTCTTTTTTTGCTTCCAACACAATAAAAATTTGTCCTAATAATTAGAGATTTTGAATTAACCTTCATGATTTTTTTCTCTGACATTTTTTTATGCAAACTATATACATTTAAAGATTTTGCTGGAGAATTTTCAGATAATTTTTTTGACTTAAATCTAAAATTATCTGTAGATATAAAAACGTATTTTACTTCAAGTGTCTTTGCTATTTTGGCTAGATCTATAGGTAATATATAATTTGATTTTTTTGATTGAATAATTTTTTTTTCACATAATTCAATATTTGTTAAACCCGCAAAATTTATTATTAACCTTATTTTATTATCCTTAATGTATTTTTGAAGTTTTTTATAATTACTGAGTTTTAAATTTTTAAGATTTTTTTTAATTTTTGTTTTATTTATTACTACATGTATTTTTTTATATTTTTTATAAAAATCAATTAAACATTTTCCCAATAAACCAGATGCACCAAAAACTAATATATTTTGAATATTATCACTCAAACTTTAATGAACCTCATTTATACAGGTTAATACTTTGTTCTTTTTGTTTTTAAGTTATTTAAATCCAAAACTGGAGTGTAAAATCTATAGCCAACATTTATATAGAATTTATTATTTTTTATCATAATAATTATTTCATTCTATTATTGAATAAAAAAAAGTGAAACAAATAAAACTATGGATTAGTTGATTTTTATAATGCATATTAACTTTAAAATAGCTTTACTATTTTATGTCCATAATTTTTAAAATATTTAATTGATTCATAAATATTGTCTTCTAAAGCTGATGAGGAAATAATTATTATTGAATTTTTTTTTTAAATTTCTAATTTTAGGACTTAAAATTTTAAATTTACCCAAGTTTTTTCCCTGTTTGATTATCGAATTATCTAAAATGCCAATAAGATTTTTTTTATCAAATTTAGTATAATACAAAAGCTGACTAGTAAATGGCCCAGCACCAAAAAGATATTTGGGAACATTTTTGGGTATTTTTTTTAACTTACTTTCAACTCTTTTCCACTCAAAAGAGGCAAGATTTATATATTTTTTTATATTTTGTAGGTTACTTTTAAAATTATTTGCTTTTTCTTTTTTTATTTTGCTTACTTTACTTGCAATTATAGTTATGAAAGGAAATTCAGTACTTTTAAAAATTTTTGACACAAAATCAATTCTATAGCCAGCTGAAGTTATTAATTCATTTAGATTTTTTTCAGAAAAATAGTGGATATGCTCCAAACCCATAGAACCAATTTTATAATTTTCTATCCTTTCAAAAAGTGGGACTTCTACTAAAATTTTTTGATTTTCTTTTTGAACATTAAAGCATTTTTTTAGTGCTATTAGGGGATTATATAAATGTTCTAACACATGACTTAATATAATAAGGTCAAATTTTAAATTTGATTTAAAATTCTCAATTTTATTATTAAAAACTTTTATATTTTCTTTTCGTAATAAATTTGCAACTCTCTCATTTGGTTCTAAAGAATATATTTTTTTTGCTCCACTTCTTTTCATCATTTTTAAATTAAAAGAATTCATCGAACTAATTTCTAAAATTGAATTAGGGAAGCTTTTAAACTCATTTTTTATTATTGAAACATGTCTTTTTACACTTTTGATTTTACCTTCACTAGGTTTTAATAAATTATCAACATACATAGATAATTTCCTATAATGATTACTCATCGCTCTTTTACTTACTGACTCAGTTTGAAAAATATGTCCACATGTTAAGCAAAGCCCGAATGATAAATTAATTTTTCCAAAATTAAATAAGTCTAGTTTTTCTTTAAAAACCTCTTTAGGTTTTTTTGCAGCATGAAGAAAACATTGATTTTTCATAAATAAGTTATAACCATCTTATCCATTATGATAACTAATAAAAATTTGCAAGAATTTAAAGAAAATGGATTTATTATTATAAAAAATTTAATATCAAAAAAACAAATCAAGACAATAAAAATCCAAATAAATGAAATACTAAACCTTGTATTAAAAAAAAATAATATAAAATTTAAAGAAAAAGACAATATTGATAAAAAATATTTAATTTTGACTAAAAGCAATCCTAAACTTAAATCTCATTTCTACGATACTATTAAATTAATGAGTTCTATTGGGTCAATAGTCTATTCCAAGAAAATTATAAATATAATGGAATCTATTTTAAAAAATAAAAATATTTTTATTAATGGTTTAAGAATAAGACTAGATCACAAACTAGACCAACATAATCTTCCACTTCATCAAGAATTAAACAATATTTCTAATGATTTTGCATTAATGTGGGCACCTCTAGTAAATGTAAATAAAAAAACAGGATCTTTGTGTCTAATACCAAAATCACATAAAAGTGGCCATTTAAAATATTTTCAGTCAAATATTGCAGCGGAGTTTCATAAAATAGGTATTGTTGAGGAAATTATAAATGGAAAAGAAAAGTTTAATTACAAAAATAAAATAGTTCAGAAACTGTTTAAAAAGAAAAATTTATATTTTCCAAATCTAAAATCAGGTGACGCTGTTATTTTTACTACTTTTATGTTTCATGGTTCGACACCATATAAAGGTAAAGGAATAAGATGGTCTCTACTTTCTTCATTTATTCCATATAACAAAGTTCCATATTTAACTAACAGAAAAATGAAACTAATGAATTTATCTTATAATGCTGATTATAATAAGATTAAAAATAATTAGTTTAACAAAATGAAATGAACTTTTTTTTTGGTATAAATAATAAAGTTTTTAAATCTGAAATCCAAATTCCATTATTCCAAAATAAATATTTAGGTTCATCTAAATTATGCCTTTATAAATGTTTTCCTAGAAAACAAAAATGGGTAATAGAAAAAGTAAATATTAAGCGAACAGAAAAATATTTTTATATTTTAAGAAATGAATATATACATAATAATGAAATTTATTTTTTAGCTTCAGAAAAAATTTCTGACAATTATAATAATCTTAAACTAGAAAATTTAAATAATTTTACTGATACATCTCCAGCATTTAGAGCAAATTTAAAAATTTACATTGAAGACGGCGGATTTTCATCTTTTCAATCAGAATATCCTTATTCTATGGTTACAAAAAAAGGTAATATTCTTAGCTCAATAAATTCACTAACAAACATAAACGCAAATAATAATTATATTTTTTTTAAAAATATTTTTGAATATCCTATTAAAGAAAAATTTAATTGTTTCTTTGTAAATTATAAAACAAAAAAAATTGAAGAAACATATGAACTTTATACCAACTATTCTAATTTGATTAAGATAAACAAAAATCTTATTAAACCAGAAATTTTTTTTACTAGTAAAAATTATTTGGGAATACCAGTTTTTATTTGTGAAAATAATAAGTTTTTGTCATTTGAACACACCCACCCTCCACATTCTTATATTGTAAGTAAAAATAAATATGAAAAAATTAAAATTCTTAAAGAAAAGATTAATGAAATCATTTATTAAAAAAATAGCTAACACTAATTTTGTAATTTTATTAAGAAACAGTCTCAATATAAAGCCTGTATCTATTAGAATACAAAATCATACCAGTACTTCATCAGCAAGTGATGCATTTCATTGGAGAACTGATAATGGTTTTAAAACTAAATTTAAATTTTCTGATATTTTAAGAATGTTTTACGATGTCCAGAATTCCTGGGTTGAATTACATTTTTTCACAAAAAATAATAAGTTAATTAAAATATATAAAATTTGCGACCTAAAATTATCTAATGAATTAGATATTACCTCAGAATTTTTGAACAATACAAAAGATTATGGTGTTTTTTATATTTTCCATTTTTCAAATGATAAAATAGAAAATAATAATATTATAAGTAATAAATGTTATTTAGGATTTTCACAAAATAACAATTTACACTCATTTGTTCATGGAAATACTATTGCAAAATATACGAATGTTAAAGGAAAGGGTAAACTGAATTCAGACATCGTTAAAACATCATTTTTCAAAAATCAAAAATATACGATCCAAAAATATTTTTCAGGTCTTGAGAAGAATGAGTTATTTTTCTCTAATCCAACCTCGAAGATTGTTAATTTTTCCCTAGAGAATAAAAATTATACTTTAGGTCCTGGATGTTCTATAATTGTAGAGATTTTTAGATCAATAATAACAATTCAATCAAATTGTCTCTTTTTAAGACCAACAATTTTTAGCTATAACAAAAAATATCTAGATGTACATCACAGCTAGATAATAATTTTTTAATTAATAATAATTTTATTTTTTTAATTTTTACCAAAGAGGATAAATATCATCTTTGGAATTATTTTTTTTCTTTTTTTTATAGTAAATTAATAAAATAACAAAAATTATTAATAAAAATAATATAAAATAATACATTAAATTTTTGATTTAATAAATTGTGCAACATAATTATTTGCAGAATCTGTTAAATGAACTCTGTCAACAAAAATCCATTTTTTATCAAAATTTTTGTTTGATAACAATTTATTACAATCAAAAAATTTGATTCCAAGTTCATTGCAGGTATTTTCTAGAAATATGATAAAATCCTCATAAATTTTCATATTAATTAATCCTAAACTGTTTCTAACTTTAGACGAAACTTCATCCAATTCATTAAATATTATTTTCTCTTCATCGCAAAATTCCTTTTTACACCACTTTGCAAAGGGTTGTAAAATATATATTATTTTTATATTTAAAGCTTTTTGAATTATTGACCAGCAATTCAAATTTCTTTTTATAATATCGAATATATTTTGATTTTTTTTATTAAAATTTTTATTTTCCTTTCTGAAGATATCCAAAAAGTTATTAATAAATTTCTTTTTTTTGCCAATTCCAACATTTGACATTTGTTCATTAAATTGATTATTAAAAAAAATTGGACCTAACACATTGTCATAATTATCTATATAATTGTCTAAAAAAATGTCGTTTAATCCTGAAAAGATAATTATTTCACTCAAATCTTCAAAATTATTAATCAAAGAATTAAATAAAATCACTTCTTGAAAACCTGAATATGCTCTTCCACCTATATTGTAAAAATGTGTATCGGTAATATTTGATAATATACTAGGTATTGTTAATTCATCAGAACTTGCTCCTACACCAAAAACAGCTGAAGATCCAATCAATATGCCTTTTTTTTTATTTTTTTTTTTTTCTTCAAATATAGAGTTATTTAAAATTTTATCATTAAAACGTAATCCAAAATCATCTGTATTAACAACTTCCGATCTATAATTCGCATTTTGTAAATTCATAAGGAAAGGTTTCCATTCAAATCCGATATTATTATAATATTTCATTTGAGGTGTTAATTGACTAATTGTTTTCATTTAAGTCTACTCCACATTTTCATTCTTATTTTAAATTAAAAAATTAAAAAAAGTACAAAAATTATATCTAATTAATTTGTTCTTAATTAACTACATTATAATCCTTTGATTTTACTAAAAATCAACTCTTATTAATATTCCCTGAATTATTCTCTAAATATTAAATTTTTTTAATTTATTCATTAGACCATTTTTTTAATTTAGAAATATTTCTGATAATTGGAATTTCTTTAAATAATTCATCAAATTCTGAGTGAATTTCACACACGTCGTAATAACAAACTTTTTTTCCAAGTTTTTTAGCTATTAATGCTGTGGTAGAGAACGGTAAACAAATAACTTTATCAAATTTTGCTATTATTTCTTCAGGATCATATCTATGATCCAGGAGTATAATATTACTTTTATCTAAATATTTTAAATATTTTTTTGAGTAATAATTAAAATTAATATTTCTTTTTAATTTTAAATATAATGAATTTTTTTCATTCAAAAGAGAAATATCATTAAGAAATTTGATGATATTTTTATCTAAATAAGTTGAATTTGGGTTGTTTGAATTAAAAATAAAAGAATTTCTGAATGCTATAGAGTCAAATATTAAAATTGATGAATTATCTATATTCAAATCATCATCTATTTTTTTTGATGGGCCAAAAGGAATTGGACCAAAATTAAAATATTTCGCGTTTATTAATTGATTTTTTTGAATCTGTTTTTTTTGGATGTCGTCAGAAATTATATAATTTTCCCAGCTTGAATTATTTAAAGTAAATAAATCTGAAGTTTGTTTATTATTATTTTTAACAAGTGAATGATGTTCATTTTCATAATAAATTAATATATTATTTGTAGAATATTCAAAATAAAAAACGTTCAAACCTAATTCGTAAGTATTCAGTGGCCTAAAAAAAGCATTCGTATTAAAAAAGAAATATGAATTCTTAAGCTCCTCTTTATCTTTTGACAAAGAGGAACAAAATTTTATTATTTCAGAGTAAAAAGAGAACTGCCTATATCTAAAAAGAATAAGATCTAAAAAAATAAAAAAATTAAATTTTAAAAAGAAAAATAAAAATTTCATTAATTCACTAAGGCTGATTAATTCCGGAATTAAAAATCTGTTATAAATAAATAAATTCTTATGTTTTCGGTTATCATGAACTAGTTTAAAATTATTTAATTTAAATTTTTTTTCAATCCATGACCTAAAATTTCGATTTTCTTGATTATTAATGATTTCGTTTGAAGATAAATTTTTAATATATAAATATTTATCATTATTTTTTTTGTTTTTTATTAAATTTATAATTGTACTAAAAAAAATAAACAAAAAGACAAATATTCCCCTACAAAATTCTATCAAACAATAAATTACAAATAATAATTGAGACAAAAGAGAATAAACTTTAAAATTATTATTTTTTAATAGCAAGAGTTGCTCTTTTAAAAGTGGATAAATTATTTTTTCATTTTTTAAAATATGAAAATTAAATCGATCTGGTTCAATCAATCTATACATGTTGTATTGTTTAAAAAATATCTCAAAATTTATTGGTAGGTCTTTAAAAATATAATCTGAAAAAAAATTACCTTTGTAATGTAATTTTGATAATTTTAATTTCAGCATCATAAAATTGTGCTTAAATTTTTTCCTTTTACGGATAGCTATAAGATATGGTTTTAATAAAACTCTAAATTTTATTTTTGAGTAAAATTTACGTAATTTTTGCATTAATTATTTTTTTATTGATCTATAAATTTTAACTTATCTAAAGTTATAAATTATTTTAATAAATAGTTCAGAAAAAAATTTGTGTTTTTAATAAAGATCTTAAATTTTAGATATTTAATACTTAATAATTTCTAGAAAAACTATTTCCTTTTAAATAATTCATTTTTAGTTTTATTATTATCATAATAAAAATAATATAAATATTAATTATGAAAAAGACTAATCAGAATTTAAAAATATTAAAAAACTGGGCATCAGATCTTTTTCCATTAAATAGAAGTTTGACAGGATCAGGAAATAGAAAAACATTAAATTATATAAAGAAAAATATTAATAAAAAATTAAAATTAAAGAGTGTTAAAAGTAATACAAGAGTTTTTGGATGGAAAATTCCGCAAGAATGGAAAGTAACTGATGCAAAACTTTATGATAATAATAAAAATATAATTTGTGACTTCAAAAGAAACAACTTAGAACTTCTTGGGTATTCAAAAAGTATAAAAAAAAAAATAAACTATAAAGAATTAAAAAATCATCTCTATTATATAAAAGATAAACCAAATTCTATCCCTTACGTAACATCATATTATAAAAAAAACTGGGGGTTTTGTTTGACCTATAATAAATTTAAAAAATTAAAAAAAAATGAACCATATTATGTAAACATTTCTACAAAACATTTTAATGGAAAAATGAATTATGGAGAAATTTATATTAAAGGAAAAAGTAAAAAAGAAATACTTATTACCACATATATTTGTCATCCATCCATGGCAAATAATGAACTATCGGGAATTTTAGCAGCAGGACTAATTTCAAAAAATTTAAGAAAAACGAAATATTCTATAAGATTAATTTTTATACCAGAAACAATTGGAGCAATTTATTATTTAAATAAAAAAATTAATCATTTAAAACAAAACTTGGTTGCTGGATTTAATTTAACGTGTGTAGGTATTGAAGATAAAATAAGTATTATTAATACTTTGTCTGAAAACTCGTATGCTGACAAAATATGTAAAAGAATTGGAGATGAAGGTAAGAGTATAAGATTTATTTCTTTTCTTAAAAGGGGAAGTAATGAGAGACAATTTGGATGTCAAAATCTAAATTTACCATTTGTTACTATTTGTACTAAAAAATTTGGTGAATATAAGGAGTATCATACATCTGATGATAATCTAAAAATACTAAATTATAAAACAATTCAAAAAGTATCTTATTTTTTAATTAAAATAATAAAGGAAATAAATAACAACGAAATTTATATAAAAAATACATACTGTGAACCGTTCCTGTCTGGAAAAAAAATTATTAGTTTTATTGCTAATACAAAAAATCAAAATAAAATTGACAGAACTAAATTACAAAATTTTCTTGCTTTTACCGATAAATCCAATGATTTAAAATATCTATCAAAAAAATTAAATATATCTCTTAAAGAATTAAAGAAAATTTCTAAAAAATTATTAAGGTATAAATTTATTAAAAAATTTATTTAAAATAAATGAATATTATATATTTTTTAAAATTATGTTTCTCAATTTTCTTGAAGTTTTTTTTAAAATTAAAAAAAGAGAATTATGTAGATTTTCCTCTTAATATAAAAAAAGTATTTTCTAGATTTAAGATAAAATTTGATAAACATAAATATTTTTATTTTGTCAGGGTTTACAATAAAAAAATAAATAACTTTGAGATGATGAAATATGATCTATCTGGTCTATCAGATAAACTAACATATGAAATATTTAAATCTGAAGACTCCGTTAAAGAAAAAGAATTTAAAGCAATTGAAGATGGGGCATTATTTTTCTCAAGTTCAGAAAATAATAATAAATTTAAACTAACTTTAGAAGATACAATAATTTTTGAAAAAAATTTCAACAAGTTTGAAAACTTAAAAGTAAAATATAAAAAAAATCAAAAAATTAAATTTTCATCAAAAAAAGAAATATTATTTTCAAAAAATTTCTATTTTAATAAACATTTAAAACAAAAATTAAATTTAATAATATTTATAGACGGCTTACCATCAAATGAATTTTACAATGATTGGACCTCTAAAAATTGTTTAAAAAATACCACAGAATTTTTTTCTAATGGCTACCATTTTAGAAATCATTTCTCAAATGGGGAATGGTCACTGCCATCTGGTGGTAATTTTTTTACAGGTTGTTATTTAGATAAGCATCAACTCTATCATCCAGAAAAAAATGTTTCTTTCTCTAATAATTTAGAAAATCTCGCAGAAATATTTTCAAATAATTCATATTACACCCACATGATAAATGGAAGTCATAGATTGTCTCCCATGTATGGATTTATAAAAGGCTTTGATAGAACTTTGTATAAAAGACAAATGAAAGCTAGTGATGTTGTAAATCACTTTATTGAATTTGACAAAATTTTTAAAGGTAAAAAATTTGTTTGGTTAACTATTTGGGATTTACATTTTTCTAGAAACAACCCTGGATTTGGATATGACCTTTTTGAAACTAATAAAATTGATAAAAAAGTAAAATCTCCATATGAAACTGAAAACAAAATAATGAAAAATATTTTTTATAATAAATTGACAATAATAGATGAAAATTTATTTCTAATTTATAAATATATTGAAAAAAATTATGCTAAAGAGGAAATTAATGTGCATCTAGTTAGCGACCACGGTCAATCATATTTTGATAACAATAATCACCTTCTTAAAGACGGAAGAATAAAAACACCTTGGGTAATAATGGGTAACGATATTGAACGAAAAAATATCATAAATGATATAACGGAAAACATAGATATTTTTCCAACAATTTTAAAACAGAATAATATTTTAGATAATAGTTTAATCAAAAAAATAGATGGAAAAGTGCCTAAATTATTAGATGGTGAAAAAAAAAAATATGCCTTAACTCAAAGCCTATATCCAAATCAGACTTACAAAATGAGAATTGACTTTGAGGATATTGTAATCTTTTTTGAAACAATTGAAAAAACAAACTACAATTGTCAATTAAATAATTTTATGGATGTAACTTGTAATTTAGAAAAGAAAATAAATATTAATGATAAATTATTAAATATAAGAAAAATTGAAGCAAAAAAAATTTTTAATAAAATGGCTTCGAATTTATTCACTAAATAATATTTAAATCAAATGAGTATGAAATTTAAACTTGGAACAAAAGCAGAAACTATAAAAAATGCACAAAAAATATTTGGAAAAAAATATTTTTTAAAAGCATATTTTTTTTCTGTAAAAGAATGGAAAACATCAAGAAAAAAAATTATTAGAAATATAGAGAAGAAATTTAAAAAAGAAAATTATCTTATTGTAAGAAGCTCTTGTCTAAATGAGGATACAGCAGAAAAAAGTAACGCTGGTGCTTTTGAAAGTATATTAAATGTTAAACTTTTCTCTATTAGTAAAGCTGTGAATAAAGTAATTTCAAGTTATGATAAAAACAATTTAAATCAAGTCTTGATCCAGCCAATGATGCAAGATGTAGCATTAAGTGGTGTAGTTATGACAAGAGATATAGAAGACAATGCACCATATGTGACCATTAATTACGATGATTATTCTGGAAGTACAAATTCAATTACAGGAGGGTCAATAATCCCAAAAAAACTTTATATTCATCATTCTTTTGAAAATAGAATGCTCCATTCAAAAAGAATATTAAAATTAGTAAAAATAATAAAAAAAATTTCAAGAACACTCAATTATTTGCCTCTAGATATAGAGTTTGCAATAAATAAAAAAGAAGATGTAAAAATTTTTCAAATTAGATCTATTAAAAGAAAAAATTACTTAATCAATCATGATAAAAAAATAGTCAAAATCCTAAAACAAACATCTCGCAAATTTAAAAATTTAATAAATAAAAATAATTATTTTACAAAAAAAACTATTTTTACAAGTATGTCTGATTGGAATCCTGCAGAAATGATTGGGGAAAAACCATCTAAACTTTCTTATTCACTTTATGAGACTTTAATTACTAATTCAGTGTGGAGTAGGTCACGAACTTCATTGGGGTATAAAAAATGTGATACGAAATTAATGTATAATTTTTTAGGAAAACCATTCATAAACACAAAAAGTAGTTTTTCGTCCTTTTTACCAAGTAAATTACCTAGTACTTTAGCAAAAAGAATAGTTTCAAATAATTTAAACATTTTAAAAAAAAAACCTGAATACCATGATAAAATTGAATTTAAAATATCTGATAATTGCAATTATGTTAATTTTAAAAATAAATATAAAAAATATTATTCCTCATTCTTAACTAAAAAGGACTTTGATAAATTTTATTTTAATGTAGTAGACCTTACTAATGAATTACTTAATATTTCGGATGATGGTTTTCTTAAAAAAAGTATAAAAAAAATTGATAAATTAAAAAAACTACAAAAAAATTATAAAAAAGAAAAAATTAAAAAATTAATTGATGACTGTAAAAATTATGGAACTTTTTACTTTTCAATAATAGCTAGGTTAGCGTTTGTAGCTGAAAAAATATTAAGATCACTTACTGAATCAAAAATTATCAGTGAAAAAAGAATTAGTGAATTTAAGAATTCAATTAATTCGATAACTAAAACTTTTGTTGATGATTATAGTCTTGTCGTAAAAAAAAAAATTAGTAAAAAAATATTCTTTCAAAAATATGGTCATTTAAGACCATCCACTTATGATATAAGCGCAAAAAAATATTCTGAATTAAATTTTCAATTTACAAAAACTGATTTCGTAAAACATAAGGAAAAAAAATTTAATTTAACTAGTTATGAAAAATCAAAAATAAATAATGAATTCAAAAAAAATAATATTTTGATTGATGCAGAAAATTTTTTTAATTTTGCCAAAAAAGCAATTTCTAATAGAGAATATTCTAAGTTTATATTTTCTAAAAACATATCAATGATTTTAGATATTATTAAAATTAGATCAAAAAAATTAGGTATCAGTTTAGATGAAATTAGTATTCTAAAAATAGGTGATTTTATAAAACATAATGATGCTAAGTTGTTGAACAAAATTAAAATATCAAAAAAAAATAACAAAAAATTTATTGAGGAAAAAATAAAATTAAATTTTCTGCTATGTGATAGTAAAGATTTCTATGTAGTGCCGACCTTTAGAATAACACCTAATTTCACTGGAGAAAAAATTATTAATAAAAAATTAATTTTCCTAAAAGAGATTAAAAATCAAAATATAAGTATTGCTGATAAAATAGTTTGTATTGAAAATGCAGATCCAGGTTATGATTGGATATTTACTAAAAAAATTGCAGGTTTAATTACAATAAATGGTGGCTCAAACTCTCATATGTTTATAAGATGTAATGAATTCAACATAACATCTGCTATAGGCTGTGGAGATATACTATTTAAAAAAATAATTTCAAAGAAGAGTATTGTAATTGATCCAAACAAGAAAAAAATAATATTTAATGAGTAGTAAAATAATAATTGGTGTAAGTAGCAGACTATGCAAAAATAAATTTGAAAATAGAGATTCTTTATCAACAGATTGGTATAAATTTTTTAAAAAATTAAATATTTTAGAGAAGGCTAATTGGATAATTTTACCCAATATTGGAAAAGATATAAATAAATATATTCATAAAAATAAAATTAATAGATTTATTTTAACTGGTGGTGAAGATGTTGGGGTTTATAAAAAAAGAGATATTACTGAAAATGAAATAATCAAATATGCGTTAAATAATAAAATCCCACTTGTTGGAGTTTGCAGAGGCATGCAACTATTACATAAATTTTTTAATGGGAAACTTAAAAAAATTAAAAATAATACCCATGTTGGAAAATATCATTATGTTTTTATTGGAAACAAAAAAATTAAAATAAATTGTTTCCATAATAATGGGATAGAAAAAAATAAATTAGTTAATAATTTTAAGGCTTTGGCTATTTCAAAAGATAACTATGTAGAATCATTTAAATTAATTAACTTCCCAATATATGGAATTATGTGGCACCCCGAAAGAAACAACATAATAAGTTCATATGATAAACAACTTTTCAATAAAATTTTAAATGAATAAAAATTTAAAAATTATCATTTTAGCTGCTGGTCGTGGAAGTAGGCTTAAAAGTAGAACCAATTTAAATCCAAAATATTTAACTAGAGTAAATGGTAAATCAATATTTGATTGGCAATTCCAAATTTTTAAAGAACTTCATATTAAAAATGAAAATATTTATATAGTAGCTGGATATAAATCTGAAAAAATTAATTTTAAAAACAAAATTATTAATAAAAAATGGAGAAAATCAAATATGCTTTACAGTCTCTTACAAGCATCAGAGGTTTTAAAAAATAATAATTGTATTGTTTGTTACGGAGACATACTTTTTAAAAAAAATGTTTTAAAAAAATTAAATTTAATGAATAATAATATAACTATTGTTTATGATAAAAATTGGGAAAAATTATGGAAAAAAAGATTTAAAAATATTTATAGTGATGCTGAAAATTTTAAGATTAATAATAAAAAAAAAATATTAGAAATAGGTGGAAAATTAAGAAAAAGAAAAACAAATAACGGTCAATATATTGGATTAATGAAATTTAACAAAAAAATTTGGAAAAAAATTAATTTATATTTATCGACATTAAAACAAAAAGATCTGTTAAAGATGGATATGACAACCTTTTTCTCAAAGCTAATTTCAAATAAATTTGAACTTAAAGGATTACCTATAAATGGTTCATGGGTTGAGATTGACAGCACAAAAGATATAAAATTATATGAAAAACTTCTAAAAATTAAAGATTGGCCTCATAAATGGTTTTAATCTAATAAGTTCTGGTTAAGATATTTAAGATCAAAAAATTGAGCACAATGCAAATCTATAAAGAATATCTAAACACTCTTGAAAAAATAGGTATCAATAAAGGAGATGTTCTTTATTTAACCTCGGATTTATTACAGACAATAATATATTTCAAAAAAAAGAAAAAAAAATTTGATTTAAATAGATTTTTAAATACTTTTATTTTTTATCTCGGTGAACAGGGAACTCTAGTTTTACCAACATTTAATTGGGATTATTGTGCTAAAAAAACTTTTGACATTAATAATACTAAAAGTAAATGTGGCTCTCTTTCTAATTTAGCCCTAAAAAGAGAGGATTTCTGTAGAACCAAACATCCGATATATTCATTTGCTGTTCATGGAAAATATAAAGATTATTTATGCAACCTAAAGAATAGAAGTGCCTGGGGTAAAAATTCTCCATTTAGTTTCTTGAATAAAATAAAAGCAAAAAACCTCTTTATTGGTCTCGATTATAAAAAGGCCTTCACTATGGATCATTATTATGAACAGTATTCAAAGGTGAAGTACAGATATCATAAAAAATTTATATCTTATTACATTGATAAAAATAAAAAAAAA
>MDTG01158295.1_pt1 | contig 17214 bp, 16 predicted proteins | sample 811421 | NCBI WGS metagenome assembly MDTG01 (sample SAMN05326645, study PRJNA326480) | marine metagenome | isolation source: seawater | place: Pacific Ocean: South East | collected 2011
CGTCACCTCGATGGAGGATGCCATCGAAAGAGCGAACGCCTACCGTGCCGCCGGTGCCGACATGATCTTCCCCGAAGGCCTCCGTGATGAAGATGAATTCGCACGGTTCGCCAAGGCATCACCGGGGCTTTTGCTCGCCAACATGACGGAATTCGGCAAGACCTCGATCATCTCGCTCGATCGATTCGGCGAGCTCGGCTATTCGATGGTGATCTATCCCTTGAGCTTGATGCGAGTGGCGATGGGGGCCGTGATCCCCGCGTTGAAGTCACTCAAGGAAAACGGCTGCGTCTCTGCTTCGCTTGAATCGATGCACACCAGGCAGGAACTCTACGCACTGCTCGGATATGTTCCGGGTGAAGCCTGGCATTTTCCCGCCAGCTCCCGCTGAGAGTGACTCATCGGACTCATCGGACCCATCGGGTCATTCCGATGGTGTGTCCATGTTGTACATCTTGAGATCGGTGGGTTGGTCCGTGCCCGGCTTGATCGTCCGCGGGTCCTCGGTCGCGTTCCGTCTGAGAAAGACGATCGGTTCGGGGGAACCGAAGACTGTTCTTCCGTTCTCATCGAAGCCTTCGATGCCGTAGCGAATTTCGAGTGAGCCTATTGCGAGGGTCTCGTTCATCCGAGTCGCACCTCTGCGGCTGGTGCGACAATTCTCTCCGAGCGTCCCTCCGTCGAATCCACCTCCGGCCGTTCTGCGCAATCGCATCGCGCAGCCCGCCTGCGGTTCCAGGGTGAAGGAATCGACTCGATTGAAGAGCTCGGGGTCACGCCAGGCGCCGATGAATCTCGTCGAGTCACCCGGGAGACTGTACGGATCGATCACGATGCCACCCGAGGGATCGTCCTGAATGCGATAGACCAGCTGATGGAGAGCACGTTCGGCCGTGCCGTCTGGGACGAGAAGTTCCGAATAGATCCAGATTCCATCCGTCTTGTCGGACCAGATTCTGGCCTGATTCATCTGCATTCTCGATGACCCTGCGTTTCGAGTCTCCGCTTGCTGCATGAAACTTCCATCCATCCATCTGGTGCACTGGACCAGGGCCTCCGAGAAGGGAGGAAGCTCCTCTGGTGCTTCGACCAGACTCGGCGCGCATGAGCCCAGAAGAATGCCGCACGTCATCAGTGCAGCTGCAGTCCTGCGTGCCGTATTGAATGGAATCAAAGTTTTTATCATGAGTTATCCCTCTCTTGCTTCGACGGAGTTCGTTCCACAGGATTGTAGCGGCCATCTCAAACCCTCAATCTGCTACGTTGTAGGGTCATTCGGATTCGGTTCCGGATTCTTTTGCGTCCTTCAATCGAGGAAAAGTACATGAGTTCAACCCAGAAGGCAGCTGACACCCGTGGTCTCGCCGGACAGACGATCGGCGACACGAAGGTCTGTTCCGTGAATCAGACCCAGCTGATCTATCGCGGCTTCGAAATCGCCGATCTTGCAGCCAACGCGACGTTCGAAGAGGTCGCCTTTCTTCTCCTCGAGGGTCACAAGCCCTCCGCGGACGAGCTTGCTCGTTTCGAGGACGAACTTCGCACCATGCGCGAACCCCGCCCCGAGGTCGTCAAGGCGATTCATGAACTCGCCCGTTCGGCTCCGGAGGCTCATCCGATGAGTGTTCTGCGCACTGGAATCTCACTGGCATCGCACCACGACCCCGATTGCGAGGACAACTCACCCGAGGCGGAACTCCGCAAGTCCAAGCGCCTCCTCGCCTCGATCCCCGCCATGATCGGCGCGCATCAGCGTGGACTCGACGGCAAGGAGCCCGTGAAAGCGGATCTCACGATGAGCCATGCGGCGAATCTTCTCTGGTGTCTTTCCGGTGAAAAGCCCGGAGAAATCGCGACGAAGGTCATGGATGTCTCCCTGATTCTCTACGCGGAGCATGATTTCAATGCGAGCACCTTTACCGGTCGCGTCATTGCATCCACCAATTCCGATCTTCATTCCGCCGTCTGCGGCGCAGTCGGTGCGCTCAAGGGCAACCTTCATGGTGGTGCGAACGAAGCCGCGATGGACATGCTCCGTGACATCATGGACGACACCGAGAATTCCGATCTCACGGTGGACGCCTGGATGACCCGGGCCTTCGAGGAGAAGCGCAAGCTGATGGGCTTCGGTCATCGCGTCTACAAGAACGGTGATCACAGAGCTGGCATTCTCCGTGACTGGGGACTCCGCTACGCAAACGAAGAAAATGCTTCCGCAAAGAAGTGGTTCGATCTCGGTGATCAGGTTCAGAACATCATGTTCGAACAGAAGAACATCCACCCGAACGTCGATTTCCCCTGCGGCATGACGTACTACTCGATGGGAATTCCCGTCCCACAGTACACCCCGATCTTCGTCGCGAGTCGCATCACCGGGTGGTGTGCGCACATCATGGAACAGCATGCGAACAATCGCATCATCCGTCCATTGGCCGAGTACACCGGTCCCGAACTCACGGACTGGAGCGGCTGATCTTCCCGGCGAGTCGCCGGGCATCAACCTCGACACAATTGACAAGCGGCGGAGCCCGGAAGTTCCGCCGCTTATCAATTCGGGTGAGTTTTTGAGGAGAGCTCACCAAGATCGATGGATAAGGATCTTTCTTCAGCTGACGTGGGGTGCCACGGAGAAAGTCATCGAACGTTTATATTGTAACTGCAGGGGTTCATGGGCGCAACTCATGGGAAAGAACCCCTCTGAAAGGCTTTAAAGAAGGGAAAACAAACTGAAGGAGTGGGTAGAATGGACGACCCAGCTTTGTTCATCAAATCAAGATCCCTCCCCAATGCTGGCAGAAAGGCACAGAGAACTCATGTCCGAAGTGAAGAGCATCGCAGTCATCGGCGCAGGAACCATGGGGTCCGGAATCACGATGACGGCTGCAATCGGTGGCCTTGAGGCCTGGCAGATCGACATCTCTCAGGAACAGTTGGATCGTGCCCGCGGCTATCACCAAAAGAATCTGGCACGGAACGTGGCGAAAGAACGAATGACGCAGGATGAGGCTGATGCTGCAGCGGCACGCATCCATTACGTCACTTCCATGGGCGAGGCCTCATCCGCCGATTGGGCGGTCGAAGCGGCCACCGAGAACGTCGAGCTCAAGAAGCGGATCTTCTCGGAGATGGTCTCGACCTTCGGTGAGGATGTCGTTCTTGCATCCAACACTTCTTCCATCTCGATCACCGAAATCGCATCCAGCGTCGGCGACGCCGCGGAGCGTGTGATCGGCATGCATTTCTTCAACCCTGTTCCAGTGATGAAGCTCGTCGAGGTCATCAACGGACTTGCCACCAGCGCAAGAACGACCGAGCGAACCATGGCGCTCGCCGAATCGATGGGCAAGACGCCCATTGCGGCCAATGACCGGGCCGGGTTCGTCTCCAACCGTGTTCTGATGCCGATGATCAACGAGGCATTTCAGGCCTGGATGGAAGGTGTCGCCGAGCCCGAGGCGATCGACGGGATCATGAAACTCGGGTGCAACTTCCCCATGGGACCTCTCCGACTCGCTGATTTTATCGGCCTGGACGTCTGTCACCACATCATGATGGTTCTGTACGATGAGCTCGGTGATCAGAAGTACTTTCCATGCCCCAAGCTTCGCCAGCTGGTGACCGCCGGGAGACTTGGCAACAAGAGCGGCAGAGGCGTGTACGACTACTCCTCCGATTGATCTGATTTCTCAAGGTGATCGAGGGTGTCCTCTCGGTACCATCACAGCATTCCTCCCCAACACCCAGCCGGATTTCGAAGGATCACGACTGATGAGCAAGATCGACCAAGGCAAGACTCAGGCACCGGACGCATCGCCCACTCCCGACCCGGAAAGCGTGACGATCTCCGGCTACGAAGTCGATCCCTGCTACGGGCCGGCACAGATCCAGACCACGGCCGAAACCGATGTGACCCGGGCCCAGGAGAGAATAGGCACCCCTGGCACCTATCCTTTCACTCGAGGCATTCATCCGGAGATGTATCGGAAGCGACTCTGGACGATGCGGCAGTTCGCCGGATTCGGCTCCGCCGACGACACGAACGCTCGTTTCAAGTATCTCCTTGAAAATGCGAAGGGCACCAAGGCGAACACCGGTTTGTCCACCGCATTCGATCTTCCGACTCTGATGGGGTGTGACTCCGACGATGCACTTTCCTCGGGCGAGGTCGGGCGTTGTGGCGTCGCCATCGACACCATCGAGGACATGCATCGTCTGTACGCGGACATTCCCATCGACAAGGTCACGGTGAGTCAGACCATCAATGGTCCGGCGTGTGTGATCTGGGCGATGTATCTGGGCATGGCAAAGCAGCGGGGGATCCCGCTTTCCGACGTGGGCGGCACTTTGCAGAACGACATTCTCAAGGAATTCCACTCTCAGAATGAATTCATCTACCCACCTGAAGCATCGGTGAAACTCGTCGTGGACACGATCGAGTACGCATCGCAGCACTGCCCCAAGTGGAACTCGGTCTCCATCTCCGGATATCACATCCGTGAAGCCGGTTCGAGTGCCGTTCAAGAGCTCGCCTTCACGCTTCGAGACGGAATGGAATACGTTGAAGCCGCGATGAAACGTGGTCTGGACATCGATGTGTTCGCGCCTCGTCTTTCGTTCTTCTTCAATGCGCACAACGAATTTTTCGAAGAGATCTGCAAGCTTCGTGCGGCCCGCCGCATCTGGAGCAAGGTCATGAAGGAGCGCTACGGGGCGAAGAACGAACGTTCCCTCTGGATGCGAACTCATGTTCAGACCGCAGGTTGCTCGCTCACGGAACAGCAACCTCTGAACAACATCGTCCGCGTCGCCTATCAGGCGATGGCCGGCGTGCTTGGTGGCTGCCAGAGCCTGCATACCGACTCGATGGACGAGACTCTCGGTCTCCCCACCGAGGATGCCGTTCGAGTCGCTCTTCGAACGCAGCAGATCCTCGCCCATGAGACCGGTGTGCATCGAACCGCCGATCCCCTCGGCGGCTCCTGGTTCGTTGAAGCGCTCACGGATCAGATGGAAGCTGACACTCTTGCGATCTTCGACGAGGTCGACGAGATGGGAGGGGTGGTCGAAGGAATCCATCGTGGCTACTTCCGAAGATCGATTGCCGAGGCCTCTTACCGCTTCGGTCAGGAAATGGAAGCGGGGGATCGCATCATCGTCGGAGTGAATGCCTACGACGAAGGAAACGATGATCATGCCGTGGAGATCCTTCAGATCCCTCACGAGGTCGAAACCGTCCAGTGCGAGCGACTTGAAGCCTTCCGAAAGCAGAGAAACGACGATGATGTCGCCCGAGCTCTCGATGAGATCCGAAATGCCGCACGTGAGGACCGAAATGTGATGGATTCACTGGTCGAAGGTTCGATCACCGGCTGCACGCTGGGTGAAATGGTCTCGGCGATGGGTGATGTGTACGGACGTTACACCGGTGGTCCTGAATGGTAAGTCGGTCCTTGGTGCCTGCGGCGCGGCTTTGAGTCCGACCTATACTGTCGTGTGACGAATCATCTTTGATCCGTCCTGCGAAATGGTCGCACTGATTCTCAAGAGCATTCGGGTACCGAAGATTGGAACGCCCCACATGGCCTCCTCCGACATCCACAAGGCTCCCAAGGGAACAAGAGATTTCTATCCGCCGCGGATGGCCGTTCGCCGTCATATCGAGGGTGCCTGGCGCTCCGCCGGAATCGATTCGGGGTTCGACGAAATCGAAGGACCCATGTTCGAACATCTTGATCTCTACACGGTCAAGAGTGGTGATGAGATCATCTCACAGCTCTTCTCCTTCAAGCGTGAGGGCGGAGATGATCTCTACGCCCTTCGGCCCGAGTTCACTCCAACTCTCGCACGCATGGCAGTCGCACGTGGGAAGTCACTTCCGACGCCCACCAAATGGTTCGCGATTCCCAGTCATTTCCGTGCCGAGCGCCCACAGCGTGGGCGGCTCCGCGAGCACGTGCAATGGAACGTCGATGTCCTTGGTCTCTCGGATGTCTCGGCCGACGTCGAGGTCATCTCCACCGCCCTTCTGGCTCTCGAACGTCTCGGCCTCGGGCCCGAGGATGTGAAGGTCAGATTGAGTCATCGCGGTTCCATCGCCAAGGTGCTCGTTGCTCTGGGTGTCTCGGAGGAATCTCTCCAGAGCGCACTGATGCTTCTCGATCGTCGCGATAAGATGTCCGAGGAGGAGTTCCGAACCTCCGCCTCAGGTCTTGGCATGGATGAGGACTCCGTCGGCCGATTCGATCAAGCGGCTCGAGCCACGCTTCCTCTCTCGGGATCTCTCGCGGAGCTCTCCAGAACACTCGGAGTCTCGGGCGAATCACTCGAGGAACTCGATGGGATCCGCAGCGGTCTGCTCGAGGCCGGACTCGCCGACTGGTGCGTGCTCGACACCGGAATCGTCCGAGGCCTTGCCTACTACACGGGAACGGTCTTCGAGATCTTCGACGTCAAGGGTGCCGAACGAGCCATCGCCGGTGGCGGCAGATACGACAAGCTGGTCGAACTCTTCGGAGGTCAGCCCACGCCCGCCTGTGGCTTCGGCATGGGTGATGTGGTGCTCTCTCTCGTGCTTCAGGAACATGGCCTGCTGGGCGGGGGCGAGGGCGAGGATCTTCTTCCTCGTCCCGAGGTGTTCCTCGTCAGCACGACCGAGGAGGGGGATCGCAGAATGTCACCACTCCTGATCGCACTTCGACGAGCGGGAATCCATGCTCGACGAAGTCACAAGAGCACTCGTAATCCCGGAAAACTTCTTGCTGAAGCGGGGAAGCTCGGTGCACGTCATGCCGTGATTCTCGGTGATGAACTCTCCGAGGACATGGTGATCCTCAAGGATCTCGAAGCTGGGACCCAGTCTCCGGTCGAGTTGAAGGACCTCGTCGACATCATCGATGGTGATGAGGATGGCGCCTCGTGAGAGTGCTCGCGGTCTGCGCCGTCCCGCGTGAAGCCGATGCCCTGAGAGGGCTCTCGAACGCGTCCATCATCATCGGTGGAGTCGGGCGCACCAACGCAGCCATGGCGACGACCCGAGCATTGATCGAGGGCGGTTCGTTCGACGCGGTGCTCTCATTGGGGATCGCCGGAGCCCTGCCCTTTGATGGCGATCCGTTGAAACTTGGTGATGTCGTTCTGGCGACGGAGTCCGTGTACCACGAGGAGGGGCTCATCACTCCCGACTCGTTCCTCGACACATCGCAGATGGGGTTTCCGCTTGGTGATTTCGAAGGAAACAACATTCCCGGTTCGCCGGCATTGATCGAACGGTTCGATGGGATCGGAGTCCCCGGCAGGGTTGCAACCGTCGCCACGTGCTCGGGGAGCGATGCCGCCGCTTCCCAGGTGGTCCGTCGAACCGGGGCCATCGCAGAAGCGATGGAGGGGGCTGCGGTGTTGCACGTCGCATCGGCATTCTCCTGTCCTGCAGTCGAGCTTCGTGTCATCAGCAACACAACGGGTGAGCGAGATGCCCAGGTCTGGGCACTCGATGAAGCGTTCTCCGTGCTGCACGGGCTCGTTCCCGAGCTTGATGCACGTCTTCAGGATGGTTGAGGTCTGACTCCCTGAAAAGTCGGTTATCAGACGTCGGTGCCCGACTTGCCCGCTCCAGTCCGACCCTTCTGCCTTTTTACTCCTAATTTCAACCCCCGATCGGGCCGATTCTCCAGGCAGTGAGCTCTCTCGCCGTCCACTCCCACCTGTGGGCAAGGAGGTCGTCATGGCATTCTCTGTCTTGCCAACACAACTTTCCCCGATCGCGGTCGACATCGGCACGTCCTCCCTGAAAGTGCTTCAGGTGGTGCTTGGTGACTCGCCATCGATCCACGCACTCGCGGAACTTGAGATTCCTGACACCATTCGTTTCGATTCGGAACATCGGCATGCCTTCTTCGAGCAGGAACTCCCATCTCTGTTCAAGGCCAATGGATTCAAGGGCAGACGGGTCGTGTGCTCACCGCTTGCATCACAGATCCTGATGCAACCGATCCAGATCGACCGTTCCGATTCCATCAACCATTCCGAAGTCGTCACCGCTCAACTCGAAGCTCAGTTGAACAAGATGCCCGGCACGCTCGTGGTTCGTTCGAATCCGATCGCTGAAACGCTCAAGGATGGAAGATCCGCCACCGAGATGCTGTGCTGGGCCATGGCACACGAGGATGCCATGCGGCATGTCTCTCTCTTCAAGACGATGAAACTGAAACTCGTCGCGCTGCACCCGCAGGCTCGTTCGATCGTTGGCGCATTCGATCATCTGAATCGTCGTGCAGGAGACTCCGAAAATTGCACGATGTACGTCGATCTCGGCTGGGGCGGCATGAAGATCGCCATTGCACATGGCTCCGACATGATCTTTGGAAAGCAGGTCCAGATCGGTGGTCGTCAGCTCGACGGACTGATCTCGGATCGATCTGGGACGGACATGTTCACCGCGAGGATGCGACGGATCTCAGAAAGCAGGCAGGTCTCGACAACGCCGACATCGACGGCGCGCGAACGTGTCACGCCTCCGGTCGATGGCCTGGCGATGCTTCGTGCAGGACTGTCTCGTGATGGATTCGAGGGAGAGATTCCTCAGCCCATCCGTGAATCGGCCGTTGTGGCGACCGACAGGCGAAGTGGTCTCCAGACCCCTGAGGTGGTTGCAGGCATCGCACCCACAGAACAGGCCATGATCGCTGCCGGCGTCGATTGTTCGGAGCTCATGGAAAGCATGTCAGACGAACTCTCACTCTGCATGCGATACCACAGTGCGGTCTTCAGCGGTCGCCGCGTCGATCGTCTGATCTTTCTCGGAGGAGAATCCAGATCGACAGATCTGTGCCGCGGACTTGCTCGTTCACTCAACATCTCCGCCCAGCTCGGTGATCCTCTCGCTCGATACGCCTCCGGGCCCAACGATCCGACACTTCCCGAGCCCGGCCATGTCTCGCCTGCCTGGGCCGTCGCATGTGGGCTTTGCACCGCTTCGGTTGACCTCTGAATAGGAAGGAATGATCGCCTTCAAGCGATCCCAGTCATCATGAACGAACCTTCTCTCATCCCCGATGCCTTCGTCAAGGAACGCAAGGAGATTCGCCGAACCGTCTTCGGCGTGCTTCTCTTCGCGGTCGTGATGTCGGGTGTCGTCGCAGCGTTTCTCGTGACGAACAGACAATGGGACTCGGTGCATGAACGCCAGAAGACAGTCGCCCTTCGCTTCGAGGAGGTTGCCAGCAAGATCATGCACATGGAGGAGCTTCGCGGAAACCGCGACGTCCTCGTCGAACGTGCGGAACTCGCTTCCGCTCTGGTCTGCAGGCTGCCCAAATCGATTCTTCTCGACGGTCTCGTCACTCGAATGCCTCCACGTCTTAGCTGGAGCAGTCTCGTACTCTCCTCCAAGGAGATTGCAGAACCCATCAAGCGGGGGAACGACTCGGCGGATCGTCTCAAGCCTCGTGGCCCGAATGCGGTGCCGGTTCGCACCAGAGGACCGGGTGGAGGCGGTGACTCGGAAAAGCAACGCCCGCGTCCCAAACGATATGAAACCACCGTCACTCTGACCGGACTTGCTCCTGATGAAGTGGACGTCTCGTTGTACGTCGCAGCGCTTCAAGGTTTTTCGATGATCAAATCCGTGATGCCTGATTCGACCGAGATGGTCGACATCGATGACGTACCGATGCGTCGATTCACGATCACGATGAAACTTGATTCGAACATGCGGGTTGACGATTTCAACGAATTCGCGACTTCGGAGCACCAGATTCCCGCGTCCACCTCGATTCGCGTCACTTCGGAATCAGATGAAGGGATGGTCGACTGAAATGAATCTGTTCACCCGTCAGGCTGCATTCATCATGATCCTTCTGGCCGTACCACTTGGTGCGTGGACCTTCGTCTTCAAGCCACGCAATGCCGACATCGCCGCGGCCCGGGTCGATATCGACATCAAGCTTGCTCAACTCGATGATCTGCATGCCATCGAGGCCATCAACGCTGATCTCGAACAGACATTGTCGGAGTTGGATTCCGCACTCGAGGATCTCCGTGCTCGAATTCCGGACGCTGCCGCCATCGAGAACGTTCTCAGGCAGATCGCCGAGATGGCGACCGAAAATCAGCTGGTGGTTCGTTCCTTCAAACGGGAACGGGCCGTGCCCGGGGCGCATTACACCGAGATGCCGCTCGCGACAGTGATCGAAGGTCGGTTCGAAGGAATCCATCAGTTCCTACATGACCTGGAGAGCATGCCGAGAATCACGAGAATCCTGAACATGACCATTGAAAAGCCACTGCGAAGAACCCGAAGTGATTCGGAACTTCCCCGTGATCACGTCAAGGCACAGATGACGATCTCCATCTATGCGGATCCATCAAAGGGAGGAGATGTCTGATGCTCCCGAACGAAGAACAACCAAGCACGCAACAGTTCTCCGATGAGTCGCCCTCCGCACAGGATCAGGGTTCCATGGACTTCTCCGATGAAGGAGCCTTCGGCATGGCCTTCGAGGGTGGATCGCGGCGCAGAATAGACAGAAACGCGATGGTGCTGGTTCTTACCCTCATCGCTGCCGTCATCGGACTCTGGTCGATGCGAACGCTTCGTCCCACCGATGCCGGTGAGATAGAGATGGCCTCACTTCCGGATCAGGTCACCCTCGATCCCATCGGTCGTGAGGTCATGAAGGACCTGGTCTCCAATGGTTCACACGGTTACGAGATCGAATCCTTGCGAGATCCCTTCGAAATATGGCGTCCAGCCTCGTTGATGGATGATGGTCTGATGATCGAGGAAGTGACCGCGGAGCGCGCGGTGGATCTCGAAATACTCTGCGAGCAATGGCGCTTCGAAGTCGACGAAATCGCACGCCGAATCGGGTTGAAGTCAGTCCTTGGTGGAGGCTCGAAACGTGCTCTGGTGAATCTGGACGGTGTTCTTCTGGCTCTTGGTGACACGTTCGATATGGCGAACAGCGAGATCGTCTTCTCCGTCGAGGACACATCGCGACGATCTGTCGTTCTTGGCACCTTCAACACGAAATTAAACTGCTGGCATGAGATCGAAGTCTCCATGGATGGCAAAGACTAAACGAAATCAGATCACCGACGAGGCACTGATGAGCAATTTTCGATTCGATGAACTCATGAACGATCTGGGGCTCTCTTCCGAGAAGGCCGGACGTACGGATCCCACGCCCGGATCCGATGCTCCCACCGAAGGACTGTCACAACGACCAGATCTGTCTGGTTCCGGTCTGGGCGAGATCGATGCACCCACGCCGGATGCGGCAGCTTCGGTGATCCGGCCCGGTGACGCACTCAGTGAGCTGTGGACGCCGGAAGTCGAGAGTCGCCCCGAGAGTGACCTGGCGTCTCTGGCGATCGAGCGAGGGTTTTCAGACAACCAGCAGGTTGAATCCGCTCGGAGAATGGAAACGCAGTCAGCGGGTAGATCGTTTTCTGCTCTTCTCATCGATGCGGGATCCGATGAAGCGGGTATCCAGTCCCTGGTCGCGGAGATCTCTCGTCTTCCATTCGAACGTATCGATGCCGGAGATCCGCAATCTCACGACAGCGAACTGATGCAGAAGATAGGTGTCGAATACTGTCGTGAACGTTCGGTTCTTCCGATTCGAAGGGAAGGTTCTCGAATAGTGGTTGGCACGACCGCCCCCGACGATCTCTTTCTCATGGAAGATCTGAAACGCCGTCTGGGCGTCGCGGTGCTCAAGCATGTGATCATCGTCGAATCAGACATCCTGAACGTGATCGAGAAACATGGTGAGGATTCCGTGGATGAGATCGACATGAACGATCTCCTTGCGGATGTCGATGACGATGACAGTGTCGAGGTCAAGGAGAGCCCCGACGACTCGGCCGACTTCCAGGATGAAGCTGATTCGTCACCTGTCGTACGGTATGTGAACCACATCATCCAGACCGCCGTCAAGGAAGGCGCATCCGACATCCACATCGAACCCGGTGAGGAGTCGTTGAAGGTCCGTTTCCGCATCGACGGTGTTCTTTTCGAGATGATGACCCCGCCGAGAAAGATGCACGGTGCGCTGACGTCGCGCATCAAGATCATGGCGAATCTCGACATCGCGGAACGTCGACTTCCTCAGGATGGTCGAATCAGGGTCAACGTCATGGGCCGGCGAATGGATCTTCGAGTCTCCACGATCCCCACTCCCGGTGGTGAAAAGACCGTGATGCGAATTCTGGATACAAGATCCATCAACGTGACACTCAACGACCTCGGATTCTCGGAGGATTCACTCACGACCTGGAAGACGCAGATCTCCCAGCCCCACGGAATCATTCTGGTCACCGGCCCCACTGGATCGGGCAAGACGACCACCCTCTATTCGTCGATCCGGCAGATGGATCGACGACAGCTGAACATCTCAACTGTTGAAGACCCCATCGAATACCACCTTGATGGAATCACGCAGATCCAGACCCATGACATGATCGGGCTTGGTTTCTCGACCGCCTTGAAAGCCCTTCTTCGTCAGGATCCCGATGTGGTGCTTCTTGGCGAGGTGCGCGACATCGAAACCGCAACGACCGCGGTCCAGGCGGCTCTCACCGGTCACCTCGTGTTGAGCACCCTGCATACGAATGACGCTCCGAGTTCCGTCACGCGTCTGATCAACATCGGCATCGAACCTTTTCTGGTCGGGGCGGCACTCAATGCCATCCTCGCTCAGCGTCTCGTCCGAAAGACCTGTCCGAACTGCATCGTCGAGGAACCGGTCCCTGAGGATGTCGCCGACTTTCTCTCGTTGCATGGCGTGACACGCAAGACGCTGAGTCGTGGTGTCGGTTGCGCCAACTGCCGCGAAACCGGCTACGCCGGTCGAGGTGGAATCTATGAACTTCTCGTCCTGGATGATTTCCTGCGAGATCGTATCGCTTCGAGTCCGAACGTCACCGAGTTCCGACGGGTGTGCATCGAACGAGGCATGGCGACGCTTCGCGATGACGGTTTCAACAAGATTCAGCAGGGGCTTACCACGCTCGAAGAGGTTCTTCGAGTGACTGAAGCGACGATCTGAAACGACCTCATTTCGAGGCGCTGCTCAAAGGATCGTGCTCAATGGTTCATGCAGTGCCGCGGCACACAGAACGACCCACGCGATCAATGCGCAGGGGATTTTAGCGAGCGTACCCAGAATCCGGCCGACCACCGCTCCGGCAGCCGGCTTGATGGTGTCCTTGAGCTGGACGCCCGCATCTGCCGTGAGTTCTCCGACGATGGCACCCGCTCCGCAGCCTGCGATGGCTCCGATGAGCGAGCCCACTATTGGAATTGGAATCAGAATGGTGCCTGCTATCGTGCCGACCACCCCGCCGATCAGCGCGCCCAGCATGCCTCGTTTCGACGCGCCACCCTTTTTTGCGCCGAGTGCTCCGGCGAGAAATTCAAGGACCTCGCCCACGATGGCGATGATCACAGCGACGATGAAGACCCACCATGGAATGAGCCATTCACTTCCTGATGGCGCCCAGAGCCGCTGTATGAACTCGAGTCCGACGGCGAGCACGATCAGCAGCCAAGTGCCAGGCAGTCCGATGATGACCAGCGTGATCGAGCCTGCACCCAGAAGTATGAAAATGAAAACGGCGACGAGATCGAGCCACACCATGGTGTCTTCCTAACGGTTCGAGAATCTCGAGTTCGGCCGTTGCAGGGGCCGCAGAGACTCTTTGGGTTTTTCGATCACAGAGTACCGGTTTTCGGAATTTTCATTCGAGCCGTTCGAATTCATCGGGCGTCACCTGAAAGACGGCGGTGCGACCATCAAGCCACCGTGTTTCCAGAATCAGCTTCGATGTGCTCTCCAGGATGATTCGACCTTCTCCTCGTGAGAGCGGCGTGACGATTCCGGTCACGGATTCTGGCTGCACAGGTCCCTCGAGCCTTGCGTAGACACCCCTGTGCGATGCGAGTTCGGCCGCTTCGGTGGTCTCTCCGGCCTTCAGCTCAAGCGGGTTTCTCATCAGGCGCCAGGTCCTCAGGATTCTGTCGTCATCCCCAAAGGTGCTCTGAGGGGCGAGAAACACGTCTACATGGGGATTTTCGGTGACAGGGGCATGGAGGCACACCGACATGGGATGCCATTCAGTCTGCGGTTGAGGATGATTCATGGTGGATCGACCGTGCATTTGCCAACGAGATGGGTTCACTTCGATATCATCGTGGAAATGACCGCTTGGTGCGGTTGATTTGAGCCTCTGGCTCGATTTAGGAGCGAATATCGCATGTTCACAGTCCGCCATTCAAATCTGATCCTCTTTCTTCTGTCTGGTCTCGCTTTCTGGATGATGTCCGGATGTGATTCGATGCAGGACACGCCAACGCACGTTCTCAAGAGTCGTGCGGATCGTGATTTCGAATACCAGCAGTGGGCGCCGGCCTCCGAGCTCTATTCCAAGGTGATCTCTCGTGACCCGAGTGATGGCGAGGCTCAGTATCGCTACGGCGTGACCCTCAACATGCTGGGCGAATACGACAAAGCTGAATCCGCATTGCAGGTCGCCAGTTCGATCGATCCACAAGACGAGAGGGTCTTCATCGCTCTCGCCGACACGATGTTCAAGAAGAAGCAGTATCAGAAGCTCTTCACTCTTCTCCGTGATCGGGCGCAGGACAATCAAAGCATCTCTTCCTGGATTCTGCTGGCGAACTTCGCCGAGCAACTCGGGGACTTCGACACGGCTCTCGAAGCATTGACCAATGCATGTGCCCTCGAAAACGGTTCGGATTCGGACCCCTATTTTCGCGCGGCCGAGGTCCTCGGTCGCATCGGTCGCACCGAAGAGGCGATCCGTCGTCTTCGGCAGGCCTACGGAATATCCCCCGGTGATGAACGAATTTCCGTCATGCTCGTCGAATACGGTGAGATCCCCGGGCCCACGATCGGTCTCGCACCCGGACGTTGAGTTGAGATGGCGCACTCTGCGTCGGAATGGGGCGGGTGATGTCGGATTTCATAGACCAGCAGAGCACGTCCTCCGGTAGCGACCTCGACGACTCGGGAAACGACTGGCTCGCTCGCCTGTCCGTATTGAGCGACCGCTCACGGGTGCGCATCATGTTCGTCCTGGATCAGGAGGAACTCGGTGTGGGCGAGATCTCCCGAACACTCGGAATGCCTCAGTCCACGGTGAGTAGGCATCTCAAGCCGCTCTTCGAGCTCGGCTTCATCGCGAAGCGCAGCGAGGGGACCACGAGTCTTTATCGAATCGATCTCAAGAACGAGGCCGACATCACACTTTGGAACGAGAGCAGCACACGTGTGTCCGCTGCTGAAGACGTGCGTGACGACCTCATCAGGTTGAGACAGGTTCTTCTCGAACGCACTTCAGACAGTCGTTCCTTCTTCGGGAGAGTCGGCTCCGAATGGCAGGCGATACGTCGTGAACTGTTCGGATTCGGATTCACCGAGGAGGCTCTGCTTGGATTGCTGCCGACCGACTGGGTGGTCGCCGATCTGGGATGCGGAAGTGGTGATGCCGCGGAACGTCTCGCGCCGGTCGTCTCCCGCGTGCTGGCCGTCGATCGAGAGCCTGCAATGCTCGAGGCCGCTCGGAATCGTCTTTCCGATCATGCCAACGTCGAGTTCATCGAGGCACAGCTTGATTGTCTTCCCTTCGAGGGGGGCTCGCTCGATGCCGCGGTCATGATGCTGGTTCTTCATCACCAGGAGAATCCTCAGTCGAACGTCCAGGAGGTCGCACGCGTTCTCAAGGAGGGTGGTTATCTCGTGATCGTGGACATGGTCTCCCATGACCGGCTCGATCTCGTCGAGGCGATGCAGCATCATCATCTCGGTTTCGAGGAAACCACCATCAGGCAGTGGGCGGATCTTTCCGGGCTCGAAATTCGAAGCACCCGCAGGTTGCACGCCTCCCTGAACGGCCGAGGGCCGGCTCTTTTCGCCTGCATCATGCAGAAGCCACGGGCTTCCTGACCCTCCAGGGCATCTGAAGACATGAAGAAAGAGGTCGGCCGCATGCGCGGCCGACCTCTTTCTTCATTCATACGCATGTCGTCAGTTCGATTTGGTGCCGGATGTGGCCTCGTCAAGCATCGCCAGATATTGAGCAGGGTCCTTTCGGACCTTGTTCGAACAGCCACCGCAGCACGTTCTCACCATTCGATTTCCAACCACGATCTGGTTGGGATTGGGACCGTACGAGCGTTTGCTGATCACGCATACCTCAAGCGGGTAGGACTCAGACTGCTGCTTGATGATCAGCTCCGCGATCATGTCGTCGTACTTCTTCTGGTCCTTCTTGAACTTGCGTACGCATGCCTTGCAGCAGAATCTGTAGAGGCGATTTCCGATCACCACGTTCTTGCCTTCGGTCATCGCTTCCGGGCTGTCGGGCGCGGCCATGGGTTCGTTTGTCATCACCACGCAGTTTCCTGCTGGGAAGTAGGGCATCTGTGCTTTGATGATCTTCTTGTCCAGCTCCGGAAGATTGGTCTTGAGATCCTTCTCGAAGCTCGCACGACATCCGTTGCAGCAGAATCGGACCTCCCGACCCTTGTCGGAGGCGCGAGGGGTTTCCGAAAGGACGACCACGATCGGCTTGTCACCGAGTGGTCTTCCGCTGACCGGGCATGTCGACAGGGGGTAGGCATCGCCGATGCGCTTCTGCGTCGTTTCCTGACGTGCGGCACCCATCAGGATGAGGCTGGTGATGAATGCTGAAAGTGTGATGAGGATCTTGATGTGGCGTGTCATTGGGATGTTCCTTGGTACGAATCGTTTCGAGTCAGTTCTGCTCTTCGATGTCTACGTAGCGTGCTTGTTCCGCTCGAGACAGCTTGTTGAACGTCCGCGCTGCATCGACGTTTCGCAGTGCGATGTCGCGACCTTCGACGCTGATGATAGGGGAATCCAGTCTGATCGGTCTGTCCGTGATCGGGCAGATGACGTTGATCACTCCCCGATCCGGGAGAACGATTCTGGCCGTCAGTTCATTCCGTTTCGCGCGAGTCAATCCATTGAACCTCACGAGTGCCTCCTTGCTCGAGAAGGCGATCCTGTAACGCGCGTCCTCGAGCACCGCGGCACCGGGGAGCAGCAGTTCATCCGTGATCGGACATCGGTCGTTCACCACGCCGTCGTGCATCGTCCCGCAGTTGGCGGAACGTGCTATAGGCGCGATTGGTGTTGAGATTGCGCATATAAGCCCGAATGGAATCCA
>MDTG01257337.1_pt1 | contig 17214 bp, 12 predicted proteins | sample 811421 | NCBI WGS metagenome assembly MDTG01 (sample SAMN05326645, study PRJNA326480) | marine metagenome | isolation source: seawater | place: Pacific Ocean: South East | collected 2011
TGTTTCCCGATTAACAACTATATCTCTACACCCAGGATGATTCGTTGTAATTATCGGTGTAGAGCATGATGAGGCTTCTATTAATACCTTAGGGATGCCTTCAGGATAATATGATGGCAGTACAAAAATTTCTGCTGATGCTAATAGCTCTGGCATGTCACTTCGATTACCAAGATATTCAACTCCATGATCAAGTGTAAGTTGATCAAGCTCTATTCGCGAAATTGATGTTGGTGAAGTCAAATCAACTGGTCCGGAAAGTAAAAATTTAATATCCTCATTAAACTCTCTTTTTACTATTTTCGCTGCAGCACAATATTCTTTTAATCCTTTATCTAAAAGCATTCTCGATGACATGAGTACAAATTTACCTAGATCTTCACGTTTTTTTAAAGGTGTATATACATCAGTATCAACACCTGAGCCAGGTATAAGGGATACTTGTTGAGTTTTAATAACTCCGAAGTGTACAAGCTTTTCTTGATCATGCTTTGTTTGGCAGATAGCCATTGAATATTTATTTTTAAAGATATATCTAAGTAAAAAAATTACTAACTTTAAAGTCATTCTTTGGAAATATTTTTCTTGCCTAAAGACAGGCCCTAGACCTGAAAACGCAGCAATAAATGGTGTGGACGTAAATTTTGATATTAGTCCCAAGACAATTATTGGCTTGATTGTAACAGCATGAATTAAATCAGGTTTGTTTCTTTTGATAAGGAAGTAAGTTTTTAAAAATTCATTAAGTATTTTAATAGAAATTTTTGATTCCCTCTTTAATGGACTCTGATTAAGATCAAATTGATGATTAAAATTACCTTTTTTACGTATCGTCAAATCTGTAAAAACAGACATATCAAAGTTAAATTTTTTGGCTGCATTTGCTATGGGTAGTCTATGAGAATAGAAAAACCAATCTACATTTATAAACATGAATATTTTTTTCATAGGTTAATCAAATAAACTATCTCAACAATCGTTTTTAATTTCAATTTTAGTATCAAAGCAAATCTCTTTTTAATCTAGATAACGCAACGATAATTGGTAAAGAATTTTGTAATCCTGGAGTGGATTTTTAATCAGAGACAACAATAACTATCTAAAATTTCTTTAGAAATTTTTTCATAGGATTCTAGATCTTCAACAGTATCTACCTCTAACCAACCATTTTTTATTAAAGCTGCCCTAACCTCCCAACCAGAATCAATTAAAATTTGAATAAAGCTCGTCATATACATATTTTCAAAATCTTGCCCATTGAATTTTAAACTTTTATCAATTTGATTATAGAGAGACTTGAGTTGGTTAATCTTATCTGCTCGCACTTTTATGAGTCCGATATATTGAGCTTGAATCTGTGATAGCGATTCAGCTTTGTTTCCTAATTCTGCTATCAAAAAATTATCTTTCAGGACAAAAGTCTCAGCATCATCTAAAGGGTTAGTCATTCTTAAACTCCACAATCGCTCCCATTTTTGATCAGCAACTACAGCAACTTCAGCGCTTGAATCTATTAAAGTCCTTAGGACATTTTCTTCATAAACGATGTCACCATAACTAATGATAAGATCCTCATTTGGATCCATAAAATTATTTGCACAGAACAAAGTTGAAACCATGTTAGTCGAAGCATAATTAGGATTTTGGTATGTTTTTAAATTAAATTCCTGCAAACATTCCGCCTGATAACCTCCCACCAATGCAATATTCTCTGAGGGAATGTCACATTTACTTATTGAAGAAAGTTGACGAGACAGCAGTGACTGTTCTTTTAGTTTGACCATGCATTTTGGCAAATTGTTAGTATAAGGCCTTAGCCTTTTGCCCTCTCCTGCAGCCAATATTATTAATTTCAATTCAAGTCCTTAGCAAATAATTTTTTTATTATATCTAGGTCTAATTCCTCAAATATTTCATTTCTTTCTGGGTGCCACATCATACCTAACCAATTTAATTTTTTATGGATAGCTGCTTCAACATAAGCATTTTCATCATAAGCACAAGCCACTAAATCTTTTGCAAGATTATTTTTAGAAATGCCCCATTCATGAAAAGAATTAACTTTCCTTGAGCTCCAATTATCACTTTTATCAAGGCAAAATTTTATAATATGAGGCTTGGCAACATGACCAGAAATCTGTTTAAGTTTCCCCCCAAAAAAGACATTCATTATTTGAAATCCCCTGCAAACACCCAATACAGGAATAGATTGATCATTTGCATACCGCAACAAAGCAAACTCTGTTTTATCTCTTTCAAATGAAATGTTTTTTGAGTTTCTTAAACTAGATAAATCATTCCCACCGCTAAGTATGAATCCATCACATCTCATCTCATCTAACCAAAGATTGATATCTTTTATTTTATTGGGAATAGGTAAGGCTTTGGCACCTAAAAATTCTATTAACTCACTCCATCTCTGATCTAGAGAATCTCTAGTCTCTTCATAGTCAGCTATGAGGTCAACCCTTTGAGTTATTCCAATCCTCATGTCATCCTATGACCTCAATCTTACGATTAGTAGCATCTAGCTCTATAACTAAAGCACATGTAAGTGAACTAAAAAGCGCTTCTCCAACACCAATTGCAGCTGGAAGGCCAAATTCTTTAGCTCTTATTGCCATGTGAGAATTTCCACCTCCGAACATTGTGATAAGTCCAGCAATATTATGGCCAAATATCCAATCGAATCCAGGATCTGCTTGAGGGATTAACAAAATTTTACCCTCCAAAGAGATGTTTTCTTGATCAATATCATTAGAAGCCATGTTGATTATTTCTGCTGAAATTTTTCCATTCCCCACATAATTTGGTTGACTGCTTTGATAGGTAAAGACATGAAAGTCGTTCTCATGCGTAATTAAAACAGGAAGCTCTATTTGGCTTGTCTTATCATGGCATGCTTTGAAATAGTCGCTTTCACTTTTTAGTCTCATGTAAGCTTCTTCAGACCCTATAATGCCTGCTCTTAAATCAAATAGAGAACTTAAGGAAATATTTGAAACTTCTTGTTTATCTAGATCATGGTGTTTTCCAAATTCTATAAACAAATTTAAGGCAGATGAAAGATTTCGTGAGAAAACAAATTTTGAATATTCTCTTCCTTCAATAGAAGTTCTCATAAAGTCCTCTATTTTTTTAGGGTTTCCCTTAATTCCAAGCTTTTCTAATGATTCAAAAAAAATTTCTTTCTCATTTAACCACATAGCTTGTTTGTCATGTGATTCTTGATTATTCTGTTTGCCTACTTTTTCAACAACAGGCCTCAAATACTTTTCAACATTATCTGCATATGCTTCTGAGGTAATATCGTAAGTACCTGGACGTAAATGACCATATCTATCAACAAAATCTTGCCAATCTTTTTTACTGAAGGCTACCTCTCTTGCGTCATTTACAAATTCATGTGCAACAGTTTCAATTGAATTCATGAATGAGTCCATGGCTTCTTGAGATATTATATTTTTTTCAACAGCTGATTTAAGAAGTGCCACACTAACAAAGGCACTTCGCGCTAAGTGTGAAAAAACAGGTGTTCCGTATCGTCGACAATCCTCAAGCAAAGTAAGAGCTTTATCTAAGGCAGGTAAATTAGATTCATTAATCAAGTTAAAGTTTTTTCTAAATCTGTTTACTACTTCTAAGTCTTCAGGAGTCCTATTAATACCTCGAATTGTTATATCAAGTAGACCTTCTCTCAACTCTGCTATATCACTCTTTGAAAATCCGCCTTTTAAAAATCTAGCTTCCCAATCTTCAAAGTTAAATGAAAAACAAGTGGGCACTATCTCAAATTCAACTTTGTCATGATATTCAGGAAACTCTCTCAATCTATTTAAATAAAATTCAACCAATCTTTCAGCTAAATCTTCGCTTAGATTACTGGGTATAAATGAATTTAAACTTGCTCTTACATCTACATAAGGAAGACCTGAAAAAGAAACAAGCAAAGGATGAGGTCTAATGTCACGATAGCCATACTCTGCTCTTTGAGTGGCCCAAACTTCATCGGTAATTAAATATCGATACAGATCAAAGGAAAGACGATTTGGTTTTGTTCCGATAATCTCTGCAGGATTCCAGTCGGGCATAACACCAAAAATCGTTGATTTTCCAACTGTGAAAGGATTAGCTTTTTGCAAATTTCTAAAATGCTGTTTAGAGCTAGATATGGCATCAAAAATGAGATTATCAGACTGAACCTGATGTTTATTAGAGGTTAATGGCCTTACTTGTAGTATATGAACTTCCCCTTTAGCCCCAATAGCAAACTCCAGATCAAGTGCGTCATAATCAAGTAATTTTTCTATCTCTTGTATAGCAGGAATTAGCCCCTTTAGGCTGCAAGGAGCTAAGGTTTCATAATCTTCAATATCTTTGCGAAGGGCAATTAAAGTTTTATGTTCCTTGCTAGTTCCGCTAGTGATGGTGTCTGTCTCATTAGATGAATCATCAAAATTTATCACATAATAAGGAGCTCTATGAGATAAAGTCTTTGTAAAAACCACTCCACTGGCACAAACATTTTGAATCATGGGTTGAACTAAAACTTGATTGGCTAATTCCTTGTCAGGATAAGACTCAATGACAGAGGTAATTGAATGGATAATGTGCTCTTCTATTGAGGGATCTACATCAAGAATGCTTTCATAAGCACCCGCATTAGAAGAGTCAAATCCATCCTCTGATATTGCACTGCTGCGGACTATAACTTTTTTAGACTTAAATTTTTTTTGTATTTTTGAAACAATTTCTTTGGAATTTATATTCCAATCTTCTACTGTAAAGCTTATCTGTGGTGCAATCTTGCTCAAAGTTATAATATCTTCAAGCCTTTTCAAACTTTGAGCTTTAGTTCCCAATATGAAATTTGCTAGGTCATTTGCTTCATTGAGTTCAGCCCAATCACCCTTTACATCTACAACCTTTATTGTGAAATTATTTTGTTGAAGGAATTCTACTAAAGTTATAAGAGTATCATTTCGCATATCTGTTTTAAATAAATTAGATTTCTCTTGAATGAAATTCATTACTTCTGATTTAAAAGTTAGTAAGCCTATAAATTCAGCATCTACAGAATCCTCTAAATTATCAATATTTTGATTTAATAATTTATTGCCTGAAATAAGAACTTTTTCGCTTCTATTTATATCATCAATAGACCTGCTGATAAATCTTTCCTTCCATATAGAATCAACTGCAATAGCAATATCAGAATCTAATGCTAAAAGCTCTTTTACAGTTTTTTCTCGAAATAAAATATCCCCATAGGAAACGATACATCTAGAATTTTCCTGAACTTTAGCTTCAAGCAAAGATGCAATAGGGCCTGTATCAGCCCATTCTGAATTAATTGTGTAGTGCAGCTTAGGATAACGTGAAACAATTTCATCAATTTGATATCCTGCTACAAAATGAACCTGAGGAGAGAGATACTTTGCTGCTTGCAAAGTCCAATCCAGTACACGAGTATCACTTGAGACCTTTCTAAGAGAAGAGCTCTGCTCTCCATAAAAAGGACGTCCCGCTCCTAATATAATTTGTGAAATTTTGATGATTGTCATGCGTCACTTTTAATACTTTTCATATCTAATTATAGGGCAGGTAATGGCTGTCTATTATATGAGATTAGTTTACTTTTCTTACTAACACTAAGGCAACCACAAGTGCAGATACAACATACATGAAAGAGTAAAAGAGCATATAAAGATGGACTTTGTTTACAAATGAAGCAAACAATAAAGCTGGCATCATCCAACCAACTAAACCAATTTCACTGCTTACAATTGCAAATAGAGATTTATCTCCCTTAAATTCATCTTTGGTGGTCATCTCCGAAAAACTATTCATATATTTTTGGTAAAGAAGTCTTGAATATAAGTTTGAGATTACCGTTATTGATCCTACAATAATCCAAATTCCAACTAAATCATCGCTTTGACTCTCTATCTGAATCCCTATGCCCAAGGATATTGGCAGCAATGCATAGACTGTGTAGCCGCTGAGTGCATCCATCCATTCTCCTGCGGGTCCAGTTTCACCTCTAGCTCTTGCAACATTCCCATCAACACAATCTAATAGAGCTACAAAAATCATCAAAAATGATGCCAAAGTAATTTCTTGATTTTCTCCAAATATAATCAGCAGGCAAGCAATTACAGTTACTACAATAGATATGAGACTAATGGAGTTTGCTCTAATTCCTAGTGAATAAAATATCCAGCCTATCGGAAAAGATAAAGGCCTTAAAAAGTATCTACAAAATAGTGGGTCTGAATTTCTTTTTGATTTACCTAAAAGATCTTTGAATTTTGAATAAGTTAGATCTTTATTCATATATTTAGTAAGATTATTTTGTGCCTTATTAAAATCAAAACCTATTTATAATCTGCAGCCAAACACTATCTAAGAATTCCTTTCTTTTAGACATAAAACTTCCTGAATTTTCAAATTTAATTGTCTTATAGGCTATTGGCTGAAATTTAAAATTAGCTAAAAACCTTGCATTAATCATTTCTTCAGTTTCCTTATTCTCCTTTATTCTAGCCCGATTTCTTTCAATTGCTACCTCTACAGGAACTTCAAAAAAGTAACAAATATCTGTCTTAGGCATCTGTGTATAAGCCCAAGTTTCTATTCTTTTACAAAGAAGTTGTAAGCATCCAGATTTCCTGCCTAAGATCACTCTAGGTCCATCCATTTTTCCAACTTCATTTGTTGGCCATCTATCAGTTAGTATTAGAGCTCCTTGAGAAGCTTGAGCAATAATCTGTCTTGCCTTCCTAAGCCTAAGTAAAGACAGAATAACGCCAGTTACTGATTTACCTAATGAGGTTGAATCATTGGATGCTCGAGTACCTGGCATGGAAGAGCTTTCACTTCTATTACCTAAAGCTCTCCAAATATATTCAATTACTTTTCCTTGAGGACGGCCTAAATGATACCTATTGATTGTTAAAAATTTCCCAAAAACCTTATTAACTTCCTCTAGCATGGAAGTTTTACCAGATCCATCTACACCTGATATTGAAATTACAATGCCTCTTTTGTGAAGCAGTTTTTTTTGATTTAACCTGAGTTTATTATTCAATCTTTTCAAGAAAGATAACCAACGACGAAAAGGCAAAGTAAAACTTCTATATCTTAAGTATGTACTGAAATAAACTCTAAAACGGATTGCAGTAAAAATATTGGGTAACCTAAAATTTTCATTAAAAGCATTCGTGCCTGATAAATATTTAGATAAATCTACAGGCCCCTTTATGTCTTTTTGGTTTAGTTCTCCGCTGCATTGCTTCCACTCTTTTTTGTATGATTTAAGCTCTCTTCTATACAAAAATCTTCCTGAGATAGAGCCGCATTTAACTAAGTGACGGATAAGAAATAAATAAGCCTGGCTTGAATTATCAAGGACCCATATATTATTTGATGAGTCCCATAGACGATTTTCTAATAGCCAAGAATCAAATGGGATTAAGTACTCTTTAATCCAGCTATCTCCTGTTATTAATTTAAAGTAAACATGCAGATGAAAAACTTCTAAATCTTCACCTAAATTGTAAAAATGAGAAACATAGGAATGAGTAGAGACTGGATTGTAAACTTCAAGCCATCCATGGTCATAACAAAGACTTATGAATCTTGAGTGATCTTCTGAAGAAACAAATATATCTAAATTTTCTTTACCAGATAAAGCTGATTGCAATTGATGATTATTTTTCCAGCTTACATAGGCAATGCCATGTGATTCCAATTCAGCTAAAAATCTTTTTAACTTATTGATTGTATATCTCTTCATAGCAATTAAGATCAACTAGGCATCTAATACTATCTATGAAAGAGAATCATACACTTCTTTATAAGCACTCAGCATTTTGTGAACACCAAATTTACTAATTGAATATTTTTTTGAAATACCCCTTCTATCCTTAATTTTTTCAATATTTTTTATAACAAAGTTTAAGGATCTTATTATTTCATTTGCATCATAAATATCTACAAAAATACATCTCTCTTGTGGTGGAGATACCTCTTTATGAGGAGGGATGTCTGATAAAATCATAAAACATCCAGAGTACATGGCTTCCAATACGGCAATAGGCAAGCCCTCTCCTTTTGATAAAGAAATGCAAACATCAGCATCCAACATATGCTCAATTGTTAAGTCCCGTGATACAAGACCTTTAAACTTGATCTTTATGGAGTCTTGCACACCTTTTGAAAAACTAATTAAGTTTTTTTTGTTTTTGCCATCACCTAGAAATATTAATTCTGCCTCAATTTTTATGTGATTCAATACTTCCAACAAACCTATTTGATTCTTTGTGTCATTCAAAGCACCCACACAAAGTATTTTTAATTTCGAGTTGGAATCAAAATTATTTCTGGTAATTCTTGATGTTTCAACATTATCAATCCTATTATGATCAAAACCATTAACTACAGGCTGAGTTTTATACCCAATAAAAAAATTTATCCCTCTAGGAATACTGTTTAAGCTTGATAAACCGCAGGTACAAATTTTCTTTGACGCAAGCATAACAATAAAGTCAAGAAACTGATTTCTAAGTGTAAGCACGTTCCAACTATTATGAAGAGTAAAAACTGTTCTTTTTAATAGGTTTAATCTGAAAGGGAAGATAGCTAGTATAAAAATTATTCCAGTAAGTCCATTGTGTATATGTACTATGTCATATTTATTCTTTCTGATTAATCTTTTTATAAGGAACATCATTTTAAAAATAGATCCTTGACCATGGAAAACTTTGATTTTTTTATCTATAAGTACATCATGATACTCATGAAGGGAACAGACTGTTTGATCAATGGTGTCTTTAAACCCTATAGAAAATTGATTATATGAAGCACTTGTTGATTTTAAAGCTGGGGTTAATCGAAGAAGTTTCATTAAATAAAGCTATATTTCATGAGGTTATTTAAATAAGTTTTTTCTGCAATTTCTATTCAAGAAAGTTCTCATTCCTCAGATTATGCACTGATTTGCCTTTAAACAGGCTTTCTGGCTTTTGCTAATACAACATGATGGAATTTATACATAAAAGGTATTATGTTGAACAAATAATTTAAAGTTTTAAATAAGCGGGGTGACACAGAAAAATCTGGGGTATATCCACCACAATAAATAGTTTCTAGTCCAGCTTCTTTGAGCCATCTGCGCAAATTAGATACTTTTACCATCCTCTTAATGAGAACTGCATGAGTCCCTTTAATTGATGTGCCGGTTGAAAGTGAGCTTCCTCTCCCACCCCATTCAAATCCCTCATGGGAGAGAAGGCAGCATAGAAAACTAACTGGTCTTCTAAGGACATTAAAAGAAATAGCATTTCTTTGGCAAACTATGAAGTGACCACCAGGTTTCAAGACCCTATTTACTTCTTTAACACAGGCAGATGGCTCCATTAAATATTGCAAGGTACCCACTACAACTACTAAATCAAATGAAGCATCTTCAAAAGGCATACGGACATTCAAGTCAACATTTGAGAACTGTAAGTTATTTTCTTCTTCAGTCAGTTTATTAGCTGTCTTCAATAGTTCATCCGAACTATCAATGCCGTGTACCTTCAAGCCAAGCTTGGCATATTCGACTGCATTCTGCCCGCCTCCTGTACCCAATTCTAAACATGTAGCTCCCTCAGGAAGATTTAAACTTGAAATTAATTCAAGAACCTTATTCCGTCTTCCATGAAGGTATGGGTGATAATTTTGCTTGTATTTATCATTCCAGTAATTAGCAACACCTTCATCTTCATATCTATTAATCGGCATAATTCTCCTAAATTCTAATTTTCAATTATAAGTCTTTTATGACAATAACTCTTGAATTCTAAGTATTTACTCTTAACCAAGAAACCAAAGAAAATAGACCATAATAAGCTCGTTTGTGGTGTTTTTTTCTTCTGTCTAAAAGAGAAAGGCCATCAATTCCTATTTGATTTTTTAAAAATTCATTATCTTGAGTATTAAAAATTTTATCGTATGAATTAGTTTTCCATCCAAATCCTGTTTTTGGAAGACTCCAACCAGCATGACAGATTTGGGATTGGTAGATATTTTTTAAAACACTTTTTTGACCATTACAAAGCATGGTGGATGATGATATTTTTAAAGATGCATCTACAATCGTGTTGTTTAGGAAAATTGGTCTAGCCTCAACTGAGTTGAACATTGAGGCTCTGTCAACTTTATATAACATTTGATAAGGAAGCTTGAACTCTAAGTTCAAAATCCTTAATTTATCAAGCGGACTTAATGAATCTCTAACTGACAGGATATTATTAAGATAATGAAGTGGATTATAGTCTGTATCAATTAAGCCCTGCCACTCCCTCATTTTAAATCCGTTACATAACAAGTCTTTCAGCAAGTCATCTTCATTCATAAAAAATCTACTAAAATCTAATCCAAAGAAGCTGGAGAATAACCTTGCAGGATATTTAAAGGGTGAGCGAATAATGTGATCAAGTTTTGAATTTAAGTAGGGTTCAAGCTTTTTAAGATTTCCAAAAGACGAATAACCACAAAATAATTCATCTGCACCATCACCCGTAAGCGCTACGGAATAGCCAGATTCTCTAACTGTAGAGAATACAATATTACTAGGAATTAAAGACGTATCATCAAAAGGAGTATCACAAATTGCTGAAGTACTACCAAGCGAACTATTAACATCTTCTTCTGAGATATTTTTAATTAAATGATTTTTATGCTGTAACGCCTTTGCTAGGGAAATAGAGCGCTCAGCAGCATCATCCTCATTTCCAAAGTTTGCAGTTATACCACATACCTCATTATTTATTTCTCTTGACTTAGAGAGAATTAAACTTGAATCAACTCCTCCGCTAAACAAACATGCTACATCTATACTTGCATTCATTCCCTCCTTTATTGATTTATCTAATGCTTCTGAAATTAAATTTTCTGCTTCAACAATATCAGTTATTTCATTTGTGATTTCTGGCTTCCAGTATTGTTTTACCTTGGATTGCTGAATATTCCCTTCATTAAGTGAAAATTCAAGGTAACTTCCTGGATGTAAAGAAAATAAATTCTTAAACATCGTATTAGGAGAAGGAACAAAGCCATAAGTTATAAAGTCAATTATTGATTCATTCCTTATATTTCCCCGATATTTTTTTGGAATAAATTCTTCAGTTGATCCAAAAAATACAGAGCTGTTTTTTTTTGAAAAATACATTGGCTTTTGTCCAAATCTGTCTCGAGCGAGGATTAATTTGGAGATCGATGAATCAAAATATGCAATTGAGAAAAAGCCATTAAATTTTTTAAATGCTAAATTTTTCCAACAATGCAAGGACTTGATTATTACCTCGGTATCAGAAATACCAATAAACTTATATCCCTTTGAAATTAGTTCCTGCTTGAGATCATCCTTGTTATAAAGATTGCCGTTAAAAAGTAATATTAAGTTTTCAAATCTCATGGGTTGAATCCCATCATCACCGCTTCCTTGAACAATTAATCTTGAATGCTTGCTTATAAAATAATCTGCTTCAAAAAGGTTTTGTTGATCTGGGCCACGTCTAAGCATTCGATCTGAAATATATTTTTCTTGTTCTGAAAAATCACTCCTATCAAAGTAACCAAAATTTCCTAATATTCCACACATAGATTTATTTTTCTAAAATTTGATCCCACATTTTCATAATGTTATTTATTGAGTATTTATCTCTAATAGTTACTGACTGATTCGAAATATTTTTTCTCAGATCAGGATTCTCTATGAGTCTTATTATGGCAGCTTGGAGTCCCTCTACGTCTTCAATTGGTGAAACTAAAAGTCCATTGACATTATGTTCGATCATCTCCTTGGGTCCAGTATTACAATCAAAACTAATACATGGCAATCCATAAGACATGGCCTCAAGAAGAACATTTGGGAAGCCCTCAACCAAAGAGCTCAAAACAAAAATATCAGATGCATGATACCAATCTGAAATATTTCCTACGCTTCCAGGCATATGAACTCTTCTTTGTAACTTCTTTGAATCAATAAGCGATTGAAGTCGTATCCTATCCTCTCCCTCCCCTAAAATAATTAAATCCCAATCAAGATAATAATCAGATATTTTTGAAAAAGCTTTTATTAGCAAATCAAATTGTTTAAATTTATGCAATCGGCCTGATGCTAAAATTATTTTTTTATTTTTAAACATAAACTTATCCGGACTGATAGCCTGTCCTTTTTGGATGGTCAATGGGTAAGAAACTGGATTAGGTATTACATTAACTTTAAAGTTATAAAAGTTTTTTTGAAGCCATCTTTTACTCTGATCTGTTTGAACAATAATATTTTCAACATTAGAGAAAACTAATCTATAAAACCAATAAAAATTTTTATTTATTGAGGCAAAAGGAGTCCAAGTCCTCTCAGATATAACCAATCTTTTATTTGTTCCAAAGGTCGCTAGTGCTGATGCTATATTTACTCTGGTAAGAAAGGAAATGATAATATCAGGATTATGGTACTTAAAAATTTTTCTTAACTGCAACAATTTCCATATAAGGTTCAAAAATCTGTTCCCATAAAAATATTTATATTCCTTAAGTTGTAATAATTTAATACTTTCATTTACTGAATAATGACTATTGTCCTTCCCAGTAAATGTTGATATCAACGAAACCTCATATCCATTATGCGACCAGTAATTACTCAAGATAGACACAACTCTCTGCGCCCCGCCAAGATTCATTGCGCTAACAACTATCGCAATTTTTTTTCTTTGCATTAGTCTTTGCTATACCGAGTTTGCTATAGAATAAGATAGAGTTAAAAGGAAAAAGGGTATATAGGCAACAGTAAAAGTTTGTATAGTACCCACGTCGCCTCTTCTTATAAGAAAAAATAAAAATAAGAGAATTGAGTTTCCAACATATCTTATAAAAGAAGCGTCAATAAACACACCTGCTAAATAAATGAACATTAGACCTACAGCTATAAAACCATAATGATCTTTTAAAACCTTTCTGTTAAGAAAAATAATTATCAAAGTAAAGTACAGAAGCATTATATTGTAGGCAGCACTAGTGGCAACAACAGCTGTGAAGTAAACATTTGTGGCTAAAATAGCCATAATTGAAGAAGCTATAAATAATAAGACTAATGATAGTAAGATAGGGGAACCTACTCTTCTATGGTTTAAAAAATTATAAAAAAAGTAAAGTGCCAGCATCGGCAGCATTGATAAATGTATTATCGAAGCGCCTAAAAATAACAAATACCTCAAAAAACCTTTGTACATTACAAATCCCAGCATAAGTAAAGTAAATGCGATCCCAGATCTGATACCTGATGAAAATAGAATTTGAACATTTGGAGTGAGAAATATCATTAACAAAAGTGGGAACAGGTAAATTAAATATTTTTCAGATCTGATGTTTATTAAAAATATGTAGATGACAATTGATGAACATACAAATGCGAAGTAACTTAAGATTTCTAAAACTGGTATGTTGAAGTAATCATTAATTGCAAAAATTGCAATTCTAAATACATAATCAGCACTAATCACAACTGTTTCTGAAGTATTCCCAGCTACTTCAAAATAATAAATATATGAAGATATATCTCCTGATCCAACTGAAAATTGTAATTGTAACGCATAGACAATAAATGCCCCGTATGCAACTGAAAAAATTAAAGCAAGACTTCTTAAAAGTGATTTCCTTGTTACAGTTATTTGCCTCCTTGGGGAAGTATTTATATTCATCATGTTATTAATTCAGGTCTAATCGATATTTATTATTTTTTTATATTCATTGTAAGAACTTAAAATATGAGCACTCATATCAAAATCATCATAATTATTGCTTAAACCACAATAGTTAAGAACCTCTTCAGAGGAAACTAGCTCTTCATGATCTAGAAATCTCTGAACATCTAATTTATTCTTTATTATAAGTGCAGCTTTTTGATCAATAAGATACTTATAATAATCATTATCATATTGATCAAGAATTGCTGATTTTGTTTTTAAAAGAAGAGCCTGCAAGATTGAGGATGATGAAGAAGTAATAAATCCATCGCAGGATTTTATTGCAGCATTAAAATCAAAGTCTTCAAAAAGTTTAAACTTTTTAGATGCAATTTTATCTTTTTGTCTGATGTCACCTATCAAAATAATATTTAAGGGTTTGCCAGCCGACAAATATGAAAAGTTAGTTACCCTTCCATTATCTTGAGTATGTGTTTTAATCACCAATATAAATTCAGGATTATCTAAGAAAACTTTCATTAAAAATCTTTCTGATTGAAAGCGCTGACTCTCTTCTTTAGAAGGTTCTGAGGCGTAAAAAATTACTTTCTTGCTTTCATCTAAGTTCAGTAAATTATGTAAATATTTTTCGCTATTCTCACTCAAATTCTTTAATCGATATTTAATTAAAGAATTGCTACCCTTATACGTAACTTTCGCATTTTTTGTCAAAGCCAGTTTTACAGATTCTGTAAGTTGAGATTCTGATGAAAGTAATAGTGAATTGCAAAAGAAAATTTCTTCAAACAAGTCCCCCAATACAAATATCCCTTTTTCCTTTGCTTTCATGGTTAAGTAGTTGTCAACTACATTTGTTTGCTGCCTATTTATAAGAACATCAATTTCATTCACAAACAATTGATCCACAACATCAATACTAATGTTTAAATTCGAGTGGTATTTAAAAATTATCAGTAAGTCAAAAATATAGCTTTGAGCAGTAAACATCAGGCCCTTGACCCCAAACATACCTTTGATATTTCCAAATCTTTTATTTACTTTAATTCTCGTATACTGATCTGGGACCTCATCAATATAACCATGACTGTAAAGCAATATATTAAACTTCCCCTCCAATTCACTAATATAAGTTTGATAAAAATCCAAAGGCCTCCTTCGTGGTAAGGCAATAAGTATCGTTGGCAAACTGTCTTCAATATGCTTATGAAAATATTGATTAGGTAATGTTGATCGGGTGAGTAGCATATTTAAAATAGCAGCAACCCTCATTATCATAGAGTTTAAACAAATTATTAAAGTTAGGAATTTATTTGTTTTGAATATAATCTTATTTTCATCATAATTTATAAACTTTAAAGCATATAAAACAATGGATTTTGTTTGCCTATCAGTAATGACTTCTAATTGATAAGAATTTTTATCAGACGTATTTTTTATTCTATAAGCACATCTAAGCAGGCTAGATAACTTCAATTTTATTTGTCTTTTATATAGTTTAAATAAGGAAATATCTTTTATTTTTAGAGCATTGCATTGCAATAATTCCTCAAGATATTTATAGAACTTAATGCTTTCAGCATCAAGATTTTCTTGGCTTATACCTAGCGGGATTCCACTAATGTTATTAGAGTTCCTTATAAAAGAATTGTCTTGATCTAGCCTATACAAAATTAACTCATTGATCTTTGAGGTGTCATTTGAAAATTTTTTTATGAAAAATAGATACAGTATTCTTAACGGCCGAATCATATAGCTAGAATCATATGCAAGTATCTTAGCCATAACTTAAATCTCTTGTAGTTTTGAGGGCAGTAAAAACTTTTTACCTTGAGACATTTAAAAACTGACTAGTTTACTCTGTATAAGTTGTTTCTATAATTTTTAAGATAGATTGATTGGCATTGAGCCAAGTATCAATCCCCGAGGAGAATTGAACAAAAGGCAATCCTTTTTGATTCATAAATTCAAATAGCTTATTAAAAGCAATTTCTCCTTTTAACTCCTTAACGTCCTTCAAAGAGCCTCCTATTAATTTTAATTTACTACCAAAAGCATTTTGTGCTGAATAGATAACCTCATCTTCAACACCTTCACAATTTAGTCTTAACATAACATTGTATGTATCAAATTTTTTAGATAAATAAATTTCAAGTTCATGAAAAAAATTGCTTGCAGACACACCTAGTGTAGGAATATAAGTATTTTTACCTTGTCGAAATTTTTTTCTATAAATTGAATTTCCTTCAGCGTATTCTCCACCGTCTCCAGTAAAAAGCTTCGCGATAGATATTGGAGAAAAATTAGCATCAGTAAGTGCAAAATTAAAAAATATATCAGCGCGTGGATAAAAGTTTTCCTTGTAAGCAACCCTAGGATTTGCCTCAACAAAAATTGAATAGAATTTGTGAGCTTTGCTCCTGATATTATTTCTAGATAAAATTAACTCGCTTAATTTACTAAGGGATATAAATTTGCCTCTTTTTAAAATTTTTCCTCCAATAAATCTTCTCAATAAAAATGTATAAAAATATAAATTTGTCCCAAAGATTGATTTATGCTCTTGTGCGAAATGTGTCCCTACATCCAACCAAATTAATTTAGTCATTTTACTACTAACGCCCAATCAACAGGAGACCCCTTTGATATATTTTCTTTTGCCTTTTTGCCTAATATTTCATTTAAGTGCTTTGGAGGTAGACCAAATCCTGGTCTTATACTTTTTACATGATTTGAAGTAATAATTTCACCTTTTTTAATTGATTGAACAAAATATAGAGATCTTCTAAATTTAGCATTTCCACTCTCACTAGATTTTCTCCCATAATCTATATTTCCTTGAGCCTTCCAGGCTATCTTTGCACCGTTGCATAGTTCACATAGTTCATTGAATTCAAGAGAAAATGAATCATCAGGCCCGCCGCCTTTCCTATTGAGAGTTACATGTTTTTCAATAATTGAAACTCCTAAGCTAACTGAGCTAATTGATGTGAAGTTATCTATTGTATGGTCTGATATACCAGTAACTAAGCCAAATTTGTTTCTCATGTCAACTATGGTTTTCAAATTATAATCTTCAGCTGGAGCAGGATATCCGCTAACACAATGCAGTAATGCCAAATCTTTACATCCGCCACTCAAGGCAGTATCTATTGACTCTGAAATTTCTCCTTCATCTGCCATGCCTGTAGACATTATCATTGGCTTTCCGGTTGAAGCAACATAGTCAATTAAAGGTAAATCAATAAGTTCAAATGAAGCAATCTTATAAGCTGGACAATTTAGGTCTTCGAGCAAGTCAACTGCTGACGAATCAAAGGGTGAGCTAAAAATAGTAATTTCATTCTTTTTAGCATGATCAAAAAGAGGTTTGTGCCATTCCCAAGGCATAAAGGCACTTTGATATAAATCATATAAGCTTTGACCATCCCAAAGACCTCCTTTAATCATAAAATCAGAA
>MDTG01022220.1_pt1 | contig 17212 bp, 17 predicted proteins | sample 811421 | NCBI WGS metagenome assembly MDTG01 (sample SAMN05326645, study PRJNA326480) | marine metagenome | isolation source: seawater | place: Pacific Ocean: South East | collected 2011
GACTGGCTCGCCCGCCGGTACGCGGATCCCGCGGTCGGGTCCGCGAGGAACCGATTCTCGGGACTGGTGGTCGAGGCGATGATCGAGGACCAGAAGGTACTTCTCCTCAAGCCGCTCACGTTCATGAACGTGAGTGGGAAGTCGGTGGCGGAGGCGATCCGCTTCTACAAGATGTCCCCCGCCGACGATCTCCTGATCGTGGTCGACGACACCGCGATCCCCTGCGGTTCGGTCCGGATCAAGCCGGGTGGCGGCGCCGGAGGTCACAACGGACTCGCGGACGTCTCGCGGGTGCTGGGCACGGATGCATGGCCTCGACTCCGAATCGGGATCGACAAGCCCGGACGGATCCCGCTCAGCAACTACGTGCTCGGGCGCTTCACGCCCGAACAACAGGAACTCGTCGAGCCGTCGCTCGACGACGCCGCGGTCGCGGCAGCGTGCTGGGCGAGCGAAGGGCTCGCACCGGCGATGAATCGATTCAACCGGAAGGTCGCGGGCTGACCCCGCACCGATCCGATCGAAACGGCGGAACATCCGCCCCCCAGGCGCCGCGATCCGCGGCGTCGCAACAGGAATGATCACGATGAGCAGCGAAGTTCGACACGGAATCTACGAAGGCATGTTCCTCTTCCCCCAGTCCGCCGCCGCCGATCTCCGCGGCGTCGTCGACCACGTGAACTCGATCCTCGATCGAGCCGGCGCCGAGCTCGTGGCGATGCAGAAGTGGGACGAGCGTCGTCTCGCCTACGACATCGCCAGCAACAAGCGAGGCCTCTACATCCTCGCGTACTTCAAGGCCGACCGGTCGCGAATCCCGAGCATCGAACGCGACTGCAACCTGAGCGAACTCATCCTCCGGGCGATGGTCCTCCGAGCCGAACACGTCCCCGCCGAGGAGATCGAGGCCGCCGACCAGCGATCGACCCTCGAGGACGAAATCAAGCTCCGCGAGACCCAGGCCGCCGAGGCCGCGACCGCGGCCCCGACCGTCACGGCGACCGCCCCCGCCGAGTCCGCGGTGGCCACCGAAGAAGCCCCCGCGAAGGAGTCGGCCGAAACGCCGGCCGAGACGCCGGCTGAAACGGCCGCGCCGGAGGACGGCGACGCCGGGTGACCCCCGGGGCGATCGTCAGGTTCGAGCAGCATGCGGGGGTCGACCGATCGGTCGGCCCCCGCTGTCGTCCACCTGCGACGGGGATCGCCCCGGACTCGAAATGTGGACGACTCGTCGCTTTTCGGGATCGCCCGGGCAGGACGTCGAAGTGGCTGCGTAGACTCCGGTATTCACGACCTCGGAGACCAATCATGGCCAGTTTCAATCAAGTCATCCTGCTCGGCAATCTCACTCGCGACATCGAACTGCGACACACCCCCTCGAACCAGACCGTCGCCAACATCGGACTCGCGGTCAATCGGACCTTCCAGACCAAGGACGGCGAGCGTCGCGAAGAGACGACCTTCGTCGACTGCGAATCATGGGGTCGCCAGGCCGAAGTGATGGCCCAGTACCTCTCGAAGGGCCGCCCGGTCCTCATCCAGGGTCGGCTCAAGCTGGACTCCTGGCAGGACAAGGACGGCGGAAACCGTTCCAAGCTCAAGGTCGTGGTCGAGAACTTCCAGTTCGTCGGCGGCCGCGAGGGCGGCGGCGGTGGCGGCGGCGGCGGCGGCGGCGGCGGCTCCTACGCGTCCGCGGGCGCCCCGTCCGGTGGACAGCGGGCCGGCGGCGGCGACCAGACCTCCGGCGGTGGCGGTCACCAGCCCGTCGATGCCGACGACATCCCGTTCTGATCGCCGGGGGCCGCCTCGCGTCGACCTGCGGCGGCGTGACCCGTGAAATCCCGGAATCATGCCCGAACCAGCCCTTCCTTCGAGGGGCTGGTTCTGTCATAATCCTCGATCCCATTCGCTGGGGCCCTCCCGGTCGCGAGGGCTCCTAACCCGGAAACGAGGACAGCGAGAACAACATGCCTGCCAAGTCCACCAGAACCATCACCGTCCTGCTCAACCAGAACGTCGAGAGCCTCGGCATCGTCGGCGACGTCGTGAAGGTGAAGCCCGGCTTCGCCCGGAACTTCCTCCTCCCGCTCGGAATCGCCGAGGCACCGACCGACGAACGGGTCGAGGCGCTCAAGGCCGCTCGTGCGGAGGCCCTCGCGGAGCTCGAGAAGGTCCGCGGCGAGCGGAAGCAGATCATCGACGCCCTCGAGGAGATGAGCATCACGCTCGTCCGAAGCTGCAACGACCGCGGCGTCCTCTACGGCTCCGTCACCCAGCGGGACATCTCCGACGGACTCGTCGAACTCGGCCACGCGGTCGACGAACGGGCCGTCCGGCTCGCCAATCCCATTCGGCGCGTCGGCGACTATCCGGTGGTCATCCAGTTCGAGAAGGATCTCCGAGCCCAGATCCACATCGTCGTCGAGGCCGATCGTTCCCTCTCCGAGGAGACCGAGGAGATGGAATTCGACAACGAGGGCGAACTGATCGAGCCCTCCGCCCGCAAGGCTCCGGAAGGCGAGCCGGAGGATTCCGAGGAAACGAACGCTGAGGAATCGGCCGAGCCCGCCGGCGAGACCTCCGAGGCCTGACCCGACACGGTCGGCGGCTCGCCCGCCCCTCGATCGAACGCACCACGACCGCTCGCGAACTCCGGTTCGCGGGCGGTCGTTTTTCGGGTCCGAATCGAAAATCGAGCGTCGAGGGGCCGCTGGTCGATACGATCTTCGTCCGAGAGAACGTCCGGCCCGCGGCGCGTCGAAGGATCGCGTTGCCGAGGAGTCGGGCCCCAGTGGAGCCGCGATCAGATGCAGACCATGGCCGTTCCCCCCCGTCAGAGCCTTCCGAGCACCCGCCGTTCGATGACCCACAAGTTCGCGATCGCGGGACACGAGGGATACCTCACCATCGGACTCTTCGAGGACGGCAATCCCGGCGAGGTCTTCATCAAGATGAGCAAGGAGGGCTCGACCCTCTCCGGCCTGATCCAGGGATTCTGCCGGGCCTTCAGCCTCGCCCTCCAGCACGGCCTCAGCCCCGCGGACGCCGTGGAGCGGTTCCGAGGCATGCGGTTCGAGCCGATGGGCCCCACGTCGAACCCCCAGATTCCGGAAGCCTCGAGCATCCTCGACTACGTGGCCCGCTACATCGATCTCCACTTCGTCCGCACGAACGACTGATCGCCCGATCCGGAAACGCCGATTCCGACGGCGTCCCCGGATTCCGGAGTGGTAGAATCGCGGAATGGAACGGACCGCGCCACCGAACAGCTACGAAGGGCTCTGCGACGCAGCGCGTCGACAGGTCACCTCCATCCAGGCCGCCGAGCTGGCCGATCTGGATCCGGGGGCGGTCCTGATCATCGATGTCCGGGAACCGACGGAATGGCAGGACGGCGTCCTTCCGGAGTCCGTCCTGATCCCGCGCGGGACCATCGAGAAGGAGATTCCGTCCCATGCGGAATCTCAGTGCGATCCGATCTGCCTCTACTGCGCGACCGGAAAACGAAGCCTGCTCGCCGCCCGGACGCTCCAGGAGATGGGCTACACCGACGTCCGGAGCCTCGAGGGTGGCTTCACCGCATGGACGGACGCGGGACTGGACGTCGCATCCGGGCCCACGAGCGTCGCGGCGCGGGAATCCGTCGCCACCGTCGACCACGAGGACTGGGCGTCGATTCGCTCGAACTTCGCGATCTCCGCGCGGACCGTCGAGGTCCTCGATGGATCGACCAGACCGCTCGTCTACCTCGACCACGCCGCCACCACCCATCCACCGGACTTCGCCATGGAGGAGGTCCGGAACTTCCTCAGCCTCGACTACGCGAACGTCCATCGAGCCTCGTACCAGCTGGCCCGCCGCTCGACGCTGCGGTTCGAGGATGCGTACCGGACCTGCGCCGCCTTCGTCGGCGCGGACCTCCGTCACCACTGCGTGGTGTTCACGTCGAACACGACCGCGGCCTGCGAGATCGTCGCCCACGCGGTCGAACCGCGACCCGGAGCGGTGCTGGTCACGGATCTCGAGCATCACAGCAGCGACCTCCCCCACCGGCGTCGAGGAAAGGTCGTGCGGGTCGGTCTCGATCCCGACCACCGACTGGACATGACGGCGCTTCGCGAGGCGCTCGACCGGGAACCCGTCAAACTGGTCTCGGTCACGGGAGCAGCCAACGTCACCGGATGGATGCCGCCGATCCACGAGATCGCGACGCTCGCCCACGAAGCGGGCGCCCTGATCTGCGTCGACGCGGCCCAGCTGATCGCACACGCCCCGATCGACATGGGGCGGCCCGGCGACCCGGCGTCGATCGACTTCCTCGTGGCGGCGGGACACAAGGCCTACGCCCCGTTCGGGGCGGGCTTCCTGGTGGGTCCTCGCGAGGTGCTCGACGCCGTCGATCCGGTCGTCCCCGGAGGCGGGGTCGCCGCCAAGGTCGACGAGGACGGCGCCACCTGGCTTCCCAGCCCGGACCGACACCAGTACGGAACCCCCAACGTCGGCGGGGCGATCGGCATGTCGGTGATGCTCGGGTTGTTGATGCGGATCACCATGGAGGAAGTGCGGGCCCACGAGATGAGGCTCTTCCGTCGCATGGTGGACGGACTCGAGGCGATCGGGGGGATCACCCTCTACGGGCCTCGCGATCTGGAGGAGCGCGTCGCCATCGTTCCGTTCAACGTGGACGGGGTCTCGGACATGCTCACCGCGGCGGTCCTCGGCGAGGAGTTCGGCATCGCGGTCCGGAACGGTCGCTTCTGCTCCCACGTCCACAGCGACCGACTCCTGGAAGGCGGAGGACCGACGGGTGCGGTCCGGGCGTCGATCGGGCTCTTCAACGACGAATCCGACGTCGACGCCTTCCTCGCCGCGGTCGAGGTCGTGCGTCGCAAGGCGTGGAAGGGCACCTACACGGAACGTGGCGGAGCGGTGTCCGGGCAGGATGCCGGCCGCTGCGCCGATCGCTGGATGGAGAACGCCGGGAATTCGTGAGCGGTCCGGAAGGTCCCCTGGAGACGATGATGCCCGAGCCCGTCGAGATCTCCTGCGACGCCTGCGAGCGTTCGTTCCCCGCCGATCCCAACCTGGCGAAGGTGTCCTGCCCCTATTGCGGTGACGTCAATCGCGTGCGGCCGTCGGCCGAGCCCGTCGCTCCGACCGAACCGATCGATTCCACGCCCGAGGAACCTGCGGACGGGGAGGAACGCTTCCTCCGCGTCGCTCGTCCCGCGCTGGTTCGAGGCCACCCCGTCGCGAGCCTCGCCTCCTCGGCGACCACCATCGGAGGCGTGGTGTTCCTGGTGCTCGCGCTGACCTCGACGGTGATTCCCGACTGGACGTGGTGGTTCGGGCTCGCGGTGCTCCTGGCGGGCGGCGGATGGATGACCTGGATCTTCGTGCTGGGACACCGATGGGACCGTCTCCGGATCACCACGCGGCGCACCATCGACGAGCGGGGCATCGTGATGCGGAGCACCTCCGAGGTGCTCCACCGGCATGTTCGAAACATCCGGATCACCCAGACCTTCTGGCAGCGGATCGTCGGTATCGGGGACCTCGAGATCGACAGCGCGGCCGGGGACGGGGTGGCGGACATCCGGATCCGGAACGTCCCCGATCCGGACGGCATCAAGCGGATCGTCGATGCGGCTCGCGGCCTCGGCGCCGCGGACGACTGAACCACCCGGAGCGAGCACCGACCGGCGGTCGACTCGATTCCGGACGCCGACCCGCGGGAAATCGAGTCCGGCTCCGAGTACCATGCACGACTTCGGAGCACCGGCTCCGTGGTCCCGCCCCACATCACCCCCGACCGAGCCCGCCATGAAGATCCACGAGTACCAGGCCCGACAGCTCCTCACCGACGCAGGCATCCCCGTTCCCGCCGGCCGCATGGTCGAGACGGTGGAGGATGCCATCGCGGAGACCGAGCAACTGCTCGCCGCCGGCGAGACCCTCGTGGTGGTGAAGGCCCAGGTGCATGCCGGCGGCCGCGGCAAGGCCGGCTTCGTCAAGCTCGTCCGCTCGGTGGACGAGGCCCGCGAAGCGGCGACCTTCATGCTCGGCAACAGGATGGTCTCGGTCCAGACCGGCCCGGAAGGGATCGAGGTGAACCGCCTCCTCGTCGCCGCCGGCGTCGACATCGAGAAGGAGTACTACGTCGCGGTGACCCTCGATCGCGCCCGAGGCGTCAACACGCTGATCGCCAGCGCCGAAGGGGGCGTCGAGATCGAGACCGTCGCCCACGAGAATCCGGAGGCCATCCTCACGGTTCCCATCGACCCGCGCACCGGACTCGAGGCGTTCGAGGCCCGCGGCCTCGCGACACGACTCGGTTTCCACGGCCGCCAGATCCAGCAGGCCGCCTCGATCATGCAGCGACTCGCAGGCCTCTACGAATCCTCCGATGCGAGCATCGTCGAGATCAATCCCCTGATCGTCACCCCGCCGTCCGAAGGCGCTCCCGACGGCCGGGTCCTCGCGATCGACGCGAAGTTCGGATTCGACGACAACGCCCTCTTCCGGCATCCCGACCTCCAGGCCATGCACGATCCGACCGAGGAGAACCCCGCGGAGATCCGCGCCCAGCAGGCCGGTCTCTCCTACGTCGCGCTCGACGGCACCATCGGGTGCCTGGTCAACGGCGCGGGGCTCGCGATGAGCACCATGGACATCGTGAAACTGCACGGCGGCGAACCCGCCAACTTCCTCGACGTCGGGGGATCCGCCACCAAGGAGTCGGTGACCGAGGCCTTTCGAATCATCCTCGGCGACGGGCGGGTGAACGGCGTGCTGGTGAACATCTTCGGGGGGATCATGCGATGCGACACCATCGCATCCGCGATCGTCGCCGCCGCGAAGGAGGTGGGCTTCGAGGTCCCGCTGGTGGTGAGACTCGAGGGCACCGAGGTCGATGCCGCACGCCGCATCCTCGAGGACGCGAAGACCGAGATCCCCACCATGCGGACCGCCGGCGATCTCGCGGAGGCGGCGGCCGCCGTGTGTGACGCCGTGGCCTGACCCGCGTCCCACGGATCCAGAGACCGGAGATCCCGACTTGCTCATCCTCTTCGACATCGACGGCACCCTGCTGCGAAGCGGCGGCGCCGGTCCGAGATCCATGGCCCTCGCGATGAGGGAGCTCCACCCGCCGCGACACCCGGGCGACGAGGTGGATCACGAACGACTCGACACCGCCGGCTGGCTCGATCCACTGATCTGGCGGGCGATGCTCGATCAGATCGGTCGCGAAGCCGACGACGGCGGCCACGAGGCGTTTCGTCGGACCTACGGCGAGATCCTCGCCCGGATCATCGAGGAGGAGCGACCCGTCTACGCACTCGAGGGCGCCGGGGCCGCGGCCCGGTGGGTCCACGAGCACCCGACCCTTGAATCGGCGTTGCTCACCGGCAACTACCCGGAGACCGGACGCCTGAAGATCGAGGCCGCCGGCCTCGACCCCGATCACTTCCGATTCGGCGCATGGGGTTCCGAGGCGACGCTTCGCCGTGGACTTCCGCCACTCGCGATCCGACGGGCGGCGGAGGAACTCGGTCTCGACGTCGAACCCCACCAGACGGTGATCGTCGGCGACACCCCGGCCGACATCGACTGCGCCCATCACAACGGCTGCCGGGTCATCGCGGTCGCCACCGGCCGATTCACCGAGGACCAGCTGAGACCCCACGGCGCAGATGTGCTCCTGCCCGACCTCCGGGATCTCGCTCGCTTCCGAGAGGCGGTCGAAACCACCCTTGCGGCGGGCCCCCGCCCGATGCGAGACTGACGACGAAGCCCCGCGAAATCCCCGGCCGGAACCACGACCCGGAGACCGAAATCGAGCATCTGCGTCCCATCGAACGCCGGGGTCGGGTCACCGCCATCGACGTGATTCGCGGGATCGCGCTGCTCGGCATCGTGATCGAGAACGTCCGGTTCTTCGCGATGCCGGTGGCCCGGGCGATCCAGGGCCCCTGGTCCGCGGACGGTTCACGGCACGACGCGATCGCATCGTTCCTGGGCCTCGTGTTGGGACACTACAAGTTCCTCGGGCTCTTCACGATGCTCTTCGGATTCGGACTGGCCGCGCAGCGGGCCCGGCTCGTCGCCTCGGGCGTCAGGAGCCTCCCGTTCGAGCTTCGGCGGATCGGTTGGCTCGCCGTGGTCGGCCTGTTTCACGGACTGGGACTCTTCTTCGGCGACATCCTCTTCGTCTTCGCCGGGGTCGCCCTCCTGGCGTTGCCGTTCCTCGGACGGTCGACCGGCGTTCGACTCGGCCTGGGAATCTGCCTGGTCGTGCTCTCGGGCGTCCTCGCCGCGCGCGGACCCCTCCAGACCTGGCTCGATCGTCCGGCGGACGACGCTTCGCTCGTCGTGGACCGCCCCGTCCCCGATTCCTCCGAAGCGTCGACGGGCGGCGAAACACGGATGACGGATCCGGCGTCGAGCCCGGCCGGACGCGAATTCGAGACCCGCTTCCGGAACTGGCGAAGCTCCATCGGGTACGGGGTTCGCTTCTACGGCTGGTACCTCCTCGGGCTGGTGCTGGTCGGAACCACGCTCCGCGACGTCGGATTCTTCGAATCGCGGCACGCCGATCGTCGCACCCGCGCCGCCCTCGCATGCCTGGCCGTCGGACTTCCACTCGAGTTCGTCCACTTCCTGCCGGCGTCCCTTCGCGGTGGCGACGGGTTCGCCGCGGTCGCGTGGGCGTTCCTCCATCCAGCGACCGCCGCCGCGGTGGTGATCGGGTACGCGGGACTGGCGACCACGCTCGTCGAACGGCGGAGATTCCCGCTGGCCCGTCCCCTCGCCGCCCTCGGTCGCATGTCGCTCTCCTGCTACCTGCTGGAGTCGATGCTGCTCGCGGCGATCTTCCGGCCCTGGGGGCTCGACTGGTTCGGCGGCGTGGGCGACGCGACCGCGACCCTCATCGGGACCGGGGTCTTCGTCCTCGTGCTCCTCGCGGGAACGATCTGGAGCCACTGGTTCCTGCTCGGGCCGTTCGAATGGTGCTGGCGCTGGTTCACCTACCTGCAGCGGCCACCGATCCGGCGGATCGCGTCACCGGCCGGTGACGGGTCGGTGGATCTCGCTTCACGGCGATCCACGGACGATTGAACCCCGAAAACCCGTCTTCCAGGAAAGGGATGAGGCCCCACCGCCGCCGCCCCGACCGAGCGTCCATTCGACCCGTGCGATCGTCGGCGGGACGGTGTCTCGCAAATCTGCGAACATCCGACGCACAGGACATCGACCATGGGACATGACCACGCCATTCCTTCGCCGCTCCCCGTCGCCGAACGCATCTCCGCGATCGACGTCCTGCGTGGATTCTCGCTCTTCGGCATCGTCGTGGTGAATGCATGGTTCTTCGGCCTCCCGCTCGCCACGGGCAGCGGACAGACGGACGTGCGGGCGACAGGGGCGGACGCGGTCGCCTGGTTCGTGGTGACGGGGTTCTTCTCCTTCAAGTTCATCTCGATCTTCTCGGTGCTCTTCGGATTCGGGATCGCGATGCAACACGCCCGGCTCCTCGAGCGGACCGGTCGGGCCGGGGGATTTCTCGCTCGTCGCATGGCGATCCTGGCGATCTTCGGCCTTCTGCACGCGGGCCTGCTGTGGTACGGCGACATCCTCTTCCAGTACGCGGTGATCGGGATGATCATGATCCTCCTGATCAACGTCCCCACCACCTTCAGGCTCTGGCTGGGGGTCGCCTGCCTTGCGGTGTCGATGCTCGGCGCGTTCCTGGTCGGCCTCCTCGCTCTCCTCGCACCGGCGGTGACCGACGCCCCCGATCTCACGCTTCGTGGCCTGGAAGCGATGAAGGCCGCGAACTTCGAACCCGCGCATCCGCAGTGGATCGCCGCGGAGATCGCGGCCGGTCGCGAGGGACCGTGGACCGATGCCTTCCTCTTCCGAAGCGTCAGCTGGGGCGTCGCCAGCGTGATGTTCTTCCTGACCTACGGATGGCACGTTCTCGGCCTGGTACTCGTGGGCTCGTATTTTCACGACATCGGCTTGTTCGGTGCGGATCGACGACCACTGCTCGGTCGCCTCGCGATCTGGGGCGTGGCGGTCGGCCTCCCGGTCGAACTGATGCTTGCCCGTCTGCTCCAGTCCGGCGCGCCCGACGCCGTGCAGAAGGCGGCGATCGCCGCAGGGCACGACATCGCGTCGGCGGTGCTGGCGATCGGTCTGATCGGCGTGGTCGGACGGGCCTGCGCGGCGCAGCGGATGCCCGGGGCGGGGATCCTGGCCACCGTCGGTCGGATGTCGCTTTCGGCCTACCTTCTCGAGAGCGTGTTGTTCGTCACGTTGATGTCATTCTGGGGCTTCGCGCAGTTCGGCCGCCTGGGCGAGCTGGAACTTCTGCTGGCCGCCATCATCGTCTACGGCCTGGTGGCGACGTGCTGCGTGGCCTGGTCGAAGCGATTCGGCATGGGGCCCCTCGAGTGGTTGTGGCGAGCCGGCTCGTATCTGGGCCGTCCGCCCGTGCGACCCCGGCCCTGACCGTGGAAAACGCGTCAAGGACCCCGTGAACCCCGTCTCGCCCCCTACGGTGGGGGCGTCGCGACCGAGGTCGACGGCCCGAAGACCGGGAGGGCCGCTCCTCCCCTCGGGCCTCGAGGCGACGATGGAGCCCCCTCCGTGGACCCCGACATCACCACCCTCTGCTCGGACTTCTACCTGAACCAGAAGATCGCGCTGACCATGGACGTCCCCACGGGACGGGAATCGGTGCTGGATCTTTTCGGCCGGATCCAGCGGGAATTCCCCCGTCTCGAACGGCTCAAGCGATACGACGGCGAGTGCGCCCTCGAGTCGGAGGACACCGACGGCACCTACTCGTGGGTCGCCCTTCGGCAGACCACGCTCCGGAGCGGCTCCGTCAACCCCACCTCGCTCGAGGAGGCGTATCGCCTCCACCGCACGATCCTCGAGATCTCCCCGTACTTCCTCTCGATCAGCCCGCTCGATCTCGACCATCTGGAACTCGTCTTCGGCTTCGACTTCGAAGCCGACCGGGACCGCGACGAGATCGTCTTCGAGGCCCTGCTCGCGAACTCGCCGCTCTCGGAGCTGGTCGATCGGGATCGGGAACGCCTCGTCGAAGCCCAACCCTTCATCGGCATCTCCCTCGAGGACGATCCCCAGATGCAGGCCTTCTTCGAAGTGAAGTCCCGCCCCGCCCGAGGACTGGGGATACCGGGACTGGAGGGACATGATCCGATCAGCGTGTACCTCACGGTGCGATCAACGGGCCCGATCCGAAGGCTCGAGGATCTTCCGGCGATGTTCGCGCGACTGGCGGGACACGGTGAACGACTCGTCGAGGAGCGCCTGATCCCTTCCGTCCTCGTCCCGATTCGTCGAGCGATCCTCTCGCGACCCTGCTGAGGCCGGTCCGTTCCCGCGCCATCCCGGATCCGTGTCGCCGTCGCACGCCGTGGATGCCGATCCCTCGCGTGCTACCCTTGATCCGTGGACTTCGAACTCGCCAACGCGCTCGCTCGCATCGTCGAGCTGAAGGACCGGAGCACCGGTGCGCACACCTGGCGAGTCACGATGTACGCGCAGGCGGTGGCGGAGGCGGAACGGATGCCGGTCGCCACCGTGATGGGCTTCATGCTCGGCGCCGTGCTCCACGACATCGGGAAGATGGACATCCCCGCGGAAATCCTCGCCAAGCCGGGCCGGCTCACCGCTGCGGAGTACGAGACGATGAAGTCGCACACCGTGCTCGGATGGGAACGCGTGCAACGGATGGGGGTCCGTGATCCGCTGGTGCTGAACGTGATTCGAAGCCACCACGAGCGAATCGACGGCAGTGGTTATCCCGACGGTCTCGCGGGGGAGGACATTCCGATCGCGGCGAGATGGTTTTCGGTGATCGACGGCTTCGACGCGATGACCAGCCTTCGTCCCTACCGTCACGACGTCGGCGAGGACGCCGCCGCGCGGGCGATCGAGGAGATCTGCGAACACGCCGGCAGCTGGTACGAACCTCGCGCCGTCGAGGTCTTCGAGACGCTCCATCGGACCGGACGACTCGACTCCATCCTCGAACACCTCAACGACCGGGAGGGCCACGCCTCCCTCGTCGGGCCGCTCACACCCGACGCGATGGACCTCGCCCGCAACGCCCTCATGGACTCCGCGAAGGACGTCGCCGACGCCGAGCGGATCACGGCGATCCTCGATTCCCGCCCGGAGGACCTCCGGTGATCCCCTGGATCACGTGCGTCGTCGCCCTGGCGCTGGGCTCCGAATCGCCGGGGCCGCCGCCGTCGGAAACCCCGCCCACGGACATCGGCGAGGTCTCGGCGTCCCCGCCCGCCGTCACGCCGGCCCCCGTCGCCCGGGCGATGGGCCGACTCCAGGAAGCCGAACGGATCCGCGTGTCGCTGCCCGCGAGGATCTTCCGACTGGACGAGGCCCTCCACGTGCTGGGCCAGCTCGGCGAACTGCGCATCGACGCCGACTGGGCGGCCCTCGAGACGATCGGCCTGCGGCGTTCCGACACGGTCGAGGTCGACGCTCGCCCGGGATCGATCAGGATCGTCCTCGAGCAGGTTCTGGCGACGATCGGGGGCGGCTACGAACGACCCGTCATCGACGGCACCCCCGACGGACTCCGCGTGACCGCCCGAGGCACCACCGCCGGGACCGGTGGTCCCGTGCTGCACCCCGTCGCGGACCTCATCGACTCGACGACGCTGCTCGCCCGCGACGCCGCGACGCCGGAACGATTCGAGGACACCGCGGTGCTCGCCGATCTGATCCGGGACGTGATCGCCCGGGACGACTGGCACGAGGTCGGAGGCTCCCTCGCGCGTCTGAAACCCAGACCCGGGGGTCTGCTGGTGGTCGCCCCCGCCTTCATCCAGCTCGAAGTCGCTCGCCTGCTCGACACGCTCCGGATCGAGCGGCCCGGACGGATCGAATGTTCGATCTCCATCGTGCAGATGTCGATCCCGGCGGTCGAGCGGATCCGACTCGCCCACGCACCCGGTTCGCCGACGGCGATCACCGCGATCCGGCGGGCGCCGGCCGCGCTGGCCCGTTTCGAGGCCCTCGCCGATCTGGTTCCCGGAAGCAGGACCAGCGTGTCCGCGACGCACGAGGACGTCGCGGTCGCGCTCGAACTCGATCCGCGGTGGGACCCCGAACTTCGCGTCCTTCGATGTCGGATCCGGGGGACCTTCTCCGTCACCGGGTCCGGGTCGACGGACACCCGTGGGATCGAAAGCGATCTCGAGCTTCGACTCCCCGCGGCCGGCAACGTGATCGTCCTGCCCTCGACCGGGACCCAGCCGCCCCTGAGCCTGCTCGTCATCACCCGGGTGAATTGAAAACGCGTCTCGCGGGCCACGACGACCGGGCGCGAAACGATGTCGACCGTCCCCGTGGATCCCGGGACGGTTCGGTCGGATGGAAGGGGTCGTTCGAGTCGCGGTGGTCCGCCACCGACCCGCGGGCCGGGGTCAGGCGGCCTTCATCTCGAGATAGGCCGCGACGCTCTTGATGTCCGGGATGATCTGCGGGGTCACGCGAAGCGTGAAGGACTCGCCGATCTCGACGCGGGTGAGTGCGGTCGGCTTCTTGCGGTTGATCCAGATGCGACCGGCCCGCTTGGTCGGGATGTTGTCCTTCTGCCGACGTCGCCGCGCGAGCATGGAAAGGCCCTTCTGAACCTCGGGCTGCATCTTCATGAGCCGGTTGAGCGTCTTGCGACCCCGCTCGTTCTTGGGGAGCGAGGTGATCGTGAAGGTGACGGTCGAGGACGGGGCGAGGTCCATGGCAATCGGTCCGGCGGTCAGGCGTCTGTGAAGCCGGCCACCTCGTGGCCGAATCTCGGATCGAGAAGTGTACCAGCCCCGACGGAAGATTCCACCACTCGGAGGGGCGAGGTCGTGGATTTACCGGGAACCGTTCGGATGAAGGAGATCACCATCGAAAAACGGCGGAATGCCGTTTCAAGGGTCCGCACGCCCGATCTCATTCACCGGATCGCGGCTGGCGGGCCTCGATCAGGAGGAGCAGGGCCTGAGTCCCCTTCGCACCGAGTCCCTCGTCGCGGGCTTCCCGGTAGAACGACTCGGCGAGGGCGAGTCCCGGCAGATCGAGTCCGAGTCGACGAGCCTCCCGGATCGCGATGCCGAGATCCTTGACGAAGTGGTCGATGAAGAAGCCCGGCTCGAAATCGCCGTCCAGCATTCGAGGCACCAGATTCGAGAGCGTCCAACTTCCCGCGGCCCCGGTGGTGACCGAGTCGAGCACCCGTCGTGGATCGAGCCCCGCGCGGGTCGCGAAGAGCACCGCCTCGACCGCTCCCATCATCGAGGCCGCCACGAGCACCTGATTGACGATCTTCGTGCGCTGACCCGCCCCCGGGCCGCCCTGATGGATCACGGTCCCGCCCAGTATGTCGAAGATCGGCTGCGCAGTCGCGACCGCCGTCGCCTCCCCGCCGATCATGATCGAGAGCGTTCCACCACGCGCCCCGACGTCGCCACCCGAGACCGGGGCGTCGAGGAACGAGATGCCCCTGGCCGCCGCGGCGTCGTGCAGTCGAACCGCGAGGTCGGGTTCGCTGGTCGTCATGTCGATCAGGATCCGAGGCGGATGATCGGCCGACAACGTTCCGGTCTCCCCCAGGTGGACCATCTCGACATCCTCGGGGTAGCCGACGATGGACACCGCGACGTCCGCCGATTCCGCGGCCTCGCGCGGCGAATCGGCCCAGACCGCCCCCCGCTCGACGAGGGTCGCCGCCTTCGCCCGGGTTCGGGTGTGGACCCGGACCCCATGTCCCGCCTCCAGGAGATGACCCGCCATCGAGGCCCCCATGACGCCGCATCCGATCCAACCGATCTGCACGTGAAGACTCCTCGTTACGAAGATCCCGCCCCGGACTGGAAATCCCGATCCACCGCCGGCACCGACGAACCCGGGTGGAAGAGGATCGTACTCGCGGAGGGCCCCGTGGACCGCAACGCCCGAGGCCTCGCGTTGTACGCTTTCGGAAACGGATTTCGACCGACGGATGGTCCGAGAAACCACCCAGCCTCCCCTCACACCGCAGAGCCGATCCCCATGTCCGACCCCGCCATGACCAAGCCACCCACTCGGGAAGACACTGCTCGTCTCGAAGCCGAGGTGGACGCCGCCTGCCGCCCCTTCCAACAGCTCCAGGAACAGATGCATCGGGTGATCGTGGGCCAGCAGGAACTCCTCGACGGACTCCTCGTGGGCCTGCTCGCCAACGGACATCTCCTGATCGAGGGGGTGCCCGGTCTCGCGAAGACGACTGCGATCTCGAGTCTCGCCCGCGGCATCCGGACCGGATTCAAGCGAATCCAGTTCACCCCCGATCTCCTCCCCGCCGACCTCGTCGGCACGCTCGTCTACCGACCCTCGGACGGGGACTTCGTGGTGAAGACCGGTCCGATCTTCTCGAATCTCGTCCTCGCGGACGAGATCAACCGGGCCCCCGCGAAGGTGCAGTCGGCCCTGCTCGAGGCGATGCAGGAACGACAGGTCACCATCGGCGACGAGACCCACCCGCTTCCCGAGCCGTTCATGGTGCTCGCGACCCAGAACCCGATCGAGCAGGAAGGCACCTATCCGCTCCCGGAGGCGCAGGTCGATCGGTTCCTCATGAAGCTGGTCGTCCGCTATCCCGACCGGGGGGAGGAGCGGAGGATCCTCGATCGGATGGCGAAGACCGCCACCGATCTCGAAGTCGAGGCGGTCATCGAACCGGCCGACATCGTGCACGCTCGCTCCCTGATCGACCGCATCCACGTCGACGACCGGATCCGGGACTACGTCGTGGACCTCGTCGTCGCGACCCGCGAACCCGGCGATGCGGGCCTCCGATTCGCCGAACTGCTCGACTTCGGCGCCTCGCCCCGAGCCACGATCGCCCTCGTCCTCGTCGCGAAGGCCCGGGCGTTCCTCGCGGGCCGCGGCTACGTGGTGCCCCAGGACGTGAAGGATGCGGCGCCCGACGTCCTCCGGCATCGTCTCGGGCTTTCCTACGAGGCCGAGGCGGAGGAGCGGACCGCCGACGACCTGATCTCCGAAATGCTCGACCACGTCCCAGTCCCGTGAAGCCCGCCGCCACCAGACCGACGACCGAAGGAGGATCCTCGACCGAGGATGCGCGGGATCTCCTTCGGCGCGTCCGGCGGATCAGACTTCGTACCCGTCACGTGGTCAGCGCAGCCCTCGCCGGCCAGTACCACTCCGCGTTCAAGGGCCGCGGCATGGAGTTCGAGGAGGTCCGGCCCTACCAGGTCGGGGACGACGTCCGTTCGATCGACTGGAACGTCAGCGCCCGACTCGGCGAACCCCACATCAAGCTCTTTCGCGAGGAACGGGAGCTGACCGTCATGCTCGCGGTGGATGTCTCGGGTTCCCTGGCCTTCGGTACCACCACGCAGTTCAAACGGGATGTCGTGGCGGAGCTCGTCGCGACGCTGGCGTTCAGCGCAAGTCTCAACAACGACAAGGTCGGACTCCTCGCGTTCACCGACCGGGTCGAGAAGTACGTCCCGCCCCGGAAGGGAACCAAGCACGTGATGCGGATCGTGCGGGAACTGCTGGCCCTTCGCCCCGAAGGTCGCGGAACCGCCATCGGCCCCGCGATCCGCGAACTCGATCGCGTCCTTCGGCAGCGTTCCGTGGTGTTCGTCGCGAGCGATTTCGTCGACCACGACTGGGAGCGACCGCTCCGCGCCGCGCGGCAACGGCACGACATCGTCCCGATGGTGGTGCAGGACCATCGCGAGCGGGAACTCCCGAAGATGGGTCTCGTCGAATTCACCGATGCCGAGACCGGAGCCAGAAGGCTCGTCGACACCGGACGCCGACGTGTTCGAAGACGCTTCATGGAGGCGGCGGCGGCGCGGGACGAGGAACGTCGGGCGGCCCTTCGGCGGATGAAGATCGATCCGATCGAGATCGACACGGGCGAGGACTTCGTCGAACCTCTCACCGCCTACTTCCAACGTCGGGAACGGAGGCGTTCTCGGTGATCGCCACCCGACACGTCGATTTCACGCGGGGACGCGGCCGATGGACGTCCTCCGCGCTCGCTTGCCTCCTGGCGGTCGCGTCCTCGACCGCGGCGGTCGCGACGCCGCAGACGCCTCCGTCGTCCGGGGCGACGGCGACCACCGAGATCGAGGCGCCGACGCTC
>MDTG01018418.1_pt1 | contig 17210 bp, 16 predicted proteins | sample 811421 | NCBI WGS metagenome assembly MDTG01 (sample SAMN05326645, study PRJNA326480) | marine metagenome | isolation source: seawater | place: Pacific Ocean: South East | collected 2011
GAAATTATGACGAATACTCAAATGAACATCCAATTGTTAGAACACACCCTGAAACTGGCAAAAAAATATTATTTGTAAACTGGACTTATACAAAAAGAATAATTGGCTTAGACAAAAAGGAAAGTGATGAAATTCTTCAGAAAATATTTGAACACCAAGCAAGATTGGAATTAACTTGTAGATTTTCTTGGACAGAAAATACCGTTTGTATATGGGATAACAGAAGTGTAATCCATTTTGCAATTGCAGACTTTTATCCAGGGAGAGGACTCGGTTACGAGAGAATAATGGATAGGATTGCTGTTGAAGGTGATAACCCACAATAAAAATTGTTACTTTGAAATTTGATTATTTAATTGTAGGCGCAGGATCAGCTGGATGTGTAGTTGCAAATAGACTCTCGGAAAACTCTAACAATTCAGTTGCTATTTTTGAAGCTGGTGGATCTAGTGATATTTGGAAGGTTAAAATGCCATTGGCCCTACTTTATACGATGCATGACCCGAAGTATAATTGGAAATATTACTCAGAACCTGAACCATATTTAAATAATAGGCGTGTATTTTGTCCAAGAGGAAAAATGATTGGTGGATGTTCTTCTCATAATGGTATGGTTTTTGTAAGAGGTAATAGAGATGATTATACAAGATGGGAAAATTTTGGACTTAGTAAATGGTCTTATGAAAAGGTTCTTCCCTATTTTAAAAAAATTGAAACTTGGTCTGAGGGAGAAAATCTATTCAGAGGTTCTTTAGGCCCACTTCCTGTTAACTTATCAAAGAACTCTAATCCTTTATTTAAGGCTTTTATTGATGCTGCTTCTGAAGCAGGGCATAAAACAAATATAGATATGAATGGTGAGGAACAAGAAGGTTTTGGCATGTTTGATACTACAATGCACCAAGGAGAAAGAGCTGGTGTTGCTAAATATTATTTAAATCCTGTAAAAAATAGAAAAAACTTAAATATCCTAAAAAATTCGTTTGTAGAAAAAATATTATTTGAAGGAAAAAAGGCAGTAGGTCTTCAAGTTAAGATTAAAAACAAAGTTGAAAAAATTTATGCAAATAAAGAAGTAATTTTAAGTGGAGGTTCTATTAATTCTCCACAATTATTAATGTTATCTGGAATTGGTGATGCAGAGCATCTTAGAAACAATGGTATTTATGTAGTTCATAACTCTAAAGGTGTTGGAAAAAATTTACAAGATCACCTTGAAACTTACATTCAGCAAAAATGTAAAACACCTAATACACTATATACTTACACAAAATTAATACCTAAAATATTAGCTGGAATGCAATGGTTTATGTTTAAATCTGGCCCATGTTCGAAATCATTTTTAGAGGCTGGTGGTTTTGCTAAATCTTCATCTGATAGAAAAGTTGCAAATATTCAATTCCACTTTTTTCCATCTTTTGTAATTAATCATGGACTTGAAGATCCCGACACACACGGCTACCAATTACATGCAAGTCCAAATCATCCAAAAAGCAGGGGAGAAATAACTCTTAATTCATCAGATCCTTATAATTATCCTAAAATTTTATTTAATTATTTAAAAGAGGAAGAAGATCTTAAGCAAACTAGAGAATGCATTCATGTTGCAAGAAAAATCCTATCACAACCAGCCCTTGCTGAACATGCTGGAGATGAAGTTGGACCAGGCTTTGATGCTCAGTCAGATGATGAATTAAATGAATATATTAGATCTAAAGCTGATACAGCTTATCATCCCTGTGGGACGTGTAAAATGGGTGTGGACGAAATGGCAGTAGTGGATCAAGATTTAAAGGTGAATGGAGTTAAAAATTTAAGAGTAATTGATGCATCTGTAATACCAGAAATACCAAGTGCAAACCTAAATGCCCCTACTCTCATGATTGCTGAAAAAGGTTCTGATGCAATTATAAATAACTAATACTATTTTGAACTAGTCTCTAAATAGGCTCTATATCTTTCTTGACTATCTTTTGGCCACATAATTTTTGGGTCATACATTTCCTCAAAGCATATCTTTTCATCAGATAAAGTTATCCATGTATCTTTATTTTTAACAAATATATGTGCTTGAGGCGGATAATGCTCTGGATTTGAAAATGTTTTCGTTCTGACAGTTAATCTTCCAATAGCACTTTCATAATCAGAATATATATAGACACCACATTTTTTACAAAAATAAATCTTAGCTTTTTTGCCACTTCCAGCAATTATTTCACCACTTGATAGCTCTCCCGTAATTTCCAATGAATTATCTAAAATACTTGTATTTACTACAAAAGAAGAGCCAGTAATTATTTTGCAATCTTTACAATGACAAGCCTGTGTAAAAAGTGGTTTTTTATTTATTTTGTATTTCACTTCACCACAAATACATCCTCCCATAACCATATTTTCCATAATCAAAATATTACATTAATTAAATAAATATAAAATATAAAAAAAATTTGATATAGCTGCAAAATGAACAAGGCTAATAACAATACAAAAGGCATTCTTTTTATAATGATAGCTATGGCCTTTTTTTCAATTCAAGACTCTCTTATAAAATTTATTTATGAAGAAATTGCTTTATTTGAATTATATTTAGGCCGAACAATAATTCAAGCTACTGTACTCATATCAGTATTTTTAATTACAAAAAAAAAATTTACATTAAAAACTCATTATCCAATATTAACTTCAATTAGAGTAGTCTGTTTTTTCTTTGGTTTTAGTTTTTTTTATATCTCTCTTACATTTATGTCGTTAGCTATGGTAAGTGCATTATTCTTTTCATGTCCATTTTTTATGTCAATATTTGCTAAAGTTTTTTTAAAAGAACAAATTGGTATAAGAAGATGGAGTGCAATTGTTGTCGGCTTTATTGGTGTATTAATTGTACTGAACCCTACAATTGAAGAATTTAATTTTTTTAAATTAGCTCCTGTTGCTTGTGCACTTTGCTATGCATGCTCTATGACAATAACTAAATATACTTCAGAAAAAGATAATATTTATACTCAACTTACTTTGCTTTATATATTTGCGACTTTAGTTAGCATTATAATATATCTCATAAGTGGCGACGGTAGATTTGATAATTTTACTGATCCAACAATGCAATTTATTTTTAGAGAATGGTTCACAAATCCAGCATATTCATGGCCATTTGTATTAGTGATGGGAATAGTAGCGTCGGTATCATTTTTTTGTGTATTTTCAGCATACAGTATTGCTTCACCTTCAATTATATCATTATTTGAGTATTCGTATATTATTTTTGCTATGATTGCTGGATATATTTTATTTGAGACAATTCCGGTTCCAAGAACTTTTATTGGAGCATCTGTTATAATAGCTGCTGGTGTTTATATTTATTTTAGAGAAAAAATAAGAGGTCAAATGATTGCTTCAGATACACCAAATCGATGATAAAAAAAAATTATATTCCTACAATAAATATTTCATCTATTTTAGATAATAAATTTTCAACAAATGAGTCAATCAAAACTATAAAATTAATTGAAGATGCTTGCTTAAAAGTTGGTTTTTTTCAAGTGATTTCACATGGAATAGATATAAGAGAAATTAAAAAGATCTGCAAAATAGGTAATAATTTTTTTAGTTCCAAAATAGAAAATAAATTAAAGCTTGCTCCTAGGATGTGGAATAAATCCAATAAAAATGTTTATAGAGGTTATTTTCCGAGTGATGTAAATGGAAAAGAAGGTTTAGATATCGCAGATTTAAAAATTACAAGAAAATTTTCACATAAAATAAGAAATCAATATATTGAATATTTAGATTTAAAAAAATCATTTAATTCAAATTCGATAAAAAAAATATCTAATTATTTTGATAATATTTTCATATTAAGTGAAACATTATTTAAATGTATAATTAAACTATATGATAATGATCCTAACTTATCTAAAAAAGTATTTTCTCGCTTAAAAACATTAAGCACATTGAGGTTTAATTATTATCCAAAACAAAATAAACCTGTTGAAATTTCTAAACAAGATGGTGTGGCCTTGGGTTGTGAAACACATGTTGATAGCGGTATTTTTACAATTTTATATCAAGATAAAAAAGGTGGTCTTCAGGTTCAAAATAGAAAAAGTAAAAAATGGTATGATGTTCCTTACAATAAGAATGCACTTATAATTAATACTGGCAGAGCTCTTGAATATTTGAGTAAAGGAAAATTTAAAGCCACAAATCATAGAGTTTTGTGGAATAAACAGAAAAGAATGTCTGTACCTTTCTTTTTTGAACCATCTTATGATTTTAAAATGAATAAATCTTTTCTTACTAGCTTAAAATATAAAGAAATTGGACCAAGCTATGAAAGTTTTTTAAATAAATCTTTAAAAAAGTTTAAAGAATATCAAAGATAATTAGTAGCCTAATATTTTGTCAACTTGATTCAATAATATTTTATTCTCAATAAATAACTTCAAATTCTTGAAAAAAATATCTAGTGTTAATTCTATATATTTTTCATTATCGTCAGATGAGACGTGAGGTGTAACTAATAAATTTGGAGTATCCCAAAGATTTGATTTTTTATCTAAAGGTTCTAAAGCAAAAACATCAAGAATTGCTCCTGCTAATTCATTATTTTCAAGTTTGGAGCTTAATTTTTCATAATTAGTTACTGACTGTCTACCAATATTAACAATTCCACATGTTTTTTTTAACATATCAAGCCTGTCATCATTAATTAAATTAATTGTTTCGGGTGTTTCTGGTACCGCTAAATATAAAAAATCTGCCTTTGGCAGCACTTCATCAATTTTATCAATTGTTATAACCTTAGAACATCCATCAACTGGTTTTCCTCTTTTATTTACACCAATAACATTGCCTCCTAAGTTTGAAACAAGTTTTGCCATTGATCCGCCTAATGACCCAGTGCCAACCACAACAACAGTTTTTCCAGAAATTGGATTGCTGAATAATGATTCAAATTTTTTATGTTTCTGATTAGTAATTATTTTAGTCATATGATTTTGAAGCATTAAAATTGCCATCAATCCGTACTCTCCAGCCTTTTTTGCATGTGCTCCGCTACTGTTTGTTAATATCATATTATCGCTCATCCATGTCAAAGGTAGGAGATGTTCTACTCCAGCAGAGACTACATGAATCCACTTCAAATCAGGAGCTTTTTCAATAAGTTTTTCAGTTGGAAAATTCCATGCAATTAAAATATTTGAATTTGAAATAGATTTTTCAAAATTATCCTCATCCCAATCAACAAATGTTTCTATTTTGTCTTTAAGATCAGGATATTTATCTAAAACTTTATTAAAACGATCTTGAGTTATTGTGAAATTCTTTTCACCTTCTTCATCAGTTGGAAAAGATCCTGCGGCCCAGTGATTATTTTTTATATGAATTTTAATTTTTTTATTTGTCAAAATACACCGCTCTCTTCAACTTTTTGTAACTCATCAATTATGCTTTTATCTCTCAATTTTAAAGGCATTTCTTCAGAGTCAAATTGTAATTGCATTATTTTTGCACCTATTTGTTTTAAAAATTTTCTATCCTCAATATTTCTTTTTGGAACTCTTAATACTGTATCTTGTCCATAAGTTTTTATCATATCTAATTTATTTTTAGGTTGATCTGGCTCTATACCATTTTGAAGATTTTTAATTGATCTTTTAATATGTCTTCTATACGCCATAATTCCATAATCAGTTGGCATCAAATGTTCTGCTTTATGAGCAGTAATTGATCCCATTCCTTCAACTGCTTCCGCGTCTCCAGGACTTTTTTGCTTTTCTTCAAAAGTTCTATCCATTATTTCACCGGCTTCTATTCTTTCATAGCCTTCTTTGTTGTCATATTCAATGGGGTCTCCTCTCTCTCCAAAATTTGCCCATGCGATCGCAACACAATGGTTATCATCTGTTGGCACAACCCATCTAGTAAAAGAACTTCTTCCAAAATATTTTGTGGAAGTTCCATCTACTGCAAATGCAGATCCTGCTTGTGTAAAATTTGGAAGTATTAATTCATTTACCCTAAACCAAATATTTTCATCCACTCTTCTAGTGTTTGCGCCTAAATACTGAATACCTCTCTCATAAAATTCTATTTCTCCCAATTCTGCAAAGCCTTCTGAAAATTGGATTCCTGAGCTTTGCCCGTGTAAAAATGAAGTATGAACAGGATCCATAATAGCATCTAAAACTTGTATCCAGTTGCAGTTATAATTTATTTTGTATGGACTTCTTTTTTCATAGCTAATATTATATGCATCATAGTGTGGGAATTCTGGAATTTTTTCCATTGGTCCCAAATACGAAAAAATAATACCATTAAATTCTCTAACCGGATAAGCACCTAATTTAAATTTACTTCTAACAAATTCAGCCTGTTTAGAATCTGGTTCTTCTCCGGGTGTTTCTAATATTTCACCATCTGGTGAAAATAACCAGCCATGATAACAGCATCTGATTCCATTTTTCTCTGATTTTCCAAAAACTAATGATGCTCTCCTATGAGTACAATGCTTATGTACTAGTCCTATTTTATCCTCAGTGGTTCTAAAAATTACCAATTCTTCTCCAAGAATTTTTATTTCTAAAGGTATATTTGTTACCTCAGAAGATAAGGACACTGGATGCCAATACCTTCTCATATATTCGCCCCCTGGTGTTCCCGAATCTGTATGAGAAATTAAGTGATCATAATCAGGCTTTACAGCTTGCTTATATCCCCTAAACTTATTTGTATCTTTTTCAGTCACATAAACCTTAAAATTAAGAATTGGTTAAGTAATCTTATTTTATTGAAATATAGTATATTCGCAAATAGATTTGAATTTAATAAAATTATGAGTTTTGAAAAAATAAAAGCACCAAAAAATAAAAATACGATTTTCGGCCTACCTGCAAAATCATATACGGACACAATATTTTGGGAAAAAGAGTGTGATACTGTTTTATCTGATGGGTGGTTATTTGTTGGATTTGTCCACGAATTTGAAAAACCAGGAGATGTGCAGCCTTTATATATTGCAGGAAAACCAATATTACTTACAAAAAATATAAAAAACGAAATTTCTGCATTCCACAATGTATGTAGCCATAGATGTGTAAAACTAGTTGATGAAAAAAAAAATGTTGGAAAATTAATAAGCTGTCCCTACCATGCTTGGTCATACGATTTGAATGGTAATCTAATTGCAGCTCCACATATTGGGGGGACAGGTCAACATAGACCTGAAGGATTTAATTTTAAAGATCACGGACTTAAACCAATAAGAATTCATATTTGGCAGGATTGGATTTTTATTAACATAAATGGTAAAGCAAAAAAATTTGAAGAATATGCAAAGACATTATTTTCGAAATTCAAAGATATTGATTTCAATAAATTAAAATATGCTACAACATTAGATTTTGGAAAAATTAAAACAAATTGGAAATTTTTAATTGAAAACTTTATAGAACCTTACCATGTTCAATTTGTTCATAAAACGACTACCAACCAACCCTTAAAAGATCATTACACAGTAGTTGATGGAATGTGTTATGGAAGTGGTGTAGATGTTAGCGAGGAAGATAGTAAAAATAAAAGTGCATTATCGGTATCTTCAAGATATTTGTCTTTATTTCCAAATTTTATAATAGGCACATATTATCCAAATCAAATTGGAATTTATTTAAATATCCCAATAGATCCATATACCACAAGTCAAAAAAGAATAATTTATACAGTTGATGGTAGGCAAATGTCTAATCAAGAGATAGATATGGTTAAAAATATCTGGTGGAATGTGCATAAAGAAGATCATGAAATTTGTGAAAGATTACAAGAAGGTAGATCTTCTCCTGCATCTAATAATGGAGGTTTGTTGTCTCCACATTGGGAAAACGGAGTTCAGGCTTTTCAAAAATTAATTATGCAATCAATAATGAAAAAATCAAATTTATCGAAAGGAAAAAAAAATGTCAGATAATATCAACGAAGGTTATAGACTCGCTCATACTATGATAAGAGTAAAAGATTTAGAAAGTTCATTTGATTTTTATTGTAAAACTTTAGGTATGAAAGTTTTAAGGAAAACAGATTATCCAGATGGTAAATTCACGAATGCATTTATAGGTTATGGAAAAGAAACTGAGTCGCCATGTCTTGAATTAACTTGTAATTGGGATCAAAAAGAAGATTACGATAAAGGTAATGGATGGGGCCATATATGTATAGAGACACCTGATGTTTATAAAGCTTGTGAGGATTTATCTAAACTTGGTGTTAATATAACCCGTAAACCTGGTCCAATGAAGCATGGGACAAGAGTAATTGCATTTTGCGAAGATCCAGATGGATACAAAGTAGAACTTAACGAACCAATCAAACTATAAGGAATTTTACATGTCAAAAAAACCACAACTCTATAAATTTAAAGATATTGAACATAGGTTACATACTCTTGAGCCGGGCAAAAGTTATATTAAACCGTTTGTTACTAGCAAAGTAAGTAACACCATGTGTGGTGGTCTAAATTTTTTAAATAAAGTTTCTGTACCATGGGATCTAACTTGTGATGAAATAATTTACTGCATGGAGGGAACATTTAGACTTACATGTGATGGAGAATCTTATATCTGTAATCCCGGAGATGTTCTTTATATACCTAAAGATAACCATATCGCTTATGAATGTGATGAAAAATGTATAATTTTTTATGCAGCTTATCCTCATGACTGGAAACAAAAAGCAGGGATAACATTTGTTCCTGGTATTGATCCTGAAGATATGCCAAAGTAAGTTTATGAAAAATAAAATCTATTATGAAAAATTTGAGGAAGCCGTAGAAAGAAATAGAAAGAAAATTCCATCCTTACATAAAAAACTCAAGAGTGCTGGAGTACAATACGTATTATCTAGTTGGATAGACCTACATGGTATTCCAAAAACAAAACCAGTACCAATGAGTGATTTTGAGCAACTATGTTTAGGCAAAGGACCTCAGTTTGCAGTTCATTCAATTTCATTTGTACCAGAATTAACTCCAGCGGACTCTGATCAGGTAATGCTACCAGACTTAGATTCTGTTTACATTTGTCCTTGGGATAGAAGCATAGCAATAATATTCGCAGATCTATTTTGGGAAGGAAAACCTTACAATGTTTGCCCAAGGCAAGCTCTCAAACGTTCGATTCAAAATGCCCAAGATAAAGGTTTTAGAGGCATGTGTGGAATAGAGCCAGAGTTCATTGCTATGAAATACGATGAAAACGGGAAGCCTGTTAAAGCCATAGACAATGATCCTGCTAATGGAATTCGTCCAAGAAGACAAGCATTTGGTTACGACGTAGAATATTCACTCGACTCTATGCATTTTTTAAAGGAATTAATTGATATCCTAGAAGAACTGGGATGGAATTTGCACGATGTTGTTGCGGAAGGTGCATATTCACAATTTGAATTAGATTTTCATTATACAAACTTATTAGAGATGGCTGATAGGTTGGTTTTTTTAAGAATTCTTCTTAAAGAGATTGCAAAAAAACATAACATGTTTGTAACATTTATGCCAAAACCAACAATTGGTGATTGGAGATCGGGTGCTCATATAAACTTTTCAATGGAAGAAATTTCTAAAGGAGGAAAAAATCTATTTAAAGATAGCAAAGGTTGGTCAAAAAATTCAATGTATGCTGTCGGAGGACTGATGAAAAATTCAGAGGCATTGACTGCTATAACTTGTCCAACGGTAAACTCATATAATGGACTTGTTCCAAGAGTTGGAGGATTTGAAGGTGGAACAGTTACTTGGGCTCCAACAAATATAACTTATGGGCACAACAATAGATCTGCGCAGTTTCGTTTACCACAGAATAGATACTGTATTGAAAATAGAGCAGCAGATATGACGATGAATGTTTACTTAGCTTTAGCAATGACAATTTCATCAGCGGTAGATGGTATAAAAAGTAAGATAGATCCTGGAAAACCGACTGATCAAGATTTATATCAAATGACAGATGATCAATTTAAAAAATTAAAAATTAAAAGGTTGCCTAAAAATTTACTTCAAGCAATTGAGGCATTAAAAAATAATAAATTATCAGATGAAGTCCTTGGAACTGTGATGAAAAAATCATACATTTCTTATAAAAATGATGAATGGGAAAGATATCATCAAGCAGTAACGGATTGGGAAGTTAAAGAATATCTAAGACTATACTAGTTAATGCAAAATTTCGAAAAGTTTAAATTAGGAAATATTAAACTTTTATCAGGTAAAATTCTAAAATCAGCACAATTAGTTTACAAAACATACGGAAGTTTAAATAAAAAAAAATCAAATGTAGTTATCCTACCTACATTTTATACAGGCACACATGTTCGAAATGAAGGTTTTATCGGAAAGAAAAGAGCATTAAACCCAAACAAATATTTTATTATATCGATTAATATGTTTGGTAATGGCTTATCTAGCTCACCAACAAATGCGGAAAAAACTCAAAAGGGATCTAAATTTCCAATTTTAACATTGTGGGATAATATTTATTGCCAGCACAAATTAATAACAGAAAAATTTAAGATCAAAAAAATTGCATTAGTAACAGGATGGTCAATGGCTGGATGTCAATCTTATCAGTGGGCCGCGCAATATCCTAGTATGGTTAAAGCAATTCTGCCTTTTTGTGCATCTTCAAAAATTTCAATTCACAATCATGTTTTCTTGGAAGGTGTTAAAGCTGCACTAACAGCTGATAAAAAATTTAATAAAGGAAATTATAAAACACAACCAATTGAAGGCTTAAAAGCATTTGGAAAAGTTTATGCTGGTTGGGCTTTCTCTCAAGATTTTTATAGAGAACAACTTTACAAAAAATTGGGTTACAAGAATTCTGAAGAATTGCTTAAAGACTGGGCAGACGATCATGCAAAAAATTGGGATGCTAATAATCTATTATCCAAGCTTAGAACATGGCAATTGAATAATATAAGTAAAGGACCCTTGTATAAAGAGAACTATATAAAAGCTTTAAAATCTATTAGAGCAAAAACAATACTAATGCCATGTAATCAGGATTTATATTTTAGAACAGAGGATAACAAATTTGAAAAAAATTTTATTTCTCGTTCATCCCTAAGACCTGTAAATTCAGCATTTGGTCATTGTGTTGCTAACCCTGGTAATGATAAAAATTTTGAAAAACAACTAGATAAAAATATTAAAGAATTACTCAATTAATTATATTTATTATTTGTGTTTTTACTGATATAAACGAACGTGAAAAGCGATACATAACTCGTCGTTTATACTCTTAAGTTTTACGAAAGTGGGATCGGTCGATTTTAAATTTATTTAAAGGAGGCTTAATGAAGTTTGGATATTTTTGTAACACAACAAACTGGAGGCAAAAACCATATCATCAATTATTAGATGAAACTAAAGAGATAACAGAATATTGTGATCAAAATAATTGGAATTCTATTTGGTTTACAGAACATCATTTTAATCATGAAGGAATGGAGTCATGTACAAACCCAATATTAATGGGTGCCGATGCTGCAGCTAGGACAAAAAATATAAGAATTGGACAAGCGGCGAATGTAATTACTTTTCATAATCCAATAAGGCTTGCTGAAGATATAGCTACTTTAGATCAATTATCTAAAGGAAGAGTCGAAGTTGGAGTTGCAAGAGGTGTTTATGGAAGAGAAGCAATAAATCTTAACAAGGAAGCTGATTTACAAGATCAAGCAAAAAATTTTAGATTATTTGCAGAAACACTTGAAGTATTAAAAAAGTCTTGGACTGAAAAATTTTTTAATCATGATGGGGAATTTTATACATACCCTTCCCCAAACTACGTTTGGAAACATGATATGAGTCCGCCTAGTGAAGAATTTATGAATATGGATAATAGCACAATGAAAAAAATAAGTGTTTTACCAAAACCTTATCAAAATCCACATCCACCAATTCATCAAGTAGTAGACGGTATAAGATCTATTGAATGGGCTGCTGAAAGAAACATAAATGTAATAATGTGGATACCAACAGTTAAAGCGTTAAAAATAAGATTTGAAGCTTATAAAAATAAAAGATCTGAAGTAACTAAAAAGAACGTGCCTTTAGGAGAAGGTGTATCGCTTGTGAGAGATATGTTTGTTGCAGATACGATGGAAGAGGCAAAAGAAAAGGCTGGAGAGCATATGGTTAATTATATGAGATGGGTTTGCCATTGGAGAGGTTTAGGAAATCATATGGATCCTGGAGAAGAATTACCAGAAACAAAAGGGAAATTGGATCTTCTTAATTATGATTTCTTACACAAAAGAAATATGCTTTTTGGAACCCCAGAATATGTAATTGATAAAATTCACGAATTAAAATCAGAATTAAACCTACAAAATCTTCAAGTATGGTCAAATTTTCCTGGCGTCAAACACAACGACTGTATGAAAAGTATTAAACTTTTTACAGAAAAAGTAATGCCACACTTTACAGACGATATTGATTCTGACGTTAAAAAAGTTTCGTGAAAAAATCAAAAAAGCTTCCAACTGGTGGTCAAGCTGCTGTTAGATCACTTAGAAGAGAAAATGTAAAATATGTTTTTGGTCTTATTGGATCAGCTACTATGGAAATATTTGATGCTCTTTATCATGAAAAGAAAATTAATTTTATTGGCGTAAGAGATGAAAGAACTGGAACTCACATGGCAGATGGTTATGCGAGAGCATCAAACCAACCAGGCATAATTATTGCAGGGCAAAATGGACCTGGAGCAACAAACTTAGTAACAGGATTAGCTCAAGCAAAAGCTGCTTTTTCTCCTGTAATATCCTTAGCTGGTCTTTATTCAACAAAAGACAAGATTGAAGATGCATTCCAAGGACTTAATCAGCAATCTTTATTTGAACCTGTAACCAAAAAAACTTTTACAGTTAAAAAAGTAAATAATATTCCAAAAATATTAAGTAATGCTTTTAAAATTGCTATGTCAGATAGACGTGGTCCTGTATGTGTAAATCTACCAAGAAATATTTTGTCTGAAAAGTTACAATCAAAATCTACTTTAAATAAAAAATCCTTCAGTAATCAAAATAACACATATGCTAAAAATAATTTAATTAAAAAAGCAATTAGTATAATTAGTAAATCAAAGAAAGGAGTGATTATTGCTGGTGGAGGTATTAAATATAATTCATCATATAAAAATGTAACTAACTTAGCTGAATACCTTAATATGCCAATAGTAACTGCAGCTGGTCATGGAGATGCTATTCCATATGATCATAAACTCCATGCTGGCCAAATGGGTCCAAGAGGAAACGAGGTTGCAACAAATCTTGTAAAAAATGCTGATGTAATAATAGCTCTAGGAACTAGATTAGGTTTTAATTCCACTTTTTATTCTTATGAAAACATAAATAGAAAAGCCAAAATAATTCAGGTTGAGATTGAAAAAAAAATGCTTGGAAAATATTTTCCAATTAAGCTTGGAATTAATGCAGATGCGTCAAATACGGCTAAACAAATTCTAAAAGGTCTAAAAGATAAAAAAATTAATTTAGAAATTAAACAATGGACCAATTCATTTAATCTAAACAGATCAGAATTCATCAAAAAAAGAGACGACATTAAATCAAAAAATATTCCTATTCAACCACTTGGGTTGTTTAAAGAACTTAGAAAAGTTCTTCCCAAGAATGCTGCAATTACACTAGATGCGGGAACGCTTTGTTTGCAGGCTACAGATTCTTTAAAATATTATAACCCACCATCTTTATTTACACCTCTTGATTTTGGTCTTGTAGGATTTTCTTTTGCTTGTGGTTTGGGTGTTAAATTAGCGAAACCTAAGAAAACAGTAGTAAGTTTAATGGGAGACGGAGGTTTTGGAATGACAATATCCGAATTAAGCACAGCTGTTGAGTATGGAATTAATACAATTACAATTGTAATGAATAATAAAAGTTGGGGTGCAGAAAAAGCATATCAAAAAGATTTTTTTGGCAAAAGATATCTGGGCGCTGATATAACAAGCCCACCCTTTGATAAAGTTGCAGAACTATATGGGGCTAAAGGTTTTAAAATCAGAAAATTATCTGAAGTTAATAAAGTAATTAAAAAAGCTTTAAATATAAAAAAACCAGTCGTTATAGATGTTGATGTAGATCCAAAAGCACTATACAGTTTTAGAAGAGATAGTTTTAAACATAGGATTAAAAAATGAAGTTAGAACTTCGTAAGATTACTAAATTTGTAGATAAAACTTATGTTGAAGGTGGAAAGAAAGCAAAAGAACCTGTGTTAATGGTCTCTGTTGCGGCAGTGTTTAAAAATCCTTGGCATGATCAAGGTTTTATAGAGGATCTCAAGCCAATAATTTTAGAATTAGCTCCAAAGTTAGGTGACTTACTTGTTCCAGAATTAATAAATGAAATCGGCTCTCCTGACAAAATTTTAGCATATGGAAAAGCAGGAATTGTTGGACTAAATGGTGAAATAGAACATGCTTCAGCTTTTATTCATACCTTAAGATTTGGTAACAAATTCAGAGATGCTGTTGGCGGAACTTCATATTTAAGTTTTACAAATACGAGAGGTCCAGCAGGATCTAAAATTTCAATACCCATGATGCATAAAACTGATAGCGGATTAAGACCTTATTATCTTACTCATGAGTTTACTATTCACGATGCTCCGTTTGACAATGAAATTGTTATAGCAATCGGCGGGGCTTCAACTGGAAGAGCCCATGCAAGAACTGGCGATAGATATCAAGATATGAAAGAAATGGGTATCGAGCCCAAATAAATGATTAGAGGAACAGACTCTAAGGGTACTTTTTATACTTTAAATAGTAAAAACGATATTCCAATAGTTTTAATTCATGGTGTAGGGTTAAATCATACAATTTGGGAACCTCAAATAAATTTTTTTGAAAACACAGTTCTTGTATATGATATTTTAGGACATGGTTTAACTCCTCTTGAAAAACAAACAATTACTTTTGATGATTTTTCAGATCAATTATTAAATCTAATAGATCACCTAAAATTTAATAAAATTCATCTTGTTGGGTTTTCAATTGGTTCTTTAATAGCAAGAAATTTTGCAACTAAGTATAATAATAGATTAGAAACACTTACCTTATTATGCTCAGTATTTCAAAGAAGTGAGGAACAGCAAAAAATAGTTAATAATAGATTTGAATTATCAAAAAAAACTAGCTCATTATCTAAACAAGCTCTAAAAAGATGGTTTACTGAAGATTATTTAAATAATAACCCTAAAACATATAAAAAAATAAGCGATATCCTTGAAAAAAATGAAATGAAAAACTTTCTTAAAGTTTATGAATTATTCGTTAAGCATAAAGACAGTGAAGATTTTAATAAAATTACTTCTCCTACTCTAGTAATAACTGGGGAGGGTGATATTGGATCAACTCCCAAAATGTCAGAAAAACTTTGTAAAGTGATAAAAAATTCAAAACTTAAGATTGTTCCTAAAGGAAAACATCTGTGTAGTATTGAATGCGCATATGATGTAAACAACGCAATCAAAGAACATATAAATGACTGAATTAAAAAAATATAAGATGTTTATTGACGGACAATGGGTTGAATCTGACACTAAAAAAACATTTGAAACTTTAAATCCAGAGAATAATAAACCTTGGGCAATAGTTCCGGAGGCAAGCGCTAATGATGTCGATAGAGCGGTAAAAGCAGCTCAAAAAGCTTTTGAAGGAGAATGGTCAAAATTACTTCCTAGAGAAAGAGGTAAATATTTAAGAGCTATTGGAAATAAACTTAGAGAAAATGCAGAACTTCTTGGAAAAATTGAAACGGTAGATACTGGAAAATTATTTAGAGAAACAAATAAACAAGCAAATTATATTGCTGAATATTATGATTACTATGCGGGATTAGCTGATAAAGTTGAGGGAACGGTGTTGCCGATTGATAAACCTAATATTCAAGCTATCACAACTAGAATTCCAATAGGAGTAATAGCCGCAATAGTTCCATGGAATTCGCAAATGTTTTTAACAGCCACAAAACTAGCTCCAGCTTTAGCAGCGGGTAACACAATTGTAATTAAATGTTCAGAATTAGCTCCAGCTGTTATGTTTGAGTTTGCAAAACTAATTCAGGAAACAGGTATACCTAAAGGTGTTGTAAACGTTGTTACCGGTTTTGGTGATCCTTGTGGAAAAGCATTAACTTCTCATAATTTGGTAGAAAAAGTTGCTTTCACAGGTGGTCCAGAAACAGCAAGGCATATAATCAGAAATTCAGCTGAAAATTTATCTGAAGTAAGTCTAGAACTTGGTGGGAAAAGCCCTGTTACTGTATTTGATGATGCGAAACAAGAAAATGCGATAAATGGAATTACAGCTGGTATCTTTGGAGCTAGTGGTCAAAGCTGTATAGCTGGTTCTAGATTATATTTACAAAAAGGAATTTATAATGAATTTTTGGATAAACTTGCCGCAAGAGCAGAAAAAATTAAAATTGGAGCGCCCATGGACTCTGAAACAGAGATGGGTCCTTTAAGTAATTTTAAACAACTTGAAGTTATAGAAAAAAATATAAAACTAACAGTGGAACAAGGTGGTAAAATAAAATGTGGAGGTAAAAGACATTCTTTTTCAAACGAAGGATATTATTTTCCACCAACAATTATTGAATGCGATAATCATAATTTACCAGTTGCAGAAAATGAACTTTTTGGGCCTGTTTTATCTGTAATGAAATTTGAAACTGAAGAAGAGGTAATAGAAAAAATGAATGATAATCAGTACGGCTTATCTTCAGGAGTATACACAAGTGATTTCGCAAGAGGGTTAAGAGTTTCTAAGGCAATAAGAGCAGGGATTACATTTGTTAACACCTATAGATTAATTTCTCCATCAGCTCCTTTTGGAGGAATAAAAGATAGCGGATATGGAAAAGAAGCAGGAATAGACTCAATTAATGACTATACTCGTGTAAAAACTACTTGGTATTACACATCTGATGAACCAACTTTAGATCCTTTTTCAATCAGATAAAAACTTACCAAAAAACCATATTGAACAAAATTAACCATTAAATGAGATAATTTATTCATTGAAAAATTTAATTAATCCTATTTAATTTTATTTTTATAAATTGTTAACAATTAGAGGGAAAATTATGAGAAAATTGATTTTGGCTGCATTTTTGTTTGTGTCTAGTTTTAC
>MDTG01221418.1_pt1 | contig 17209 bp, 17 predicted proteins | sample 811421 | NCBI WGS metagenome assembly MDTG01 (sample SAMN05326645, study PRJNA326480) | marine metagenome | isolation source: seawater | place: Pacific Ocean: South East | collected 2011
CGGTACAATCGTCCATTCGAGATCGCGTAGCTCAGTTGGTAGAGCAACCGCCTTTTAAGCGGTAGGTCCTGGGTTCGAGCCCCAGCGCGATCAGTCGTTGGGCCGCCTCGACAGGGAAGGGAGAAGGTCGGCATACCCATGCTCGTCGTACTACATGCCAACTGGCAGAACGGTTCCGTGCACGTGTGGGGAGAATCCGCGGAGCGGTTTGTCCTCATTCCGGGTCACGATCCGGACGCGCCGGCCGACGGTTCGACTGCGTGCGCGGTGGCCGAACCGCTGGTGCAGGAACGGGAGCATCTGTACGCGTTGACCCCGCTCGAGTTGAAGCGGGTACTGCTTGAAACGTGCGGTTTCGATGCCGATCGCATCGACGGCGAGGACAGCATCCGGCTCCGCCTTCCTCGCGACCTGCTGGGCCCCTGGCCGAGTGATCGACTCGGAAGCGTGGTCGGGGGTGTCGAGCATGAGCAGGACGCGTGGCTGGGCGAGTTCGACGTGCCAACCCTTCGTTTCAAGGGACGTGATCTTCCCGGAAGCGTGCTGCAGTTCGAGCGGCTGGTGCGTGCCGCCCGGATTCAGTGCGGCCAGTCCGTGCAGTACCTCGCGGCCTCGGCCAGATTCGTCCTGGAGCTGCTTTCGGATCAACGTTTCATTCCGTCGCTGCGGTCCGACAACGAGGGACATCTCAACGCATCGTGGAAGCCGTGGCTGCTCGACGACGAGACCATCTCCCACATGGTGGGTCTGATCTCGGGCATGCCTCCGGTCCTCCGCGGAGTCGTCGATGGCGAATCCGATCCCCAGTTCCTCCTCGAGGAGATGATCGGATCCATGGCGGAGGGCGTCGTGCGCCGGACGCTCGTCGAGGATGATTTCATCGACTCCCTGGATGGCCGCGAGGACAGCGATCCGCACGTGGCATGGCTGCGCGGTCTGCTTTCCACCGACCGCGACATCGCAGTCGACGGCGAGTTCGGTCATCAGCTCTTCCTCGGTGCTCGTCGCTGGATCGGTCGGTTGGATGAGATCGATCGGGATCGCGCCCTGCGGGGCTGCCTGGTGCTCGACTCGCCGGAGGACGGTTCGACGGCGGGTGCCACATGGCGACTGTCCATCGCACTGGAGACGTGTGACCGGGCGGCGGAACGCCTCGAGGCCGAGGACATCTGGCAGCAGACCGCGGAGGTCCAGCGTCTGTGCGGTGATCCCGATCTGGATGCGCGAGAACTGCTGATCGGCGAACTGGGTCGTGCCGCCCGTCTCTACTCGCCGCTTGAACCACTTCTGAACGAGGCCACGCCGTGCGGCATCGAGTTGACCACCGATCAGGCCTGCGCCTTCCTCGAGGAATACCGGCCGCTGCTCGAGGAGTCGGGGTTCGGCATTGCGGTGCCCGCATGGTGGGGGGTCGATGACCACCTCATCGGAATGCGTCTGCAGATCGATTCGCCCGACGAGGCGGACATCGATCCCGGGTTGGAGCGGTCGCTGCTGGGACTTCAGAGTCTCATCAGCTACCAATGGCAGATCACCGCCGGTCAGACGTCGCTGACCATCAAGGAGCTGGAGTCGCTGGCGCAGCAGAACTCCTCGATCGTCTGGCTGCATGATCGGTGGATCCAGGTCGATCCCCAGCAGGTTCGTACCGCCGTCGAGTTCATGACCGGGCAGGAGTCCGATTCGATGTCGTTGGCCGAGGCGATCCGTCTCGCGTCCGGTCAGTCGGATTGCGATACCGGCCTGCCGATCTGGGGTGTCGACGCGACGGGATGGGTCGGTCGACTGTTCTCGCAGCCGGACGAGGAGTCCTCGACGATCGAGATGGTCCCCCAGCCCGATCGATTCACCGGCATGCTGCGTCCGTACCAGCTCAGCGGCGTCAGCTGGCTGAACTTCCTCGATCGATTCGGTCTCGGAGCCTGCCTTGCCGACGACATGGGTCTGGGCAAGACGGTCCAGCTGATCGCCCTGCTGCAGCACGAGCGTCGCGATGGTGATCGGCCTGCGCCGAGTCTGCTCGTGGTTCCGACGTCGGTCATGGGGAACTGGGCGAGGGAGATCGAGCGGTTCGCGCCCGAACTGAAGGTGCACGTGCAGCATGGGCCCACCCGTCCGACCGGCGAGGAGTTCGCCGAAGTCATCGCCGACATGGATGTGGTCATCACCACCTACGCCCTCGTGGTTCGGGACCAGGACAGCTTCAATCCTGTCGACTGGCATCGTGTCGTGCTCGACGAGGCACAGTACATCAAGAATCCTCCCACCAAGCAGACTGCGGCCATCCGTGCCCTCAAGGCCTCGCGTCGCATTGCATTGACGGGTACGCCGGTGGAGAACCGGCTGACCGAACTGTGGTCCATCATGGAATTCTGCAACCCGGGGTACCTCGGGGAGGCTTCCGACTTCAGGAAGCGGTTCGCTCGTCCCATCGAGCGTCAGCGGGACACGCGTCAGGCGGAGCAGCTGCGACGGCTCGTGCAGCCGTTCATTCTCCGTCGACTCAAGACCGACCGCAACGTCATCTCCGACCTGCCGGGTTGCGTGGAAACCAAGGAGTACGCAACCCTCACGCAGGAGCAGTGCGATCAGTACGAGAAGGTCGTGAAGCAGATGATGGACGACGTGGATCGCAGCAGCGGCATCCAGCGTCGTGGGCTCATCCTGTCGCTGCTGGGGCAGCTCAAGCAGATCTGCAACCATCCGGCGCAGATGAGCGGCCAGGACGAACTGAACCGGATCGTCTCGCCCGACGGCAGCGATCTTCGTCAACTGTCCAGCCGCTCCGGCAAGGCCCGACGTCTCATGACTCTGCTCGAGGAGGTCCTCGCGACCGGCGAGCAGGCTCTGGTCTTCACCCAGTACCGTCGCATGGGGCGTCTGCTGTCGGGGATGATCGAACATGATCTCGGATGCGAAACGCTGTTCCTGCACGGGGGGACGCCCGTGCCCCGTCGTCAGAAGATGATCGATCGCTTCCAGTCCGCCGACGGCACCGCGCCGGTGTTCGTGCTGTCATTGAAGGCGGGCGGCCTCGGTCTGAACCTGACCGCGGCCAATCACGTATTCCACTACGACCGGTGGTGGAATCCCGCGGTCGAGCGCCAGGCCACGGACCGCGCCTACCGCATCGGGCAGGAACGGACCGTCCATGTCCACAAGTTCGTCTGCCAGGGCACCCTCGAAGAGCGCATCGATCAGATGATCGAGGACAAGACCGCCCTGGCCGAGCAGATCATCGGTGCGGGGGACGACTGGCTGACCGAAATGTCCACCAGCCAGCTCCGCGAGGTGCTGCAGTTGAATCCGTCCGCACTGGAGTTCGAATCATGACCCGCAGCATCGATCGCAAGCAGGTTGATTCCACCGGCCGCACCGCGCGAAGAGCAGGGCGCGGCGGGAAGCTGCGGCTTCCTCCGGTCCAGTTGCAGGAGCATTCCATCGCGGGCACCTGGCTCGATTCGATGACGCACCACTTCGGCGACGACGCCATGGAGTGGGGGCTGGAGGCGGCGCAGTCCGGCCGTGTCCGGAGCATCGAACTGGGGTCCGGCTTCGTGTCCGCCAGCGTGAGCGAGGAGGGCGAAGGGGGGCGTCGGGTCACCGTCAGCATTCCGATGCTCGACGATCAGAGCTGGTGTCGCGCCGTCGACGCCATGGCATCCGAAGCCGTGTACACCGCCCGGTTCATGGAGGGCGAATGTCCTCCGAATCTGCTTCAGCTCTTCCTGTCCTGCAATGTCAATCTCGTCCCGGGCCGGGACGAGGCCGTGGGCATCCGGACCAAGGCACCCAGCGGCAGTGCGCGTCGACGCGCCGCGGCCGTGGCGTGGCTCATCGCCGAACGGCTGGTGGTGGAGCCTCTGGCCATGCTTCGTCTGCGTGGGCAGGGAGTGGACGACATCGTGCAGCGGATCCGGCAGCGTCGATCCATGCGTCTCAGCGAGGGCGCCCACGCGCATCCGCCCCTGAATCTCCAGAACGAGATGGAGGCTCCGCTTCCGCTGGCGGATTCGATCGAGCAGTATTGGCGAACGCCTTCGCTCGATCAGCTGCCGCCGCGCACTCCGGCTCAGCACATCCCGCACGCGCTGCTTCGCCGTCTCGGGGCCAGTCCCCTGGAAGGCAAGTTCCCGCTCTCGGGGTTGCTGGAGACCATCTACGACCAGGTGGGTGAGGCGTCCCGGGCGATGCTGGAAGGCGACCAGGACTGATTCCACCTGTTCCGTCTGTGCGGTCTGGGCCCTCTGTGAACCTTGAAAACCCTTCTCCCGGCCTTCATCCCGCCGGGCAGGTGTCCGATACGAATCGTGACACTCCGTATCAGAGAGGAAACAGGGATGAACAACGAATCACAGCCATCACGTTCCATCCGAGAGTCGATTCGACGGCTCGAAACCCAGGTCAACCTGGCCCGGTCGAAGCGAATCAATGAAAACAGCCGGGTCCCGAAGGTACCCGGCTGGGTGAACTCGCAGTCCGACGCCGAGCCGCGCATGAAGGCGCGGCGCAAGGAACCGAGCACGTTCGCAGACTGGAGACGACAGGCGGGATAGAACCCGCGGAATCGACTCAGTTGACGTGCTTGAGTCCGCGACGCTGATCCCGGAGTCGACGGCTCTTGCCGACACGCTCGCGAAGGTAGTACAGCTTCGCTCGGCGTGCATCGCCACGACGGACGACTTCGATCTTCGCGATCCTCGGTGAGTGCAGCGGGAAGATCCGCTCGACGCCTTCGTTGGCGACGATGCGGCGGACCGTGATCGTGCGGTTGACACCACGACCCTTCTGTCCGATCAGGACACCCTGATACACCTGGATGCGTTCCTTCTCGCCTTCGATGATCCGTACGTGGACATCGAGGGTGTCACCGACGCTGAAGGCCGGGAACTGGTCGTCGGACTTGACCTGGTCGCTGGTGACGTTTTCGATTGTCTGTTGCCTGTTCATTTCACTTCTCCGGGGACATGCCCCTGTCTATCGTTCGCGACCGACCGTCCTCAGTTGGAGGGGGTCATCAGGTCGGGACGTCGTATACGAGTTCGTTGCTTCATCTGTTCGAGGCGCCAGTCGGCGACCGCCTGGTGATCACCGCTGAGCAGCACCTCGGGAACGGTGCGATCCCGCCAGACGCGGGGCCGTGTGTAGTGTGGTGAGTCCAGCAGTCGGCCTTCGCAGTCGTCGCGAAGTCCGAAGGAATCCTCCCGGGCGGAGTCCTCGTGTCCGAGCACCCCGTCCTGCAGTCGCGTGACCGCATCGATGAGCACCATGGCGGGAAGTTCCCCGCCGGTGAGCACGAAGTCTCCGATGCTCACTTCCAGAGGTTCCAGTTCGTCGATGACCCGTTCGTCGATGCCTTCGTAGTGCCCCGAGATCAGCAGCAGCCGATCTTCGCCCGCCAGTTCCTCGACCAGAGGCTGATCGAGCGATCTGCCCTGGGGAGTCAGCAGGATTCGGCGAGGGGGAGTCGCATCACGGGATTCGACGTCCTGGACGGCGTTCCAGAGTGGTTGGCACATCATGACCATGCCCGGGCCGCCACCGAATGGACGGTCGTCGACCTTGTCGTGCTTGTTGTCCGCCCATTCACGGATGTCGTGGACGTGACAGGTCACGCGACCGCTCTGAGCGGCGCGGGCCTGGATGCTCGAGTTGAGCACGCCCGTGAACATGTCCGGGAAGAGTGTGAGCACGTCGATGCGCATGATCTGGACTCCGCGGATTCCCTCAGGAACCGCTGGCGGCCTTCTTCTTTCCGGGCGTCGGATCGATGCCGGCTCGCTTCAGAAGTGAACGCACCGTGTCCGAGGGCTGGGCGCCGACGCTCAGCCAGTATTCGATGCGATCGTTCTTCAGGGAGTATTCGTCGTTCCCCTTGACGGGGTCGAACCATCCGAGTTCTTCGATGACACGTCCATCGCGCGGTGCGCGCTTGTCCATGGCATTGACACGATAGAAGGGGCGGTGACGCCGTCCCATTCTCTTGAGACGCAATACGACCATGATCGGCCTGCTCCTTGTTGGCACCCGGTTCGAAGAGTCTCGACGCCTGTCGAGTGCTCAACGGCACCCCGGGAGATCGCTCGCAAGCCGTGGGTGGAGCGACCCGTGGGGGATGATGCTTCGCCGGGTGGACGAAACGAGGATTGTATCGCTCCCGGGGTGCCCCCACAAGGGGTTTTTCAGCTCTCAGGAGGGGGGGGTCGCCCCCAGAAGGCGTGCCACAAGGTCCGTATAGGCCCCGGCCACCTCGATCGAGCCTGCGAAGATGAAGTTGCCGGCCCCGAAGAAGAAGATCGCCACCAGCAGCCCCAGCGACAGCAGTTGGGACTGGGGCTGGGAGTAGAAGTGGCGGATGCGGATCGACGTGGCACCGAGGATGCGTGAACCGTCCAGCGGTGGAATCGGAAGCAGGTTCAACGCGAACAGGATCAGATTCAGGAAGCCTCCGACCAGCAGGAAGGTCTCGATGGCCCGCAGCCAATTGCCCGGCTGCTCGGGTCCGAACGCGATCACGACTCCGAGGACGGTGAGGGACAGGAAGGCGAGCAGCAGATTCATCAGCGGGCCGGCGGCGGCGACGATGATCTCGCCCCGACGTCCATCGCGGAACCGGGAGGGATTGACCGGCATCATGCCCCAAGCGATTCCGATGATGAAGAAGAAGATGAGCGAAGTCGTACCCATCTGCACCAGGGGATTCGCGGTCATGCGGTTGAGTTCACGCGGAGTCTGATCGCCCTGCGAGAGTGCGGCCCAGCCGTGGGCGAGCTCGTGCAGGGTGATGCTGAAGAGCACCCAGAAGATCCAACTCACCAGATAGGCAGGACCGATGTTCCACGCGACTTGTACCCACCAACCACTCATGCGGCATTCGCCTCCTTGCGACCCGGACTGTATCCCAACGGTACGCAATGAGCCATCGGAACGGTGGCGTCTCACCGCACCTCCCCGATCGGTCCTGATGCATCCCGGATCGTCCGGCACGTCGTTCGTGTCCTTCGTCCCGTTTTCCGGTCGGCCCTGGAATGCTCTCTGGAGGCCCTGAAGGGGGTTTATCCTCCTTCAACGGCTTCACAGGCGGTTTTTTTGGGTTTGATCGCAGGTCCCCGCGAACTGCTGGACCACGATGGCGGTAACAGAGGCATGACCGCTCTCGACGCAACCCTCGCGATGAACATGCCCGGCCGTCCCCTTTGGACGGGCTTGGGTATGATTTCGCTTCCTTGGAACCGCCTGCGGCGGGAGTCCGAGCCAGTGCAAGGACAGGCAGTGGAAGCGGAGATCAGCGTGGAACATCGGTCAGACGAAGACCTCTTCAGCGCCTACCTCGATGGAGACCGTGAGGCCTTCGCCGAGATCGTGCAGCGGTATGCCGATGAACTGGTCATGTTCCTGACCAAGCAGACCGGATCCCGCGCTGCCGCGGAGGACGTCTTCCAGGAAACCTTCCTGCAGATCCACCAGTCCGCCGCGACCTTCGATCTCACGCGTCGGTTCAAGCCCTGGCTCTACACGATCGCGGTCAACAAGGGACGCGACTACCACCGCCGCAACGCCCGCCGCAAGGCGATGTCGCTGTCGGCGACGATCGACACCAGTGGCGAAGGGCAGTCCTTCGCGGATCTGCTCGAAGCCGGTGTCGACCAGCCCTGGGAAGGCATGATGGGCACGGAGGATCGTGCGCAGGTCAAGCAGGTGGTCGACGACCTGCCGGAGCACTTTCGCGAGATTCTCCTGCTGAGCTACTACCAGAAGATGAGCTATACGCAGATTGCCGAAACCCTCGAGATCCCGCTGGGGACCGTCAAGAGCCGCCTTCATTCCGCGGTGGCGGCCTTCGGGCGTGGGCTCGGGGGTCCAACGGAGGAGGGGACGGATGAGTGAGGAACGGGTCGAGGGGATGAACGAGGCGGATGCGAACCTGTTCGATCAACTGGTCGAGTCCGGCTTCGACGTCGCGTCGGTGGAGGGAATCGACGACGACCAGCGGGCCCGGCTCGAACGCATGGCCGGCATGCTCGGAGTGCTCGATTCCTACCCCGAACAACCTCTGGACGACGCGGATCGTCAGACGCTGGTGAACGCGACGTTGGCCCGCATCGATCGTCACGACGCCGAGCAGGCGGATCGAATGCGGTTCTCCGATGCCGCTCCCGGTGCCGGTTCCGGTCGGTTCGGTCCGCTCGAACTGGTTGCCCTCGCCGCGATCGTCATTCTCGGAGTCGCCGTGATCTTCCCCATCATGAATGCCGGAAAGCGCTCGGCCATGCAGCAGTATTCGAGCCAGAACCTCGCCGGCATCGGTCAGGGGCTCCTCGGCTACGCCGGTTCGAACGACAACGTGCTGCCGACCACCCAGGTGGATCGGTTCGCTCCCGTGTTCGGAGAAGCGGCCGATCGACTGGATCTGCAGCCGCTCTTCGCAGACGGCTATCTCGATGGGCAGGGGATCGGAGACGGCTACAGCTTCCAGACGCAACCCAGCCACCACGGACTCCATCTCGATTCCAAGATTCCCAGCATCCTGATGAGCGACAGCAATCCGACCCTCGAGCACATCAGCATCATCACGGTCGATCAGGCCCGCAAGAGTCTCCGGATCCAGAGCCAGACCAAGATCTCCTGGTCCCCGACGGTCCTGTTCTCGGATGGCAGCACGCGTCAGCTCACCAGCCACATCCACGAGGGCGACGACCTTCGCCTGCCGGACGACCGCTGGGAGGAACTGGCCCGTCCGGACGCGTTCCTGACGCATTGAAACCCCCTCGAGAGCCCCCCACAAGCCTTCCGTTGACACCCAACGGGGGGCTGGTATCCTTTTCCTCTTGACCCGATTTCCGGGTGATTCAGAATCAACGCCCCAGGTGGCAGGACAGGTACCGTGCCGAAGAACAAGCCGAACAAGGGACTGCTCAAGCGCATTCGCATGACCAAGAGCGGCAAGGTCAAGATGGGCCGTGCCTACGGTCGCCATCGTCGCAGTCACAAGAGTGGCGACCTGCTGCGTTCCTACCGCGAGCCGAACTACGCCCACGCCAGCGATCTCAAGCGGATCGCCGGCATGCTGCACGCTCGGGTGATCGCCGCTTCGGCAAGCAAGACCGTGTCCAAGGACACCACCGAGGCCTGAATCGATCAGACGTTTCTGGCGGGTACGAGTTTCCGTATGACACGGGACCCCGACCAGGGCACCAAGAAGTGGAGTGGATGCAATGCCACGCGTACGCAAGGGCGCAGCCCGAACCAAGGCACGCCGTCGAGTACTTCGAGCCGCACGAGGCTACTGGGGTACCAAGAGTCGTCACAAGCAGCAGGCGAAGGTCGCCCTCATCCGGGCCGGTCAGAACGCATACCGCGATCGCCGCGCCCGTCGTCGTGACTTCCGCCGGCTCTGGATCGTGCGTATTTCCGCCGCATGCCGGATGCGCGGCACCCGCTACAGTCGCTTCATCAACGGCCTCGGACGTGCGGGCATCAGTCTCAACCGGAAGATGCTCAGCCAGATCGCGATCGAGGATCCCGCAACGTTCGACACCCTCGTCGAACAGGCGGAGGCTGCAACGACTGCATCGGCCGCCGGCTGACCCGGCTCGGGACGTTTTCCATGCTTGGATTCCTCGGCGAGGCCGTCAGGAACTATCGCACCACGGGTGCGGTCGCTCCGTCGTCGCGTGCTCTCGCCCGGTCCATGACCTCGAATCTGGACGCTCTGCCGGGACCCCGTCGATTCCTCGAAGTCGGCTCGGGGACCGGCGCCTTCACCCGGCACATCCTGCGGGGAATGGCGGATGGCGACTGCCTGGACGCCGTGGAACTCAGTGGTCCGTTCGCCCGGACCCTCGAGGACGAGGTGCTGGCCCCGCACCGGGAACGCCATGCCGAGCAGACGCTGCGGGTGCACCAATGTGCGATCGAGGAGGCCGGATTGGATGGTCCCTACCACGCCATCGTCTGCGGGCTGCCCTTCAACAACTTCCCCCTCGAACTGACCCGTCGGATCTTCGATCTCATGCTCGGCATGCTTGCGCCCGGTGGATGGCTGACCTACTTCGAGTACGTCGGCATGCGACCGATGAAGGCGCCCTTCGTCGGCGGGGGCGGCCGCAGGGACCTTCGGGCCCACGGGGACTTCCTCTCCGCCCTCGAGCGTGACCACAACGGTCGACGCACGTTGATCACCATGAACATCCCTCCGGCCTGGTCGGTGCACCTGCAGGCCGTTTCACCTTTCTGAGGACACGCCCAGATGGATCGCATTCAATTCGAAGACGCACTGCAGGCCTACGAGAACCGGTTCAACTCGATGGAGCCGGAACTCGAACTGACCGTTCGCGACCCCGAACTCGGAGTCGAAGGATGGGTGGTCGTCTGGAGCACGCTGAGCTGCAAGGACGGTCCGCTCGGCCGTGTCGGCAAGGGCGGAACCAGAATCCACTCCGACATGTCCATGGACGAGCTTCGGATGCTCGCCCGGACCCAGACCCTCAAGAACGCCGCCGCCGCCATCGGCACGGGGGGGGCCAAGTCCGGCATGAAGGACGACCCGAACTCCGAGGGGTTCGAGCAGCGCTACCGTCGTTTTGCACGGCTGGTGGCACCGATCCTCCACGAGAACGGTGGTCCGTGGGGTGGTTTCGGCTACGACATCGGTGCGCATCCCGATCACTGCCTCTGGTGCTGCGACGAACTGGATTCCACCCGCTGCTTCACCGGCAAGCCGGTGCACATGGGAGGGACGGACTACGACGTGGAGGGCATCGCCGGTCTCGGAGTCGCCGTCGCGGCCAGAACCATGCTGGAGGAGACCGGCCGCTCGCCCTCCAGTGCGACCATTGCGGTGCAGGGTGTCGGGGCGATGGGAGCGGCGGTCTGCCGCTACGCCACCGAGTACGGCATGACGGTCCGCTACATCGCCGATCCGAGGCTCGGAGGATGCTGGCGAATCGAATCGGAGTTCGACGGCGTGCTGGCCGACGCGATCGTCACGATGGACTTCGAAGCCGCCCGCAACGCATTGGAGGCGGGTCCGCACGTCTGCACCGAGTTGGATGACGTCCTGGTGCAGTCGGTGGACGTGCTCTTCCCCTGTGCGGTGCAGTACGTGATCACCGCCGACAACGTGGACTCCATCGCCGCCTCCGCCGTGGTCGAAGGTGCCAACAACCCCTGCACCATGGAGGCGCGGGGACTGCTCGAGGATCGCGGAGTGACGGTGATTCCCGACTTCATCGCCAATCCGGGTGGGGCAATCGCCGCCTACGTGGAAATGGTCTCCGACGTGACCGACGAGGAGAACGCCCGTACCCGTGCCAAGGTGACGGAGGCCAAGGAATTCACCGAACGGACCGTGGCGGGCAATGTGCGTCAGGCCATGACGCTCGCCGACGAAGCGGGGGTCGGCATCACGCGGGCGGGTCTTCTCATCTCGTACCAACGCGTCTTTGGTGAAGCGTGACCGGCTACGCGGCGAATTTCGACGACATCCGGAACGCACACGAGCGGATCGGGGGGTACATCCATCGCACGCCGGTACTGACCAGCCGGACGCTGGACGCGATGGCCGGCCGCTCGCTCTTCTTCAAGTGCGAGAACCTGCAGCGGGTCGGAGCCTTCAAGTTCCGCGGTGCGACCAATGCCGTGCTGTCGCTCGACGATGCGTCGGCCGCCCGCGGGGTCTGTACGCATTCCAGCGGCAACCACGCCCAGGCGCTGGCGCTGGCCGCCCGGCAGCGGGGGATTCCGGCCTGGATCGTGATGCCCACGTCGGCACCGGACGTGAAGCGACGGGCGGTGGAGGGCTACGGTGCGACGGTCGTGTCGTGCGAGCCCACGCTCGAGGCCCGTGAGACGACATGCGCGCAGGTCGTCGAGGAGACGGGCGCAACCATGGTGCATCCCTACGACAACGCGCAGGTCATCGCCGGCCAGGGCACCTCGGCCAAGGAACTGGTCGAGGATGTCGGTCCGCTGGACGCATTGGTGGTTCCGGTCGGCGGCGGGGGACTGATGAGCGGATCCTGCCTCACGATGGCGGCACTCTGTCCCGACGCGAAGATCGTGGGCGCCGAACCGTCGGGTGCCGACGACGCGGCCCGCTCGCTGGCCGCGGGTGAACTGATCCCGCAGACGGGGCCCGACACGATCTGCGACGGTCTGCTGACCAGCCTGGGGGCACTGACCTGGCCCATCCTGCGCGATCATCTGGAGACCATCATCACCGTGTCCGACGATCGGGTGGTCGAGGCGATGCGGCTGATCTGGGAACGGATGAAGATCATCATCGAGCCCAGTTGCGCGACGGTCCTCGCCGCGGTCCTGTCGGAGGCGTTCGAATCCATCCCGGGGGACCGGGTCGGGCTCATCATCACCGGCGGCAACGTCGATCTGGCGAAACTGCCGTTCGACTGATCAGTCCCGTTCAGATCGTCGTCGCTTCAGTTCGGCGTCGATGAATCCGCTGAGATCGCCATCGAGCACGGTCTGCGGATTGCCGACTTCGTGTCCGGTGCGATGGTCCTTGACCCGGTTGTCGTAGATGACGTAGCTGCGGATCTGGGTCCCCCAGCCTCGATCGACCTTGCCTCCGGTGGCGGCGTCGAGTTCGGCCTGCCGCTTCTCCTCCTCGATCTGCTCGAGCTTGGCCTGCAGGACGGTCATGGCCTGCCGCTTGTTCTGGAGCTGATCACGGTAGGTGGAGGAGACCACCATGATGCCGGTCGGCTTGTGCACGATCCGCACCGCCGACGCGACCTTGTTGACGTTCTGTCCTCCGGGTCCGGACGAACGTGCGAAGGCGGTCAGTTCGAGTTCGTTCTCGTCGATCTCCAGATTGGAGTCCTCGAACTCCGGGATGACATCGACGGTCGCGAAGCTGGTCTGCCGCTTGCCCTGCGAGTTGAACGGACTGACCCGGGCCAGACGGTGGGTGCCCCGTTCGCAGTTCATGTTGCCGAACGCCATCGGTGCCTTGAGGTGGTAGGTCACGTTGCTGATGCCCACCTCGGTGCCGTGCACGAGGCTGATCTGGTCGTACTTCCATTTCTGCGCGTCCCAGAAGGCCCGGTACATGCGGTCCAGCATCGCGGCCCAGTCGTCGGCTTCGGTGCCCCCGTCGCCGGACTGGATGGAGACGTAGCAGTCGCGGTGGTCGTGCTTGCCGCTGAGCAGCGACTGCAGTTCGACCTTCTCCATGCTCGTGACCAGTTCGAACAGCTGCTGGTCCACCTCGGACAGGAGTTCGGCGTCGTCCTCGTCGTTGGCAAGCTCGTAGCCGACCTTGGCGTCGTCCAGCCGTTCGATCACCAGCTCGAGTCCCTCGGTCTGGGCCTTGAGCAGCTTGAACTGGGCGATGGTCTTCTGGGCTTCGTCCTGGTTCTCCCAGAACGACGCCTCGTTCATCTCGTTCTGCAGGGATTCCCGCTGGGTGATCTTGTCGTCGTAGTTAAAGAGAGTCGCGGATGGTCAAGATCCGCGCCTCGAGATCGTCGATCACTGGTTGGTGTGATTCGTAGTGCATGGTTGGTCGGATTGTATCGGGTGGAATCTGTCCGTTCGCTCCTCCGGGCGGGCTTTCTTCCAAGTACACTTCCGGCCATGAACATCTCCAAGCGAGCGGCTGCCATTCCACCCTCCTCGACGCTGGCGATCACGGCCAAGGTCCGCGAGATGAAGGCCCGGGGAGAGGATGTCATCGGATTCGGAGCCGGCGAACCGGACTTCACCACCCCTCCGATGATCTGTGATGCGGCGATCGATGCGCTGCACGACGGTCAGACCCACTACGCACCCACGCCAGGCACCCCCGCGGCCCGCGAGGCCGTGGCGGCGAAGTTGCGGGAGGAGAACGGGATCGACTGCACGGCCGATCACATCACCATCAACAACGGCGCCAAGTTCACCGTCTACCTGGCGCTCCAGGCGCTGGTGGATCCCGGAGACGAGGTCGTGCTGCCCACGCCGGCCTGGGTGTCCTACAAGCCGATGATCGAGTTGGCGGGAGGCACCCTGGTCGAACTGCCGGCGGATGCGTCCGCGAACTTCAAGATCACCCCGGAGCAGCTCGAGTCCGCAATCACCCCACGCACCCGGGTCTTCCTGCTCAACAGTCCATCCAACCCGTGCGGAACGATGTACAGCCCGGACGAGATCCGAGGTCTTGTCGCAGTGCTCGAACGGCACGAACACGTGACGGTGGTCAGCGACGAGATCTACGAACAGCTCGTCTACGGCGACGAGCCGGCGTTGTCGGTGGGGTCGATCGAGTCCATGCGGCACCGCACGGTCACGATCAACGGCCTGAGCAAGACCTTCGCCATGACCGGATGGCGGATCGGCTACGCCTGTGCGCCCGGCGACGACGGGGCCGTGATCAGGGCCATGAACACCATGCAGTCCCAGATGACGTCCTCGATCACCTCGTTCACGATGCCCGCGGTGGAGGCCGCCCTGACCGACGGCCGGGCGGAGGTCGAGGGCATGCGCCGAACCTTCGCCGGACGGGCCGAACTAATCCACGGGCTGGTCCGGCAGTGGGAGGGTGTGGTCTGCCCGCGTCCGATGGGGGCCTTCTACATCTTCCCGGACATCTCCTGCACCTTCGGAGGGGTCACCCCCGGAGGGGTCGTCATCGAATCCGCCCTTGATTTCGCCTCGGCGCTCCTGGACGAGATCGGCGTGGCGGTGGTTCCCGGCAACGATTTCCTGGGCCCCGGCCCCCGGCACGTCAGAATGAGTTTCGCCATCTCCGAGGAGCAGATCGCCGAGGGCTGCGGCCGGGTCCGGGAATGGCTCGGAAAGCTCACCGGAAAGACGGTTTCGGCCTCGAATACCGCCTGAGACCCCGTTCAGGGCCTCTGGCGGGTTCGAATCGTGCTCTCTTCAAGCATCCCTTCGTGGACAGGAGGGAGGCGGTTCACTACAATCTCCGTTTCGAATGAACGACGAGCAAGAACTCGAGAAGTTGACGGAGACGGAATGAGTCTGACGGTAGAAGACAAGAACACGATCATCAACGATTACCGCCGGCACGACACCGATTGCGGTTCGCCCGAGGTTCAGGTTGCGATTCTGACGACCCGGATCGAGGAGTTGAACGAACACCTCAAGAGCAACAAGAAGGACCACGCCTCCCGGCGCGGTCTGCTCCAGATGGTGGGCAGTCGGAATCGCCTGTTGCGATACCTGTCGCGTACCAAGCCGGAATCCTATCGCGCCCTCATCAAGCGACTGGGACTGCGGAAGTAATCGATTCGACATGCCCGGGTTGCCGCCTGGTGACGGGTGGCAGTTGATGCACGGCAGCCATGCCCAGACGGCACTGCCCTCCATCATCTGCCATCGGTCCGGACGCGGTCCCCGGAACTCACACGGGACGTCGGCCATATGGGCCGTCCCCACAACGACGAAGGCAGAACAATGAACGACATCTACGTAGAACGCGAAATCGGCGGCCGTACCCTCCGCATGGAGACCGGAACGGTTGCAAAGCTGGCCAGTGGAGCCATCATCATCCGCTACGCCGAATCGGCGGTCATGTGCACCGCGATGCGGGCCAATCCCCGCCCCGGCCTGGATTTCTTCCCCCTGCAGTGCGACTACCGCGAGCGTCTCGGCGCCGGCGGCAAGTTCCCGGGCGGGTTCCGCAAGCGTGAAGGCGCTCCGGGCGAGAAGGAGATCCTGACCATGCGGATGATCGACCGTCCGATCCGTCCCCTGTTCCCGGACGGATTCATCGACGAGGTCCAGATCCAGTGCTGGGTCATGAGCCACGACGGGCAGAACGACACCGACGTCCTGGCCTGCACGGGTGCCTCCGCGGCCCTGTGCCTGACCGATGCCCCCTTCGAGGGACCCGTCGCCACGATCCGCGTCGGCCGCATCGTCACCGACGACGGCGAACAGTTCGTGATCAATCCCACCCAGGCCCAGATGGAGTATTCCGATCTGGATCTGGTCCTGTCCGGCCACAGCGACGGCGTGAACATGATCGAAGTCGGCGCTGCGGAGATCTCCGAGGCCGACATGCTCAAGGCCATCGAGTTCGGCTACGAGGAAGGCATCAAGCCGATTCTCGAGATGCAGGTCGAGCTGATGGAGAAGGCCGGCGCCGCCGAGAAGCGGCTGGGCAATCTCAGCCTGCCGCCGCAGGAGGTCTGGGACGCCGTCGTCGAGTACGCCGGTGAGGAGATGAAGACGCTGCGTCGCATCAAGGGCAAGCAGGAACGCAACGAGAAGATCGGCGAGCTCCGCGAACGCATGTTCGAGGAGTGCTTCGCGATGCCGACCGACGGGTCCTACCCCGACTACAAGGCGGCCGAAGAGCGTCGATCCCACGCCCGCGAGGCGTTCCGCACGCTCGAGAAGAAGACCACCCGTTCGCTCGTGGTCAACGAGCAGATCCGGGCCGATGGCCGTGCGATCGACGAGGTGCGTCCGCTGCACATCGAGACCTCGCTCTTCCCCCGTACCCACGGCACCTCCCTCTTCCAGCGTGGAGAGACGCAGAGCATCGTGACCTGCGTTCTGGGGACCGGCCGTGACGAGCAGATCGTCGACGGACTCATGCCCGAGTACGCCAAGAAGTTCTACCTGCACTACAACTTCCCGCCGTTCTGCGTCGGTGAAGCGGGACGGATCATGGGTCCCGGCCGGCGTGAAGTCGGCCACGGCGCCCTCGCCGAACGTTCGCTGATGGGGATCCTTCCCGATCTCGAGACGTTCCCCTACACGATCCGTCTGATCAGTGACATCACCGAATCCAACGGTTCGTCCTCCATGGCCTCCGTCTGCGGCGGCTGCATGGCGCTCATGGACGCCGGTGTTCCGATCAAGGGCACCTGTGCCGGCATCTCGGTGGGACGTTTCAGCGACGACAGCGGCAAGATCGTGCGGGTGACCGACATCATCGGCGAAGAGGACTTCTTCGGCGACATGGACTTCAAGGTCTCCGGTACGCGTGAGGGCATCACGGGAATCCAGCTCGACCTGAAGGCCCGCGGTCTCTGGTTCGATGAGATCGAAGCCATCTTCGAGCAGGCGTTGACCGCACGGATCAACATCATCGAGCAGATGGAGGCCTGCCTGGCCAAGCCGCGCGAGGACATCGCGATGCACGCTCCCCGTCTCATCCAGGTCATCATCGATCCGGACAAGATCGGCAAGCTCATCGGCCCCGGCGGCAAGACCATCCGGAGCATCCAGGAGCGGA
>MDTG01086181.1_pt1 | contig 17207 bp, 18 predicted proteins | sample 811421 | NCBI WGS metagenome assembly MDTG01 (sample SAMN05326645, study PRJNA326480) | marine metagenome | isolation source: seawater | place: Pacific Ocean: South East | collected 2011
GAATGCGCTTTTATCTTTTTCAAAGAAACATAATATTGAATTAAACACCATTGCGGGTGGCTGGGCTACAAACCTAAAGGTAAGAGCAGAGAAAGATTGGGAGAAAAAAGAAGGAAGGTCTGTTAGCTATAAAAAATAAAATTAACATGACCAGCATTTGTAAGCGAAATAATAAAAATATTAAATGTGAACATTAGAAGAATAGCAGAAGAAGTATTTGAAATAGAATCAAAAGAAATATCCAATTTATCAAATTTCCTAACTTCAGATTTTGAAAAATCAGTTAATAAGATTTTTGAGAGTACTGGAAAACTTATTATTTCTGGAATGGGAAAGTCAGGAATTGTGGGAAAAAAAATAGCCGCTACTTTAGCTAGTACAGGAACTCCAAGCTTTTTTATGCATCCTGGTGAAGCTTACCATGGTGATTTGGGTATGATTGAAAAAAAGGATATTGTTCTTCTAATTTCAAATTCTGGAGAAACAGATGAAGTTTTAAAAATAATTCCTTTTTTAAAAAATCAGAAAAATATAATAATTTCAATTAGCGGTAATCCTAATTCCTCATTAGCAAAAAACTCCAGTTTCCATTTAAATATTTCTGTTAACGTTGAAGCTTGTCCCTTACAATTAGCGCCAACTTCTTCTACAACAACAACTATGGTTATGGGTGATGCTTTAGCTGTAGCCTTAATGAAACTGAGAAATTTTAAGGATGTTAATTTTGCTAAATTTCATCCTGGAGGTAGTCTTGGCAAAAGACTTCTTCAAAATGTGGGTGATGTTATGAAAAAAGATTCATTACCAGTGGTAAAATTAAATGAATCTATTAAAAAGGTTATTAACATTATAAGTTATGGTAAGTGTGGAATAGCTGTTGTAGTCAATGAAAACATAATTGTAGGTGTAATCTCTGATGGAGATATAAGAAGAGCAATGGAATCAAATGAATCAAATTTCTTTAAATTAAAAGCATTACATATTATGACTAAGGAACCACAATCAGTTGTGGAAACCACAAAATTGAAAATTGCTGGAGATTTAATGTTTTCAAAAAAAATAAATTCTTTAATAGTTAAAAATGATAAAGGTTCTTTAGTTGGAATTATCCAATCATTCGAATTAGGGATTTGAACAAATGAAAAAAATTATTCTAATCCCAGCAAGACTATCTTCATCTAGATTGCCAAATAAAGTGCTGTTAGATTTAAAAGGCAAGACAATATTACAAAGAGTTTATGAGCAGTGTCTGAAAGTTAGTGGGGTTGTTGTATTTATCGCAACCGACAGTCCTGAGGTAAAAAAGAGTTGTCTAGAATATACACATAATATTATTATGACTAGTGAAGAACATAAATCTGGAACTGATAGAATTATAGAAGCAATTGAAGGTTTAGATTTTGAAGTTTTAATTAATGTACAAGGAGACGAGCCATTTATAAGTCCTTTATTGATAGAGGAGTTGTTTAAAGAGTTAGAAGGTGAGAAAGTAGAAGTGGTGACTGCTTGTGAAAGATTGTTAAATTCTGAAGAACTATTCGATCCTAATGTTGTTAAAGTGGTTAAAGACAATGAAAATAATGCATTATATTTTTCAAGATCATGCATTCCACATATTAGAGACAAGAGTCAATTATTAAAAGATGAAAAGAATTTTTTTGAAACTTCAAGTTTTTACAAACATGTTGGTGTTTATGGATATAAAAAAGATTTTCTAACAAAGTACTCAATCCTAGATGATAGTAATTTAGAGAAAATAGAAATGTTAGAGCAGCTTAGAATTTTGGAAAGTAGATTTAAAATTAAAGTATTAGAAACAAAATTTAAATCTTTCGGAATAGATACCGACGATGATTATCATAAAGCATTAAAAATGATAGAAGATGATATTTAATAATGACACTCATAAAAAATCTCTGAAAACTAAAGCTTTTCTACTATATTTTGATGGAGTTTTGACATATGGAATTAGGTAAAAATAAAGAGTAGTATGGAAAAAAGTAAAAATTTAAAAATTCATGTCGGTTGTGGAAATAATTATTTTAATGAATATACCAACATAGATTTATTTGATTTTGATGAAAAGGATACAAGCCGTGATGGTTCTGTTTATGATTTGAAAATGGATCTTACAAAACTTAAGTTTCCAAAAAACAGTATACATGAGATTTTGTTTATCCATGGATTTGAACATTTTACTAAATATCAAACTATAGAAATTTTAAATAAGTGGTTTAAAATTCTTAAGCCTGGTGGATTTTTACATTTAGAGATGCCTGATTTTAGTAGAGTATATTATTTAAGTTTATTTCCTTCCATTTTTTTTAATTCCAAAAAAAATAGATATCAAACAAATATAATCGAGGATATGTTTTATGGAAATCAATGGAGTAAATTAGATTATGAAACTCACAGATATTTATGGAAAAAAACGGAACTTTGTAAAGTTTTAAGTGAAATAGGATATGAAGTTGCATTTATTTCTAACTCAACTTTCTTTCATGTGCCATTTAGAGATATGATAGTAATTTGTCATAAACCTGGTGAAAACAAGCAATCTTTTAAAACTAGAAAAATTAATGGAAAGACAATTAAAATTAATTTTTTTCAAAACTTAAAAAGAAAATTAATTGGACTTTATCACATATTTAATTTTCTTGATAAATGATAACTTATAAATAAAAAATAATTATGAGAAATTTATCTAATATTAAGAATTTAAAACACCTTGATTCAGGTAACTTTTTTTTGATCGCAGGTCCATGCGCCATTGAAGGAGATGAAATGGCATTTATGATTGCTGAGAAAATATTAAATATAACCAACAGATTAGAAATCCCTTTTATCTTTAAAGGAAGTTTTAAAAAAGCTAACAGGAGTAGGATTGATAGTTTTACAGGAATTGGAGATGAAAAAGCATTAAAGATTTTAAAAAAAGTAGGTGAAAAATTTAAGATTCCAACAATAACAGATATACACGAAATTAAAAATGCTGAACTTGCTGCAAGTTATGTAGATGTTCTTCAAATACCTGCTTTTTTAGTTAGACAAACAGACCTACTAGTTGCTGCTGCAAAAACAGGAAAACATATAAGTTTAAAAAAAGGGCAGTTTATGAGTCCTGAAAGCATGTCTCACGCAGTTAAAAAAATCAAAGATTCAGGCAACAATAATACCTTAATAACTGAAAGGGGAAGCATGTTTGGATACCAAGATTTATTAGTTGATTTTAGAGGTATTCCTGTTATGAAGGAATTTGCTCCAGTTGTTTTAGACGTTACTCATTCTCTTCAGCAACCCAATCAATCTTCAGGTGTAACTGGCGGTAGACCAGAAATGATAGAAACAATTGCTAAAGCAGGTATTGCTACAGGTGTTGATGGTATTTTTATTGAAACTCATTTTGACCCAAAAAATGCAAAAAGTGATGGCGCAAATATGCTTGACATTAGTAAACTAGAGAATCTTTTAGAGAAGTTGGTTGTTATAAGAAAGGCTACTAACTCTCTAATTAAAATCTAATAAACATATATTTGAAAATTAATTAGCATAAGACAAATAATAAATAATCTATAAATTATGAACGAAAAAGTTGATAAAATATTAAATGAAATAAGCTCAGTAATAAAAAAAGTTAATCCTAAACAAATTGAGGTTTTAATTAGTGAAATTTCGTCTGCAAATAAAATTGTTGTTTGTGGAGCAGGACGTGTAGGGATGGCTATTAGAGGCTTTGGTATGCGGTTGGGACATATGGGTCTAAATGCTTATACTATTGGAGATTCTACAGTACCGTCAATTGGAAAAGGTGATTTATTTATCGTAGCATCTGGTTCAGGCGAAACCCAAACTATTTATGAATTAACTAAAATTGCAAAAAAAAATAATGCAACAGTCTTTGCGATTACTGGAAATCCCAAATCTAGAATTGGGGAGTTATCAGATTCAATGATTCAGTTAGAAGCTCCTTCAAAAACAAAAAAAATAGATAACCTAATTTCTATTCAACCAATGACTACCTTGAACGAGCAATGTTTGGGAATATTATTTGATTGGATCGTTCTTGAAGCAATGAATAAATTTAATGAATCACATGATACAATGTGGTCAAGACACTCAAACTTAGAATAATAAAATTATGAAAATAGCTGCATCCTTAATCTGTGCAAACCCTTTAGACTTAAATTCGGATTTAAAAGAACTCGAATCATCAAATGTTGAATTTATCCATTTTGATGTTATGGACGGAAATTTTGTTCCTAGATACGGTCTATATCCTGAAATTTTGTCAAATCTAAAACAAAAATTTAATTTAACTGTTGATGTTCACATGATGGTTGATAATCCTGAAGATTATATTTCAACTTATAAATCTGCAGGTGCTGATTTCTACAACTTTCATATTGAATCTACAAAACATAGTCATAGAATCCTATATAAGGTTAAGAATTCAGGAATGAAAGCGGGAATTGCATTAAATCCTGGAACACCTTTAAGCAGTATTGAGCCAATTATAAATGATATCGATATGGTAGTTTTAATGGCTATTAATCCAGGAATTGTTGGACATAAATTTATTCCTTCAACTCTTGAAAGAATAAAAGAATTAAGAAATTTGTCTATAAAAAATAATCCAGATCTTCAAATTCAAATTGATGGTGGTGTTACACCGTCAACTGGCCCGGAGATGGTTAAGGCAGGCGCTGATATTTTAGTTTGTGGTAATGGAACTATTTTTAGAAGACATGAAGATACAATTTCAAATAAGATTAACAGTTTTAGAAAATTATTTTAAGAATGTTCAAAATTTATATAAGTACCGCAGGAATTGGTTCTAGATTGGGAAAGCTAACTGAGTATACTAATAAATGTATGGTGAGAATTGGAAACAAACCAGCTATTTCTCATATCATTGAATCTTATCCTGAAAATTCAAATTTTGTTATTGGTATTGGATACAAAGGAACAATTGTTACGGACTTTTTAAAAATTGCATATCCTGATTATAATTTTGAATTTGCTAATGTTGACAAATTTCATGGAAAGGGTAGTAGTTTGTTATACTCCATGTTTCGTGCGAAGGACAAATTACTATGCCCATTCATCTTTCATGCTGCAGATACAATTATTACCCAAATTCCACCAAGTCCTGAATTTAAAAATTGGAATGCGGGTTATAAAACAAAAGATACTACTAATTATACTTCTTTCAATTGTTCAAATAATACAATTATAAGATTTAATTCAAAAGGAAGTTTGGATTCAGATTACTCTCACATTGGGCTTGTTGGTATTAAAGACTTTAAACTTTTTTGGAAAATCAGCGAAAATTATTTGAAAAATAATCCAGATTTGAATGAAGCTAACGATGTTACTGTTCTTAAAGAATTTATTTTAGAGAAAAAGATTGAACCTTTTTTTCCTGATAATTGGTTTGACATAGGAAATGTATTAAGTTTAAAATCAGTTAGGTCTAAATTTAAAGATTCATCATTTAATGTTTTAGAAAAACCTAAAGAATCAATTTATCTAATTAAAAAAAATATTATTAAATTTTTTGCTGATAAAAATTTATCAATTAAAAGAGCAAAAAGAGTTGAATTTCTTAAAGGAGTTGTTCCAGGAAAAGTTGTTTTGATAAATAATTTTTACTCATATGAATACATTGATGGACAATTATTATCTGAAATTAATGATATTAATGTTTATTCAAATTTTTTAAAATGGTCTAAAAATAATTTGTGGAAAAAAGTCAAATCAAATAATAAAATTGATAAAAATAAAATAATTACCAAGTTCTATATTGATAAGACCCACGAGCGTGTAAATAATTTACATAGAATTATGAATATTAAAGACGAAAAAAATGTTATAAATGGAGTCAGGGTGCCGCCTTTAAATGATTTACTAGATTTAGTTGATGTAAATTTCTTAACAGAAACGGAACTTGTTACATTTCATGGTGATTTTATTTTGGATAATATAATTTATAATAAAAAAAATGATACTTACACTGCTATCGATTGGAGACAAGATTTTGGTGGCAACATTGAATCTGGTGATATTTATTATGACTTAGCAAAGCAAATGCATAATTTGACAATTAATCATGATATAGTAGACAAAAATCTTTTTACAATTAAAAAATCTGAAAATATTATTGAGGTCGATATTTTAAGAAAAAATTATTTAATTGATTTTGAGAAAATATTTATAGAGTTTGTAAAGAAACATGACTATAATCTAGACAAAATTTTAATCTTAAGATCAATTATTTGGTTAAATATGTCACCACTACATCACTCTCCATTTAATTTATTTTTATATTATTTGGGTAAATTAAACCTTTACAAAATTTTAAAAAAAATCAATCAATAATGAAAATTGCTTTTTGCTTGTATGGTTTAATTGGATCTTCAGAAAAATATGGATTAGGTAAGAAACATAACGATCTTATTAATCTTTATAATTCTTTTAAAAATAATGTATTATTAAAAAACTCTGAATTTGATATTGATATTTTTGTTCACAGCTGGTCATGTGAATATAAAAATGATATTCTAGACATGTATAAACCGAAAAAATTTTTATTTCAAAAACAAAAAAAACTATTTTCTTGGAAGATATTTTTGAGATACTTAAGAGCTAATTACAGAAATATTAATTTTTATTTGGGACTATTTAAAGTAAGCAAATATAAATTAAGTCCATTTCTCATAAGAATTCATTCAGTTTTATCAAGATGGAAGTCAACAAGAACTTCGTTAAGTTTGATGAGAGAATATGAAAAAGAAAATAATTTTAATTACGATATTGTAGTTTCCTCTAGAATAGATTTGTTTTTTATTCGCCCATTTATTTTAAAAAATGAATTTACCAATAAAGTTTTTTTTCCAGTTTTTAATGAATATCATACACATGATAAAATCAAAAAAATTTTTTCATCTAAAGATATTGGAATAACCAATGGAAAAATTAGTGATTTGATAATTGGCGGGAACAGAGAGTCAGTTCTGAAATTAGAATCAAATTTTAAAAATGTTCAAAATGGATTGGTTGATTTTTCTCCACATTTTTGTTCTTTTCATAATTTTAAAAAAGAAATTAATGAAACAAAATATGAACTCCCTTTAATTCCAGGTCATGATATCTGTGTTGGAAGAGACGTAAATTTTATTTTAAAATAATGAGAAATTTAATATTAGATGTAGATGGTGTATTCACTGACGGAAAATTTTATTATTCCCAGGATGGTAAAATAATGAAAGTATTTGGAGATGCCGATAGTGATTCTCTTTCGGTTTTAAAAAGTTTTTTAAATATTAGGATGATTACAGGAGATAAAAGAGGTTTTAATATTTCAAAAAAAAGAATAGGAGATGATATGGGTTTTAATATTGATTTAGTTAGTACATTTCAAAGAGTTGAATGGATTGAAGAAAGGTTTGATTTAAAAGAAACTATTTACATGGGTGACGGTATTTTCGATTTTTTAGTATTTAAAAAAATTGGTTACTCAATAGCACCTAAGAATGCTTTTTATAACACAAAAAAATATGCAAACTTTGTAACAAAAAGTAATGGTGGAGAAGGTGCTGTAGCTGAAGCCTCATTACATATTTTAAAGAAATTTTTTAATAAAGATTTTGATGAAAATTTAATTTCAGAATTGAAATCAAGTGGTATTTGGTCTAAGAAAATGTGATTTTATTTTCAAAAATAATTAATGAAATTTAGTTTAAAAAGTTTTTTATACATATTTCTATATGTCTTTAAATCTAGGTTTTATAATAAAAAAAATCAGAAAAGCTTAACTATAGTTCTACCAAATAATTCTAAAGGATGGGTGTTGCACGGAATTGCTAAGGAAATTAAAAAGTCTGATTTTAGAATTAAAATTATAGAACTTAAAAATATTAGTAAAAATAATGATGGATACTTTTTATTAATGCATTATTCTTTGATCAGAAAAGTAGCCTTGAATGGTATTAATTTAGAAAGCATTTGTATCTGGTTTACGCATCCACGAGAAGATTTAATAAAAAACTATTTAGAATACAGTTTTTATTTTAAAAGATTAAAAAAAATATTTTTAAGCTGTTCTTTACATAATTCGTTTTTAAAAAATCAATTTAATCTTAAACAAAATTTAGTAGTTGCTATTGGTGGATTTGATGAAAAAACTTTCTTTCTGAAAAGAAAATCTAAAAGAAAATACATTGGAATCTGTTCGTCTTATTATGATAGGAAAAATCCTGAGTTAATTTTTAAAGTAATAAATAAATTAAAAAATTATAATTTTTTGCTTCTTGGTAAAAAATGGGAAAATTGGAAAAAATTTCATAAAATGTTAGAATTGAATAACTTTGATTATGTTGATTCTAGTTATGATAATTATAACTACTACTACAACGAAATGAAAGTATTCATATCATTATCTTTTCTTGAGGGAGGACCAATTCCATTGTTAGAATCAATGGCCTGTGGAGCTTTTCCGATTGTTACTAATACTGGATTTGCTTCTGATGTTATTTCAAAACATGGAGTAATATTAAAAAACTTTAATAATGAATCCGAAGTTTGTAATGAAATTAGTAGAATAATGAAATCTACAGTTGATCACGGTTCAATCTCAAGTTCGGTAAAAAAATATGTTTGGACTAATTTTTCAAAACAAATCTTAAAAAATATTTATAATGAATAAAATATTTATACAAGCAAATAATAAGCAAATGATTGGCGCATTTTTAGCAAAATTTGCTATTGAAAAGAATATTTCAAAAAAAATTGAGGTTGAAATAATTAATTCTGATGATTGTGAAAATTTAAATAGTTTTCACGGAAAAACTTATTTAAGAAAAGGAATAATCACAAAATGGGATATAAATGATTTACAATCATTTACATTGACTAGGTTTTTTCCTCCTGAAATAATGAATTATAAAGGAAAAGCTTTAGTTATAGATCCAGATGTTTTCTCAATAAGAGATATCAGTTCAATTTTTGATATGGATTTAAAAAACAAATCAATACTGGCTAGGAAGGTTTACAATTCGGATGAATCTTACTATTGGGCTTCAAGCGTGATGTTGCTTGATTGTAAAAAATTAAAACATTGGAATAAATCAGAATTATTGGAAAAGTTAGCTAAAAAAATGATTGATTATAGAGATTTAACATCTCTTTATCTTGAAAATCAAGATGAAATTGGAGAGCTTGAAGAGAAATGGAATCATTATGACATTTTAAATTCTGAAACTATTTTTCTTCACAATACAAATAGGATAACTCAGCCTTGGAAAACTGGTTTAGATATTGATTTTTTTTATGAAAATAAATCCGGTTTAAAAATTACATATATAACAAAAAAATTTCTTAAATATATTTTAGGAAACATATTAAAAATTAAGCGTTACAAAGTTAAATCTTACATTCAACATTCTGATCCGAATCAGATATCATATTTTTTTAATTTGTGTAATGAGGCAATTAAAAATAAAGTTATTAGCATTGATTACATTAGAGAATGTATCGATAAAAAGTATATTAGAAGTGATTTTTTAAGTCTTATAGATGAGTATTAAAAAACTTTTTGATTTACATAAGAATCAGGACATATACATTGTTGGTACTGGCCCAAGTATGAGAGTTTTTCCAAAAGATATTTTAAAGAACAAGATTATTATTGGTTTAAATCAAGCCGTATCTATGGTAAAATGTAATTATATTATTTCTATTCATCCTGACTTAATTATAAATAATTCTGCGATCAAAAATAATCCTGATGTAAAATGGATTCTACCAAAATCAAAAACAGAAGAATTGCTGGATAAAGACCTATATAAGCAAATTCATAAAAACGTATTTTATTTTAAAAGAAATTCTAAAAGAGATACTTCAAAATTAATGGATCCATCCAACAATGATAGAAATTTAGATTTCGTGAGAAAGAATTCAGAATTTTTATATGTCTGGTCTTCCATTTCACAAACTGCCATGAATTTTGCAAAAAATTTAGGTGCAAAAAATATTTTTTTGATAGGCTGTGATAATACAGATATTAGTGGGAATCATCATTCAAATAAAACTCACGTTAAATGGAATGGTGCAACTCCTGAATATAGGTATAATCAGTATTATGAAGGTTGTTCTGAAGTACGAAATGAGTTAATTAATATAGGAGTAAATGTTTATACTATCACCCCTTTTTTAGGCTTATCTAACACCCAGAAAGACTTTAAAAATCTTTGTAATATTAAAGGATACGAAACAATTATTCCTAACGAAGATATTTCCGATAGTTTTTATTTTTTTAGAAAAATAATTAACAGGATCTATAATTTATTTTTCAAGTCACATTGATTAACTCAATTGAAAATCTTAAAAATAAACTCCAAAAAGACATTTATATTCTTGGGAAAGGACCATCTTTGAATCTAAAGTCTTATTCAAACATCCCAAAAAATTCTATCAAAATTTCAATTAATCAAGTTGTAAAATTCTTTGATGTTGATTTTGCTTTTTTTATTGATATTGAACCACTATTCGATGTAATTGATGAACTCATTAGAAAAAAAATTAATGTAATAATCCCATATCACCCTAACATTAGAGTTAATGAAAGAATATCTAAACCATCAAAAAAAAATATTTATCAATTAGCAAAATCATCTGAAAAATTAAAAATCTTATTGAATAATGATATTTATTGTTTTGATACCGGATTAAGTGGCGGAAATATTTCTAAGTATATTTTTAAACCAAACTTTGTTTCATTAATTTCATTATTAAAAATAATCTTTAATTTTACTGAAAACAAGGTATACGGAATTGGTTTTGATGGAGGTACAGAAATTTCAAGCTCAATTGATAAAAAGTTCACTTATACTCAAGTTAGTTCTTACAACAACCAATTTAAATTAATAAAGGAGGTAGAATTTAATTTTAATAAAACTTTCAACAATATGGCTAAACAAACTATTAATGTCTATATAGGAGCTGCAAAGGAACAATTTGTTCCAACTAAGGTGCTGGAATATTCAATAAAGGATAAATCATCAATTAATGTTAACGTTATTCCATTGTATAAGGCTTTGGAAGATAAAGGAATAATTTTAAAAGGCAGAACTCCATTTTCTCTCCAAAGACTTTATATCCCTTTTCTAAATAATTATAATGGTATTGCAGTTTATTTAGATTCTGATATGTTGGTATTTGACGACATACTTAAACTTGTAGAACACCACGATTCAAAATTTAATTTATGTTCAGCGCCAGCACCACCAAACAGTGGAAGAAGAGACCAATACAGTGTATTTACAGTAGACTGTTCTAGAGCTGATTGGAAAGCAGATGAATTAGTTAAAATGGCAGAAAATAATTATGAAAAAATATTATTTCAATTTCAGTTTGAAAGTAGTAAATCAAAATGTATTCCTTGGCAATGGAATTCTTTAGAGTTCTTTGATAGTTATACAAAACTCATTCATTTTACAGACATGGATAATCAACCATGGATCTCAACTGAAAATAAATACAAAGATTTATGGGTAAAGTATTTAATACAAGCAATAGAAAATAATTTTTTAAACATGGAAGATCTATATAACTCCGTAAACAGAGATGAATGTAGACCAGGACTATATAATCAAGTAATTAATAAAAACTTTGAATACAGAAATATAGATTTAATTTCAAGAATTAAGGATTTTTTATACACCCCTATACATACCGTTATGAGATTTTCTAATTATAATAATTTTATAATTAGATCTTCTATTTCAATCTTAAAAAAAATTAAACGAATTTTAAGACCAGGTGTGTATGACAAATAAGAATTTATTAGTTCTTGGTGGTGGGGGTTTTATTGGTACTACTTTTTATAAAAAATTTAAATATAAATTTGATCAAATAATAGTGTATGATTGGTTTGAGGGTCCAACTCATAATGAAAATAATTTTTTATTTAATTCACTAAAAAATAACCTAAAGAAAAAAGATCAAATAATAAGAGATGATATATATAATATTAAGTCTTATAAAAATTTATTAAGTGATATTAGTAATCTAGTCATTTTAAATGCTGACACAGGAACAGGGAATAGTTTTTTTAAACCATTTCAAAATACTTATTATAATTCAACAATTTTAACTTATTGTTTTGAATTTTTTAATCAAAATAATTTTAATTTTTCGAATATAATTTATGCATCATCTAGAGCTGTTTATGGTGAAGGTAATTGGTATTCTTCAGAGGGTAAAGCTAAAATATCAAGAACTAATTACTTAAAGACAGGCTTACTAAATTGTGATAATACTAATAAATCTATTTTTTTAAAATCATTTGAAGAAACTCAAGCTTTAGATCCATTGAGTATTTATGGACTAAATAAAGTTTTTAGTGAATCATTTTTGAAAATTATTAATGAAAATCGTCATGTAAATACATCAATTTTGAGATTTCAAAATGTATATGGTGTTGGTCAATCTATGACAAATCCTTATACAGGTGTTCTTAATTGGTTTTCATCAAGTTTTTTAAATAACTCGACAGTTGAAATTTACGAAAAAGGTTTAATTCAGAGGGACTTTGTTCATGTTAATGATGTTGTAGAGTCTATTTATTTGTCTTTAAAAAACAATTTGGGTTACAATATTTATAATATTGGGTCAGGTAAACCAGTATTCTTAACAGATGTTGCACAAAAATTAAAACACAATTACAAGTCAAAATCAAAAATAGAAATTGTTGATAAATACAGGAACGGTGATGTTTTAGGTGCTTTTTCTGATAACGAAAAAGCAAATAAAATATTAAAATACAAACCAAAGGTAAAACTTGAAAGTGGATTAGAGGAATATTGTGATTGGTTTAATAGTGAATACCGTGGTTAAAATAGGAGTTATTTCTGTAACATATAAAACATCAATTGTATCAACAGAACTTTACAATTCTTTACTAAAAATTAATAATAATATCCCTGAAAATTTTATTTTTTATAATTTCTGTAATTCGTATATCAAAATAGAAAACCCTCAATTTTTTTTTGAGGAATATTCTTTTGAAAATGGAGGTTTAGCTTTGGGATATAACAAAGGGTTAGATTATTTCTTTAAAAATAATGACGTAAAATTTATTCTTTTTTTAAATGCTGATTGTCAACTCAATTTAAAAATCTTTAATAAATATATTCAAAATCATACTCTTGATTATGATTTCATTTATCCAAATCTTTTTAGTAATAGTTTAAAAATTTCACCCTTTAGAAAAATATCATTTGATTATAAGTTTTTTATTATTAGTTGGTTATTGCTTAAAAAAGAAATTTTTGAAAATATAAGATTTCCAAAAGATTTTTGGCTTGACGGAATTGATTATTTTTTATCTAAATATTTAAATCAAAATAACTTAATTGGTTACAATATGAAAATTGACATTCAACATCATTTATCAATTTCCAATAATTACAAAAATACACCAGATTGGAGAATTTTAAATATTTATGAATCTGAAAAGATTTTCAATTACAGAAATATTGTTTTTAGATTTTTACTTTTAAAAGCTATTTTAAAAGCAACTTATAATTTTAGATTTGGATTAACTTTTAAGCTATTTAGATTATTCTGAATTTAGCATGCCTAATATTTAAAAATTTTAATAAGTGAAACTTAAAATACATATTTTATATAGATGAATGCAGTAATAATTGGATATGGAAACAGGGCAAAAAAAGTGTGGGAGCCAGCCTTAAAAGGAATGGATATTACCCTTCTTGCTATTGTTGACCCCTCTCCAATAAGTGATTTTAAATTTAAAGTATATAAAAATATTGAGGAAATTTCAAATTTCACAAGGGAAATAGATTTCGCAATAGTATGTACTCCACCCGAAGCTCATTTTAAAGTTTCAAAAAGTTTAATTGATTATGGTATTAATCATATTATTGAAACTCCTTTTTGTTTAAATATTCAGAATGCAAAACAAATTGAAAAACTTTCTATAAAAAATAACGTAAAAGTAGCAATTGCTGAAAATTTTGTTTTTAAAATAGAAGATAAAATTATATCAAATTTTAATGGGTCAAATTTGTTAGGTAAGCTAAAAAGAGTATCGTGTTTTTATGATCACCCTGGATTTCATAATAATTCGAGGTGGTTAAAATTATTTAATACTAAACCTATTGAGTCATATTATTATGAAAATAATATTAAAGTTCCTTCTTTTTATGATAATAATAATAAAGAAAACTCCAGCGAGAAATTCACTCTTGATATTATAAAATTCAAAAATGGTGAAGTATTTGATTTGTCTGGAAATTTTAAAGGTGGTTTAGGAAGACTTAAAAGACCAGGAATTTTAATTGCTGATTATGAGATGGGATCAATTATTTTTAATAATCCAACAAAAAGTAATATTTTTCAAAAATTCAAATTTTTTATTTTTGACAAGTTAGGTATAAGATATTCAGTTTTTTCAGATATCGAGATCATTAACTCAAGAAAAAATATTAATTCTAGCAAAAAAAGTACTTATTTAAAGGTAAAGTACCATAAAAGAAATTGGACTGAGTATTATAATAACAAACTTAAATTTTCCATTTTAAATGAACGTTATAACAAAAACAATCTTAAAGTATATCAGAAATGGGTTAAATTCTCAGTTTATTCTTTTTTAACAAACTATAAAGATCATATTATAAACAGCAAAGAATTATTTTTTACACTTAGAGATTCTATACAGGTTTTAAAACTAACTTTAAATAAAAATAAAATCAAAAAAGACTAATGAAAAGTTATATTTTTTCTTATGTTTTTTTGAGTTCTGTTTTTATAATTTTAAGTAAGATTGTTGGAGTAACTATTATAGGTGCAGGAAATATAACTGATACATTTTTTTTTGCGGCAGCATGTTCACAACCACTTTCCAAATTATGTGTTGGCGCTCTACAAAATTCATGGCTACACAAACTTTCAAATTCTAATGATAGTTCAATTATGATTTTTTTTGGAGAATCATTGAGGACTAACATAAAGATGATTGTGATTAATATGTTAATAATCCTGCCATTCACATACATTAGTTCAGCTGATACTATTCTAAAAAATGAATATATAATTTATTTTATTTATTTTTCTATTGGATCTTCATTTCAATTGTTTTCAACAACATTCCAAATCATTGAGTTTTCAAAAAAAAATAATTTGTTTGTAGAAAAACTAGAATTTATTTCAACACTTCTATACGTGTTTATTTTTTTAACTTCAATATTTTTAGAAAAGTATATTTTACTGGCGAGTGCATTTTTTTTAAAAAATGCTTTGGTTAGTTGTGTTTTTTTTCTAAAAAATAAGTTTAGTATTAAGTTTTATTTTAATTCTTTATTTTCAAAACAAAGCTCGAATCTAAATACATTTATATATTATGGTTCTCCATCAAAATTATTTCCATTGGTGGACAAATTTATTTTTAGTTACATGAGTTCGGGGATACTAACTATTTTTTCAATATGGGATAGTTTATCATCTACTGGATCAAGAATTTTGTGGAGAACTTTCGGCTTGACCCAAGTTCCAAATCAATCAATTTTAATTAAGTCCTCTAATTTTAAATTAAAAAAAATTAATACATTAATTTTTACACTTTTAATTACTTTGATACTAACTTCATTGAGCTTATACTTTTTAAGTTATTTTCAATTTAGAGTACCTTTTAATTTACTTAATCTAAGTGATGAATTATCTTCACAATTCTGGTTAATTGGTATAATAGTTTTACCAATTTTATTTTTATCACTTCCATTGGGATTAGTTCAGCACGGATTATACGCATTTGATAAGGAAAAAGATTCAGTTTTGTTAGGTTTATTACTTTCAATAGTTTTAAACATAATAAAACTGATTTTTTTCTTTAAGTTGGGAATTTTAGCCTTTTTTGTAGTTGTTTTTTTAAATAAAATAGTTAATCTTTTGTTTTATTATTTGTTTTTAAAAAAACAAATAATAATTTAAAATGTACAAATGAAAATAAATAAAATTAGAATAATACTACCTTTCATTGTAATTGGATTTTTAATTTTTATTGCTTATGAATTCTTAAATTATAATGATTTAATTATTAAAAAAAGTTTACAACCACTTTTTATTTTGGTATTTTCAATATTTTCTATTTTTCTTTTTAAGGAAAAAATAATTATACCCTATTTAACCTTAAAACAAGAAAATTTATTTTTTAAAATTATACTCATAAGTATTATTATTGAGCTTTTATACTTTGGATTACCTATTACGGGACAAGTTCTCTACACTGAATTTGGATTTCCTATTGTGCACCATATTTCTTTAATGATGTGGATGCTAATATTGTTCGGTAAACAAAAAAAGAAATATCTGCTAATACATACAATCTATTGTTTATTAATATTTAACAGACAGATTTTACTTTTTGGTGTTTTATCTTACATTATGTCTAATAAAACTAATTTTAATTTTAAAACTCTATTAATTACTATGTTTTTTTTAATTTTTTTTCTAGCAGTTGGTATTTATAGAAATTTTGTTTTAAAAATTGATTTTGATCCATTCTTCGGATATATTGATTTACCATTTTTAGAGTTTTATGATTTTATACTATTTTATTTAATCGGACCTTATAATGCTTCTTTTAATAACCTCGACTACGGTTTTTCAGATACAATTTTTAATTATTGGAATACAGTTCCTGAGTGGATGTTTTTTAGTTCAAAATTTTTAATTCCTGAATTTATTTCATTTATTATTTTTTATGGTCTAATCATTATTTCATTACTCTTAATTAAAAGAATGAATTCAGTTAGAAAATTTTATTATGTACCAATTATAGTTATATACAGTTATTTTACTTTTTTTTCTAGTGTAATTATATCAACAGTTTTTGTAGCAAATATTTTGATGTTAGAGCTAATTTTTCTTTTATCAAAATTAAAGATATTACCCAGAACATGATTCTGTTTCATTAACTTAATGAAATGGATTTTAATTATTTTTTATTAAAAAACAGACTTCAATATCGTTTTTTAAATTTTTATTAGATCACAAACAATAGTTTATGAATAAAATTTCTGTTTGCATAGCTACTTATAATGGTGAAAAATATATTAAAGAACAATTGGATACAATCATTCCACAATTAAAAAAAGATGATGAAATAATTATTTCAGATGACAACTCCA
>MDTG01186003.1_pt1 | contig 17207 bp, 14 predicted proteins | sample 811421 | NCBI WGS metagenome assembly MDTG01 (sample SAMN05326645, study PRJNA326480) | marine metagenome | isolation source: seawater | place: Pacific Ocean: South East | collected 2011
AGCCGCCTCGAATTCGAAACGACCCATCAAGCCGACGCCATCGTTGAGAGCGTCGACGTAGGCCGAGTCATCGCCGGACGAGGAGGGTCGATCTCCGCAGCCACTCAGTAGAAGCAGGGAAACCAGCATGAGGAACCGTGAACGTCTCATCAGCGATCCTTTTCAAGTGCGCCCTTGGAACGAGCGATTCGACTGGCCAGCTCATCCGGGGCAGGACAGCCGCCGGCAGGCGCGAGGTGAGGGGCGTTCATGTAGGTGTGGACTTCACTCCGGAGATGCCCGCGCATGTCATGACCACGACGACGTTCGCGTTCGATCCGAAGAGCAGGAACATCGATGGGACCCACCACGATCTGTTCCCCGGGACCCGAGGATGCCTGGCTCAGGACTCGACCATCCCAGTCCACGAGCATGCTGCCTCCCGGCCAGGAGAAAGGACCGTACTGAGCGAGCGAGGCCCCTTGATTGCACGCGACCACCAGAGCGGTGTTCTCGACGGCTCGAGCTCGGTTGAAGAGCGTCCACCAGTCCATCGGTGCGGTGGCGCCCCAGGGATCCATGTAGGCACTGACCCGGATCAGAATCTCGGCACCATTGAAGGCCAGCTGCCGGATCGTCTCTGGAAACAACCAGTCGTAGCAGATGGCGCAACCGATTCGACCGATCTCGGTCTCGATCACCGGAAAAGGATTCTTGTCGTAGTCAGGAAGATCATGCGGGCTGGCGTGCAGTTCCCAGGGAATCCAGGGATTGACCTTGCGGTAGATCGAGAGAAGCCCCTCGGGTCCGACCAGCGCGGTGCTGTTGAACAACACACCCGGATGGGCAGGGTCCCGTTCGATGAAACTGCCGGTCTGAATCCAGACGCCACGGTCGGCACAGAACTTGGTGTAGCGATCGATGTGTTCGTTGGGCATCTCGACCGCGAGATCACGATCGAGCTCCTCGATGGTCGGGCGAACGGGTGCGGCGTGCGCGAATTCGGGAAACACGATGAGTCGCACGTCGTGAAACGGCTCGTAGCCCTTGATCGCACCATCTGCCATTTCAAGCATGCGGTCGACGCGAGACGCGATCTGGTCACGATGACCGGGGCAGTCGAATGACGTCTGGCAGCACGCGGCGTAGACCGTCATTCAGAGCACTCCTCGATCCAGCTCTGCTGGATCGCCTCGAGAATTCGTTCGTTGCAGGCGTGGCCTTCGCGTTCCTGGAAACCGGGAAGTGAACGCACCAGCTTCATGAGCTCGGGAAACGTGATCACCGCGGGATCGTGGCTGGGATGGGCATCAGTCAGTTCCTCGGCGATCCGAGTCACATCGAGCCAGTGATACGATTCTCCGTTGTGGTCCACGAAACACATCCGATCAGTGAGGAACTTCCTTGATGGCGTTCCTGTTCCATGACGGCACGCGGACCTCGACGGGCCCCTCGCCTTCGATGGTGCATTGACACGCGAGTCTGGAGTTGATCTGAAGTCCCGGGGCCTCCTCGACCCTGTCCTCTTCATCCTCGTCGGCTTCGGAGATGCTGGCCTCTCCTTTTTCGAGGTAGACATGACAGGTCGAACAGGCACAGACCGCCCCGCAGGCGTGCTCGATGTTGATGCCGTGTTCGACGGCGAGTTCGAGCAGGGACTCCCCCACACCGCCCATCAGATTCCATTCGGCCTGATCGGTCTCCGTGAGGCCCTCGGGGTCCTCGAGGATGAACTTGACGGGAACGGTCGGTGGACCGTGGGAATGACCGGGATTGCGCATGTGCATGAGTCATCTCTCGATGCAGGTTCTGTGAAAGGAATACGATGCACTAGTCTAGCGCCTTCAACGCAGGTGATACCATGTTTCGCGAGCCCTCTTTGACGAATCGGACCACCATACGATGCAAACCATGAACACATCCAAGATGCTGCTGATGGCCCTGATCCTCTCGATCACGAGCATCGGAGCCTCCAGCACCTTCGGGACTCCGCACCAGGAGGATCACAGCCCGGCCTCCACTTCGACCTCCATCGAAATCAAGGGCTGGGGCGAGAACCTCTCGCTGGTCGAGCAGCCCGACGGAACACTGGTCTATCGACTCGAAAGACCGGACGGATCCTTGGAGACACTGACACCGCTCCAATTCGCCAAGAGGCACTTCCAGAGAGAACAGGGACGCGATTTCATCAATCGCCTCTTCAACATCACCAGTCCGATCGGCATCGCCTGGGTGATGATCGGATTGCTGGGGCAGGCACTGTTCACGGGCAGGATGATCGTCCAGTGGATGGTCAGCGAACGACAAGGTCGCTCGACGGTACCGGTCGCATTCTGGTGGCTTTCGCTCATGGGCGCATCGATGCTGCTGATCTATTTCATCTGGCGCAAGGACATCGTCGGCGTGCTCGGACAGGGACTTGGATGGTTCATCTACATCAGGAACCTTTCTCTGATCTACGGCCGTCGTGAGACTGGAAAACCGTCACCGGGCCTTCAGGACGACCCCGACGCCGAGCCATCGCTGCAGGACGAGGGTCCATGAATTCGAAGGCACCCGAAAGAACCTTGCCGTTGAGCCGGGGCCCCGAGATTCTCGGCATGACCAGCGAGGCGTTCGTGAGGCACGCAGCGGATCATGGCGTCGCCGCGATCGATGCGATCGCGGCCTATCGTGCCTTCTATCGGGAGGGACGTCGCGAGGGTGAGTGGTTCGCGCTCGAGAACATGCCGCTGGGCACTCGGGAGGTGGAAGGTGAGACCATCAAGTTCACCCTGCGGATGGGTTCCGGAGAAGGCGTCAGGCACGAGACCGAATCGGTCGTGATTCCCATGCAGGGCAGAGGTGGCCGGAGAACCCGCACGCTGTGCGTCTCAAGCCAGATCGGATGTGCCATGGGTTGTGATTTCTGCGAGACGGCGCAGATGGGTCTGATTCGAAATCTCTCCTCGGCCCAGATCGTGGCGCAATGGTTCGCGGCACGACATGTCATCGGGGAGGAGATCAACAACATCGTCTTCATGGGAATGGGCGAGCCGATGGACAACATCGAGGAGGTGATCGGTGCCATTCGAATCCTGACGGATCACAACGGCCCCTCGATCGCCAGTTCTCGGATCACGATCTCCACTGTCGGCCGGATCGACGGAATCCGACGACTCTCCGAACTGGTTTCCGAGGACGGATTCCACCGATTGAATCTCGCTGTTTCGGTGAATGCTCCCGACGATGAGATCCGTGACCGTCTGATGCCGATCAATCGCGCGATGAATCTGGAGTCTCTGCAGGCTGCGCTTCTCAAATACCCGCTGCACGGCGGTTCTGCCCTGCTCATCGAATACGTGCTCATTCCGGAGGTCAATGACTCCCTAGAGCACTGCGACCGACTCTGCCGCTGGCTTGAACCGCTTCGATGCTCGCTGAACGTGATTCCCTACAACCCACGCAGAGACTCACCATGGACCGCACCATCCGAGGACTCGGTGGATGCATTCATCCGTCGTGCGACGAACAACGGCCAGTTCACCAAGCGACGAGGCACGAAGGGCCGTGACGTCATGGCCGCCTGCGGCCAACTTGGCAACCCCGAGATCCGAAGACAACGAAGACCCGGAAGAGATACAGCGTCATGACCCCGCATACGAGATCCTCGAAACTGAAATTCAGGAAGTACCAGGAGGATTCGAAGAAGAAGGCTCGGACGAGACGCACGCAGAAGATCCTTGCGTGGCACTCGCAGGAACGAAGCACGCAACGCACCCGGTCGTTCGGGGAACTGTTCAGAATCTTCCTCGGCCGCCTTGCCCCCTATCGAAGCTCGATGATCCTCGCCTTGGGCACGCTCACCATCGCGACGATTCTGGCACTGATCCCACCCGTCGTCACGAAATTCGCAGTCGACCAGGTCTTCAATGGAGAACCCCTGCCGGAAGCCGTGATCAGACTGGTACCGGGAAGCCGGGACATCCCCAAGACCCCCGTCGACCAGCTGCTGATCCTGGTGGGTATCGTGGTGGTCGTCTCCGTGCTTTCCACCCTGCTGGGGATCACCGGACGCTGGAAGGCGACGCAGACCGTCAAGCGGCTGCAATCCTCGATGCGCCATGAGGCCTTCGACCATGCCTCGAGACTCCCGCTGCACAAGGTGCAGGAACTCACCTCGGGTGGTGCCACGAGTCTGATCCGGGAGGATGCGGGCGGCGTGGCGGATCTCGTCTTCGCGATGATCTACAACCCCTGGCGAGCGATCATCCAGCTTCTCGGCTCTCTGGCGGTTCTGGCATTCGTCGACTGGCGACTGCTGGTCGGTGCGGTCGCGTTGTTTCCATTGATCTGGTACACGCATCGCACCTGGATCGGTCGGATACGTCCGATGTACCGGGACATCCGCCTGCAACGTCAGGAGATCGATTCCCATGCGACCGAATCATTCGGAGGCATGAGAGTCGTACGTGGTTTCGCCCGAAGCCGCTCGGAGTCGAGTCGATACGTCACGGGAAATCACGTGATGCTCCGCAAGGAGATCTACGTGTGGTGGTGGGCGCGAGGCGTCGAACTTGCCTGGAGCCTGCTGCTGCCCATGGCATCGGCGGCTCTTCTCTGGTTCGGCGGAAAGCAGGTGATCGATGGCACGATCACCACAGGCGATCTCGTGATGTTCCTCGCCTATCTGGCGATGCTCTTCGGCCCCATCGAAACGCTGGCGAACAGTGCGACCATGTTCCAGACCAACCTGGCGGGGCTTGACCGCGTTCTCGACCTCGTGGAAGAACCCAGAGAGATGCCCGATGTCGAAGGCGCACGCGAGATCGCTTCATCACAGGTCGAAGGACGGATGACACTCGAGAACCTCGGCTTCAACTATCCGGACTCGGACATGCCAGCCCTGGAGGGAATCAGTTTCGAGGTGGAACCCGGCTCGCTGGTGGCACTCGTCGGAAGATCCGGCGCGGGCAAGACGACCTGCTGCAATCTCGTGGCCCGGTTCTACGATCCGACCGAAGGTCGCATCCTTCTCGACGGGCGCGACATCAGGGATCTCACGCTCGACTCCTACCGAAGGCTTCTCGGGATCGTGGAACAGGACGTCTTCCTCTTCGACGGCACCGTTCGCTCGAACATCGGGTACGGCCGGCGCGGGGCCACCGACGCCCAGATCATTCATGCCGCGGAACTGGCTGCGGCGGACGACTTCATCGAGGCGCTGCCGGATGGCCTCGACACCGTGATCGGAGAACGAGGTTTCAAGCTCTCGGGGGGACAACGCCAGAGACTTGCGATCGCACGCGCCATTCTCGCCGATCCGAGAATCCTCATCCTCGACGAGGCCACCAGCAATCTGGACACGGAGAGCGAGAAGAAGATCCAGCAAGGCCTCACCGAGCTGATGCGAGGCAGAACATCCTTTGTGATCGCACACCGCCTCAGCACGATCATGCATGCCGATCTCATCGTGGTGCTCGGTGAAGGAAGAGTCCTTGAAACCGGCAGGCATGAAGAACTGATGCAGTCCAGCGGAGCCTATCGAAGAATGGTCGTTCTTCAATCGGAAAACAAGGAGTGATCCGGTCGTTCCTCAGATCAGTGTCACGAACAGAAGCGCGGTGAGCGCGCATGCACCAATGCACAATGAGATTCTCTCGGACCGACTGATCCCTTTCAGGGTGATGCGAGCTCCTCGAGTGGAGGGCACCTTCCTCCTGAGGGGCCTTGTTCGCATGTAGTCTCTGTCGTAGATGCTCATGAGACACGTCCTTTCAGGCAGTGGTACGCGAGCCTGAAAAGAGAGTTCTCCGGAGTGCGGACGATGTGCCCGATTCGTTCTGAATGCCGTTTTTTTTCGGAACCGACTCCCGCACGAGCATTCAGATACCCTGAAACCATGAACGAGAAGATCAGGAACACCAGACGCTCCAAGATGGCGACGATGGTCCTATTGATTCTGGGGCCGACACTTCTTGCCGCCGGCCTTCTCGCTCAGCAGATGTCACTCTCGACGTTGCGCAGCATCCGAATTCTCGAGCGTCTTCCACTCACTCCCGTGGAGGCGCTGATTCCCGGCCCCGCCCGAACCAGCGGAAAAGCGGCCGCACTCGAACACAAGGGAGCCCCCCGGACGATCAGAGCCACCTGGACGGACACCCCTTCGCTCTGGGTGAGAGCTGTCGAGGAAAAGGAGACGAAAGACTCGGACGGAAACACCAGCTGGACCACGGTCAGCGACATCACCTCGTTCGTGAATTTCGACCTCGAGGACGGCTCTGATCGGATCATGGTCGTTCCAAGCAGAAGAATCGATGCCTACATCGATCGATCCTGGATCCGGACTCGCGGCAAGAGGCGGTACAGCGAATACCGGATCGAACCGGGAGATGCCATCAAGGTCGTCGGTCTGGTCTCTCAGGTTCAGGGTTCACCCGCACTGACTTTCGACCGGGAGGGCGAGTACCTCCCGATCCTCTCCGACGAGTCCATCAGCGAGGTCCGATCCGGAAAAGGACTGTTCGCCTCGCTGCTGGTGTGCCTGAGTCTGCTGAGCATCAGTGGTGGATGTGTCGCCTTGATGCTCTTCTTCAGATTCCAGAACGCACTTGCGTTCGTCATCATCGTCGGCGCCGTCGAATCCGGCTTCCTTCTGATAGGCAGCACACTCATGCTTGCCTCGGACATGAAGGCCTCCCACCGATCCGTGACCACCTCGGTCGAATCGGCGGCCGAGATCGTCGAGGCGGGGTTCAAGAAGATCGGCGTTTCCTGGAACGGCGACTGGGCGGACACGGTCGCGTTCGCCAAAGCCGAAGAGAGCGAGGCTCCGGGTCCGAAACTCGTGTTGATCCGCGATTCACTCGCCGGCTACTGCGCCCGGACCGCCGCGATTCGTAAACGTTTTCCCCAGTGGATGGTGGCCGAGGCGCTCGGACTCGGACCGACACCCTCGATCGTCTCAACCCACGCGACCCGCAGGCAACTCCAGACGATCCAGCCGGCGCGACCGTTCTGGCTCTGGCCCAGTCTCGGCATCACGCTTGGTGGCCTGCTGGGCATGGTGGGAATCCACTGGGGGATGAAGGGCATCAAGGTCAAACGACTCATCGAGAACATCCCGCGGACCCCGTGCGCGGAAGTCGAGATCGGAATCACGGAAGTGGTCGGCACCATCGCCTATGAGGACGAGAACCCCTCCCCGCTGACCGGACCGCTGACCGAAGAAGCGTGCGTATGGTTCGACTACCACGTGCAGGAATGGAGAGGATCCGGAAAGAACCGCCATCTCCATACCATCGAACGGCGCGTGCAGAGCACGATCTTTCTCTGCGTCGATGAGTCCGGAAGCATTCCGGTCGATGCGAAGAATGCCGAGGTCATCAATGGTCGTAAAGCGAAGAAGAGCAAGGGAAACAGGGTCTATACGGAATTCTCCTTCAGAGAAGGCGATCCCCTGTACGTGCTTGGATCCGGAGAGATCGATCCCACGACCGGCGATTCACTGAGGATTGAAAAGGATCCTCAGGACCTCCCGTTCATCATCTCGAACCTGCCGGAATCGCGACTCAAGACCATGAAGGTCTCGGTTGCGTTCTGGATGATCGCCATGGGCATCGCGGCGATCACCACGACGATCCTGTTCCTGCTGTCGTTCACGGGATCGGTGAGCGCACTGCATCAGTTGATCGCGGCAGCGAGCTCGTTCATCACCGTGATCCTGCTCATCTTCATTCTGCTGTACAACGACCTGGTCTTTCTCCGCCAGAGAACCTTCTGGGCGAAATCCAACATCGATGTGGCTCTGAAAAAGAGATTCGATCTGCTACCTCAGCTCGAGAACGTCACCAAAGGCTATGCGAGGCATGAGGGTGAGACACAGACCCTGATGACGGAACTGAGAAGAAGCTTTGAAGACGAGAGCCGTGGAGGCTCCGACACGGATGATTCGTCAAGTCGCCGGGCGGTCGAGAAGATGCTGGCGATACGGGAGAGCTCTCCGGACCTGAAGGCGAACACGGTCTTTCAGGAGCTGATGTCGGGAATCGTCGGTCTTGAAAATGAGATCAGTGCTCGAAGAAGAGGCTACAACGCGGCGGCAGAGCGCTACAAATCGAGGCGCAGCAGCGTTCCGGAGGTCTTTCTTGCGAGATTCTTTCGTTTTCAGGACACGCCTCTGCTTCAATGGAACTCGGAGATGATGAAGTTCTCGAGCCTGGAGCTGGCACCCCCCGGCGAGAAGGACACCCAGGCTGATGTCCAACCACCCGGCAAGGAACAGCCACCGTCGTCTCCACGAGCGGAGGAATCATGATCGAAACACCTGTTCCCACAGCTGAAGCGGATCGACCGGCGGGCCTTTCTTGCCCTGAACCTCCCGGAGACCTCCGGGTGGACGGCTCAAAGATCCACTCTGGAAGGTTTCCTGCAGGAATTGGTTCGAGGACGTCCTTTCACAGATGAGATTGACCTTTGATCCGGCGCGGAGCTGACCAGAACGCTATAGTCAGCCAATCCCCTCCACCCACTCACAGATTGGATCTTGAATGACCACCGGATCACCTGCCGCACCGCTGGAAGCAAAGACAGCGAGCGAGCGGAAACCGTTCGTGCTCTGGACCCTGCTCATGGGCATCATCATTCCGCCACTTGCCCTGATTGCAGGAATGATTCTCGCCTGGAACAGTTACTTCGGACTGCTGGACATGATCCTGCTGGTCGGGATGTACATGGTTTCGGGATTCGGAATCACCATAGGGTTCCACAGGTACTTCTCGCACAAGTCGTTCGACGCTCCCAAACCAGTCGTCTTCATGCTCGGAGTGATGGGATCCATGGCGATGCAGGGACCGATCTTCTGGTGGGTGTCGACGCACAGACTCCATCATGCGCACAGTGATCACGATCAGGATCCGCACTCACCGCATGCACCGGGTGAACACAGCCCCCTCATGCACTTCTGGCACTCGCACATCGGCTGGCTCTTCCGCCCGGCCACGAGTCCCGTGAACAAGTACGTGCCCGACCTCAGAGCACAGCCGATGCTGCGCTGGATCGATTCGACCTTCCTGGTCTGGGCCATTCTCGGAGTCCTCATTCCAACCGTTCTGGGTGGACTGATCACCATGAGCTGGATGGGTGCGCTGACGGGAATGATCTGGGGCGGTCTGGTCCGGATTCTCGCCGAGCACCACGCCACATGGAGTGTGAACTCCATCTGCCACCTGTGGGGAAATTCACCCTACAAATCCAACGATCACAGCAAGAACAATGCGGTCGTCGGCGTCCTCGCACTGGGTGAAGGCTGGCACAACAACCACCACGCCTTCCCCACTTCTGCGCGACACGGCCTTCGATGGTGGCAGTTCGACTCGAGCTGGGTCATCATCACGACGATGAAGAAGATCGGACTCGTCTCCAACGTGAAAGTCCCCTCTCCGGAGAGGCAGGAGATGAAACGGGTCAAGGAAGCCCCCGCGAGCTGAGAGCCCGACCAGGACTCATTTCAGGCTTTTGTTTTCAAATCCGGTGTTGCCATCTAGGATGAGAGTGCAGTCATCGACTGCCTCAGACGTCCTGCAAGCACACCGGAGCAGCTCATGCGCGATTCGATTTCACGAAGAAGATTCATCCAGTCCACCAGCGCCGCCGGCCTGGGCATCGCAGCGATGGATCTCTCGGCGATGGGCAGAGTCTCTCCCAACAGCAGAGTGAACGTCCTTTCGATCGGCGTGGTCGGCAGCATCGGCGGCACCGATCGCAGTCAGGTCGCGTCCCATCCGGGAGTGCAGATCACCGGACTGTGCGACGTCGATCGTTTCTACCTCGAGGACACCAGGCTCAAGCACCCGGACGCCTTCGTCTGTTCCGACTATCGAGAGGCATTCGATCAGCACGGGGACAAGTTCGACGCGGTCATCGTCTCCACGCCGGACCACACGCATGCACCGATCATGCTGACCGCACTGGCCGCGGACAAGCACGTCTACGGACAGAAGCCGCTCGTCCACCAGCTGGAGGAGCTCGCCATGGTGGATGATGCGATGAAAGCCAGACCGAACCTGGTCACCCAGGTGGGAAACCAGAGAATGGTCTATCCCGGTCGAAGAGCCGCCGTCGAGATCCTGCGCTCGGGCACGCTTGGCAGGGCCGTTGCAGGGTACGCGTGGACGGGCTCACCCAATTCCGGCCATTACTTCAACTACGAACGCGTTCTTTCCGACCCGATGCCCGCTCCCGAGCACATCGATTTCGATCTCTGGCTGGGGCCCTGCGAAGAGACTCCGTTTCGAGACGGCCTCATTCCATTGAAATGGCGTTCATGGTGGGACTATGGAACCGGTGGTCTTGGGGACTGGGGCGTCCATGTTCTGGATGTGATTCTCTTCGGCTACGACGATCTTCAATCACCGATGGCGGTGAAGACCCACGCACCTGCACCATCGGATGTCTTCCACACCTATCCCTGCCTGTCCACGATCACCTACGACGTGTCGGACAGCGACAAGTTCGCAGCGGCCCATTTTCCGATCCACTACAGCGACTGCGGCCAGACCCCATCACGAGCGGCACTCGGACTCCCTCCGGGAGAATGGCCTGACTCGAACATGACGATGGTCGTGTGCGAAGGCGGCATCCTGACTCTGACCGCCGGAGGCGGACTCGAAATCTGGCGCGACGGCAAGATGACGCCCGGCCTCGAGATGCCGGGGCTGCCCGAGTTCGAGACGCTGAATCACTGGCACGCCTGGGTCGACAACATCATGGGCAAGGACACCGAGCTGCGGACCCCGTTCCCGGACGGCGTCAGGATCACCGAGCCCGCACTGCTCGCGCAGAAGGCTGCCAGATTCCCGAATACCGAGCTGGTCTGGGATCGTTCCAAACGGGCGATCACGAACCATGCCGAAGCGAACGACACCATCGTGAGAAGGCGGTATCGGGACGGCTTCGCACCACCTTCGGTATGATCGGGACGACGTCGAAAGGAAACGCATGACCACAGGTGAAGAAGAGACCGTCCTGAGAAGAGCCGAGTTCGATGCGGACGGAATCATCAAGTACCACTGGATGGGCTTGATTCTCATCTCCCTCTTCATCGTGACCATTCCGATCACCCTGATCGTCGCGCTCGTGTACAAGATCGTGCTGAGCAGGGTCATCGCATCCTGGGATTGCGTCCTGATGACGCGGTCCCTGAATGTGAAGAAAGGCGTCTTCAACAAGATCGAGAAGACGGTTCCGCTCGAGAAGATCACGGATCTCCAGATGGTGCAAGGACCGATCATGCGGATGTTCTCGCTCCACCGCATCTCCGTGGAGACGGCCGGACAGAGTGGGCCGGGAAGCCTCATCAGCCTCATCGGGATCAAGGACACGGAGGCGTTTCGGAAGGAAGTCCTCGAACAACGTGACCGGATGACCGGCACATCACCGAAGACATCCGACTCGGAGGAGGGAGACGTGCTCACGGAGATCCGGGACTCGATGGCCCGAATGGAACGACTCGTCGAGAAGATGGTCGAACAGCGAGACCGCTGAACACCTTGCGAGCAGACCGGGCCGGGACTACCGTCACCAGTCACCCTTAGAAGTGCGGAGAGAACAATGCCCCAGGCCGACCCCATCACCTATGCGTCCTACCTCAAGGTCCCGGAACTTCTGGATCTCCAGCAGCCGAAGTCCTCACCGGAAGAACATGATGAAATGCTCTTCATCATCATCCACCAGGTGTATGAACTCTGGTTCAAACAGATGCTGCACGAAGGAGATCACCTGAAGACGCTTCTCGAGAAGGACGAGGATGAACTGGCCTTCGCCACCCTGAAGAGAATGCTCACCATCCTGAAGACGATGGTCTCTCAGATCGACATCCTCGAGACGATGACACCGATCTCGTTCCTCTCCTTCAGGGACTTCCTCCAGAGCGCGAGCGGCTTCCAGTCGGCGCAGTTCCGTGAGTTCGAGTTCCAATTGGGGTACAAGAGGAGAAAGGCACTGGACCACTACCCGAAGGACTCGAAGGAGCACGAGGCACTGGCCCGTCGCATCGACGAACCTTCGATCTGGAATGCCTTCTGCGGATGGTTCAAGAGTCGTGGGTTCGAGGTTCCGGCACATCTGACCGAGGGCCGCTCCGACGTGCCCACCGCTGAATGCCCGGAGTTTCAACCGGAGCTGATCCGTCTCTACCGAGACCATCCCCATGAAAGGGCCTTGTGCGAGCACCTTGTGGATCTCGATGAAGGCATTCAGGAATGGCGATATCGCCATGTGATGATGGTCCAGAGGACCATTGGCGTGAGAATGGGCACCGGCGGCTCAGATGGCGTCGGCTACCTGCGCAAGACACTCTTCAATCCGCTGTTCCCCGATCTCTGGGCGATCCGCGCCGAGCTTTGAGCCCGGCCATGGTCAACGCCCGAGGCCGCCTCGTGCACCTGAAATCTGGATGCGCCCGGAGCGCATGTCCCAGCGCATGCCGCTGGCGCGCACTGGATTGGGGTTGCCGCGCGACACCACGGTGACCATGCGACCTTCACGTGCACCGAGTTCCGCGATTCCATTGGCGACGTCGTACTCGAAACGTTCGCACTGAACATCATGCTCGGTGGTTCTTGCGTAGACCTGACCACTGGAACTCAGCCGGAGAATCTCAGCCTGGCCCCCGAGATCCAACCCGCCGGCCGAGGCAGAGGTCGCATCGTTCCTGGATTCGAGCGGACGGTCGATCAGAACGGACAATCTGGCTGAACTCAGTGTCAGCGTGTCATCGTTCTGGAGCCCCGCGTGCAGCACCTCGACGTCGCCCGCCATGGAGATGACGTATCGATCGGCGACAGTCCTCTTCATCGACATGCCCTGAGACCAGCTGAAACGAGTGGTGCCGTCGGAACCCAACGAAAGAGCGGAGGCATTGGATGCATCGGATGCTCGAGAGTCCTTCGAACCGGGAACGCGATTCATCAGGAGCGTGCCGGCACCTCTGACCACGGCTTCCCCGGTCACAGCGTCGTAGCGGATGTCCGCGCCTTCGACCCGGAAGAGATCCGGATCGCCGAGATGAGCCTCGTCGGCCCATGCACGACTTTCCATCCGAGCCCCATCACGGGCGACCAGCGCGACAAGGTCACGGGAATTCGAGAATGCGGTTCGTGCGTCGACATCCAATGGGAGGCCCTCGGAATCGACAACCGGAGCGGAGGCAAGACGTGCGAAATCAAGCCGAAGGAAACCGGCATCGAGATCATTCTCCTCGAACATGTCGGGCCGGTTTCGAACGATGACATCGCCTTCGAGTTCGAGCGCGCTCGCTCCTTCGTTCTCAGTGTCCTTGAAACGCATGCGACCGCCCCAGGTCGCTTCGAGTGAAGGAGCCAGTGCATCGAGGACGGGCGGTGACATGCGCCCTTCTCCAGTGGAATGCAGTGGATCTTCGTAGAAACGGAACCGGCCAGGACCTTCCGAGTCGGCAAGTTTCTCCCGATCGTCGAAACGGATGACACGGAGGGAATCGGCGAGCACGTTTCCACGCATGAGCACCAGATCACCGTCGTCCGAGGAGATCTCGACGGTTTGGCGGACACCGTTTCCGATCAGCTCGTCACCCCATGCCCGCGCGCCGTTGTCGAGCAACAGCTCGACATCACCGACCGCCTCGAGTCTTCCGACCACGAGATCGGATCCATCACCATCGCCGAAACGCACGTCGAGGCTCTCGGCCCAGATCGTCTGTTGCCGATCCGATGCCTTGATTCCACCCGATGCGACGAGATGTTCCGGATGGGGGTCACCGGAACCATCCAATCGAAGAGTGAGATCGAGTTCGCGAGCCATGAGAAGCCCCGGTTCGTTCGAACGCTCGGCACGGACGGGAAGCATCTCGTCACCAGAGGCGAGAATACGCTCGATCCTCGGCGAGGTTCCCCCCTCCCCGCCTCCGAGTCTGACATCCAGTCGCTCCGCCTGCATGGTGAAATCAGTGCTGCCAACACGCACACCGGAATCAAACACGGCGCGGCGGAGGATTTCGCTGTCAGGTTCGAATTCGAGATTGACGCCCTGGGTCCAGGCGAGCTCCACGGGAGTGGATTCGCTTCCAGTACCGTTGAATGCCATCGAGCCCGGGCCATCGAGACCACCGACTCCTTGTTCACGGAGCAACCAGAAGGCAAGGCCACGCAATTGGAAATCGGGACTGTCCACGAGAAGCTGGTTCGTGTCATCGCCCGCCAGTTCGATGCGATCGATCTCGCTCGAATAGGTGAGAGTGGAACACGTCGCGACGGCATCCGTTGCGGCGTCGACGACCTCGACCATGCGATCGGAACCCCGGTCGATTCGAACCGTGAGATCGTCGATGGATCCGGGATGATCCTCGGGCTCGGCGATCGTCATCAGAAGAGAACCGTCGAAATCGATCTCCACCAACTGCTGCTGGCTCCGGCCGGCATCATGTTCGATGCCCGCGAGCATGGAGGCGCCCAGCAGATCTGTTTTCGAGATCGGATGCCCAGGCAGCGTTCGGTGCACGGTCTTCTCGGATGGCGCGGCCTTCGAGAAACCATCACCCTCGAGGCTGAATACCGTGACCAGTGAGTCCCCTCGAACGAGTGCATCGGGTATTTGGGAGGTCTCGTCGGTGAAACGGGTGATCCGAACGTTTTCCTGAAGTTGAAGTCGGTAGAACAATGGTGCCGAATCGGCATCCTGAAGATCGCCCTGCAGTGGTTTTTCACCACCGGCAGTGGCAGCCGACTTGTCGGAGACATCCGAGGGTTTCGCAGGGTTTCGACGGAATATTCGAACCGGCTCGGTTGCACGATCGATCATCAGGCGCTGGATGGTGCGCCCCGAAGCACCCAGCAGAACGGTCAAGCCTTCGCCGGCGAAACTCGCTTCTCTGGAATCGACCCGGATCGCGCCGTCGCACCTGATCTCACCAAGATTGCTGTCGAATGATGCCGCTTCGGTTCGAACGATGACTTCAGGATCGTCGTTGAGAATGTCGACGTCCTCGCCGTCGGTACCGGAGAAGAGACGAATGACCACATCACCATGAAGCGTGCCGGATTCGATGGCCTGCTGAGGCGCATCGAGAAGGCCATGCTCTCCACGAAGGACGAGAATGCGTCCTCCACCGAGATAGATTCTGGCACGTGGCCTCTCCATTTGAAGCAGTCCGTTGGGCAGTGGATCGATTCGATCCGCCGAGTACTGCTGAGCAAGAGCGCCCTCACCATCAGCGACCTGGACCCATGCACCCTGTTCGAGCTTGATCGAGGAACTCTCGAGGCCCACGTTGGTCTCTTCGCGTTCATCCTTGGAAAGCTCGCCCGGCGTGATGAGTTCGGTGACGTCGACATCACGATGGCGTTCACGACGTTCGATGGGCTCGGGTTCGATCACCCAGACCAGGACCATGAGACCGACGGCGAGGATCACTCCGCAGAGGATCGCCCAGAGAACGGAGGTCACGCCTCGTCTTCGATGGAAGTTCGTTCGGGCTCTGGAAAACGGCATGTTCACGATCAGCTCCGATCGACCTGGCCGGTGAAACGGGCGACCACGTCGCTCCAACGTCCGGAGGCACGCATGAGGTGCTCTATCGCCTCGCGCACCGCACCGGAACCACCCGCAGCGGTGGTGACGAAATGGGCGCGCTCCCGGACTTCGGGTGCGGCGTTGGCGGGGGCGAACGCGAAACCGCATGCGGCAAACGCGGGAAGGTCGGGAAGGTCATCACCCATGAACGCGACCTGTTCGGATGCAAGCCCATGTGCGCCGACGATCTCCAGAAGCTTCGCATTCTTGTCGGAGACGTTCTCATGCACCTCGGTGACTCCGAGCTCGGCCATCCGGACGCACAGAGCGGGCGAGTGGCGTCCGGTCACGACGACGATCCGGCCGCCATCGCGAATCCAGGCACGTATCGCGAAGCCGTCATGAATGTGAAAGAACTTCCGCTCGACGCCGTCTGCGTCGTAGCCGATGGTGCCATTGGTCAGCACGCCATCGCAGTCAAGAGCGAGGAGTGTGATGCGAGATGGATCGGTCTTGGTCGGGGTGGTCATGACGATCGAAGTGTACCTCGCATCGCATCGATCAGTCAGGTGCGAAGAAAGTGACCAGGTTGTAGAAGGCATGAACCGCTACGACGATTCCGAACCCCCGAGCCACGTACACCAGACCGAAGAAGAGCCCGGCGGCGATGTAAAAGAACGTCCGGCCGGTGAGATAGGTCGCCTCGGGGCCCACAGGAGGGTGGTACAAGGCGAAAAGAACCGCTGACAGCAGGATTGCAAGCATTGTCCCCGTCAGCGATGAGAAACGCAGAAGATCGACCACGAAGGTGTGAATCAGAAAAAAGAGAAGCATTCTGAAGAGGAGTTCTTCATACAGCCCGGCACCGATCGACATGGCGATCCGGCCCATCGGACCAAGCCCCCCGAGAATGGTTTCCTCCTGACCCACCATGGGTAGAAGCTCGTGAACGAAGCGGCTCAAGACGACCAGTGGGATCGCGAGCAGGGCTGACTCCACCACCATGAGACCGATCGTTCCCCACGCGGGCCGCCAGGGATTGCGACTGAGAAAATGCCACAGAAGCAATACCACGAAGATCACGAGAGGAGGGAAGCTCAAACCGAGCTCTTCGGGAATCGCGAAATCAAAGTAGCGGACCAGCCACTGGTGGGCCTGATTCGTGATCGTGCCCTGGTCGTTGCGAAGCACGAAGACCAGACAGATCTCGTAGAGCAGGATGAAAGGAAGCAGGAAGACCAGCATTTCCAGAGGCCTTCTGGAGGTCGCCCAGTAACTTCGATCGATCTTGATGTCTTCTTCGTGATCGGCCATCTCAGGTGTTGTAGCTGTTTCGGAGGAAGTGCACAAAGAACGACGCCGTCTTCGGTGTTCCGAAAAGACGGCGTCGGGTCATCGGTGAATTGGCTCGAACCGAATCAGGCGGCTTTGAGGCTGTTGAGTCGGGCGGCAAGGCGGCTCTTCTTGCGAGCGGCCGTGTTCTTGTGCATGGTGCTGGTGGAAGACACCTTGTCGAGGATCGAACAGACCTTCTTGTATTCGGCTTCGGCCGCGGGCACGTCCTTCACTCGGAGTGCTTCAAGGTAGGTCTTGATCTGCTCACGGACGCGCTGCTTTCGCCATTTGTTTCTGGCGTGTCGCTTCTTGTCCTGTCGCATGCGTTTCTTGGCTGAGTCGATATTCGGCACGTGGTGTTCCTCGTG
>MDTG01188715.1_pt1 | contig 17205 bp, 11 predicted proteins | sample 811421 | NCBI WGS metagenome assembly MDTG01 (sample SAMN05326645, study PRJNA326480) | marine metagenome | isolation source: seawater | place: Pacific Ocean: South East | collected 2011
CTCTTGTCTAAGAGCTAACTGAGTATTTGCCTCTTTAGACATAGTCTCAGACCCCTCCTCAAATGATTTAAATGTAGGTGAGGTATCATCAGTCCCATTGTTGCTATCATTCATATATGCACTTTTAAGAAGGTCAAGATCAATTTTTGCCTTTTCAATTTTGACATTAATAATTTTTTTAAAACTTTCTAAGTCTCTGTCAGAGTATCTATTTTTTGTCTTTTTGCTCATTTTAAACTTTATTAATAGTTATGGTTGTTTTTATATTATCAAATTCAATTATATCACCATCTTTTAAATTTTCGCTAAAATATAATTTTATTGCTAGAGTTTCACCCATAATGTAGTCTAAATTAGAATTTAATGCATCATTCAGTTTGTCAGAACTTTTAATATTTATCTCAATTTTATCAGTTACTTCTAACCCTTTACTCTTTCTAATATTCTGAACCCTGTTAACTATCTCTCTTGCAATGCCTTCTTTAATTAAATCGTCATTAAGACTTAAATCAAGAGCTATTGTTTCCTTTCCGTTACTAGCAACCGAAACACCTTCTATATCTTTATAGTTAACTTCAATATCATCTAGGGAAATAGAGATTTTTGAATTTTCTATTATTATGTCTAGAGTTCCCTGTTCCTCAAGTTCTTTAATTTCTTCTTTTGTTAGACTTTTAATTTTAATAGCAACTTTATTAATTTTTTCTCCATGTTTAGGCCCTAACATTTTAAAGTTGGGTTTTAATTCTTTTATGAGAAGTGAATTTTGGTCATCAAGAAACTCAATTGCTTTTACATTTATTTCAGATAATATTTGAGATTTTGCAGCTTCAATGTCAATTCTATCAGATTCATTTTTTACAGGTACAATAATTTTTTTAAGAGGCTGCCTCACTTTAATTTTCTCTTTTTTCCTAATTGACAGAGCCAAAGAACAAATATTCCTTATAGTATTAGTTTTATTCTCAAGATTTTTATCGATTAAGTTCGTTAAAGAAGCTGGAAATTTTGATAAATGTACAGACTCAGACTTTTCTTTAGCTGTAATTATATTCAAACACTGAAAAATATAATCTGAATAGAAGGGAGCTATAGGAGATATAAGCTTACTTATTTTACAGAGACATTCATAAAGTGTTTGATAAGCTGAAATTTTGTCTTTGTTATATTCCCCTTTCCAGAAGCGCCTCCTTGATAATCTTACATACCAATTACTTAGTTTTTCTTGTACGAAATAACTTATTTCTCTTGTGGCAGGAGTTAAATCATAATTATCCATATACTCATCAACTTTTTGGATTAATGAGTTCAGTTCAGAAATAATCCATCTATCTATTTCAGATCTTTTATAAATGTCTAAGTCTTCCTCAGAGTAGGTAAAACCGTCGATATTAGCGTATAAACTAAAAAAACTATATATATTGTGAAGAGTCCCAAAGAATTTTCGATTAATTTCTGCAACACCATTTTCATCAAATTTTAAATTGTCCCATGGATTTGAGTTTGAAATCATATACCACCTAACAGCATCTGCGCCATAATTGTCTAACATTGTAAATGGATCAATTGCATTGCCTAGTCTTTTTGACATTTTCTGACCATTTTTGTCTAATACCAAACCATTAGAGACAACATTTTTATAAGAAATAGAATCAAAGATTAGGGTTGATATAGCATGGAGAGTGTAAAACCAACCTCGAGTTTGATCAACACCTTCGGCAATAAAGTCAGCAGGAAATTTTAATTTTTTATCAATTAGATCCTTGTTTTCAAAAGGATAATGAAACTGAGCATAAGGCATTGAGCCAGATTCAAACCAAACATCAATTATATCCTTTTCTCTTCTTAAAGGTAGTCCATTTTTAGAGCATAATATTATCTTATCAACAACATGCTTATGAAGATCAACATTGTTATAATTTTCATTAGACATATTTCCAATCTTAAATGTTGAATATGGATTTGATTCCATCAAACCATTTTTTACTGAAATATTAATTTCTTTATATAATTCTTCGATTGATCCAATAATCTTGTGTTCTGTATTATCCTCACTGGACCAAATTGGTAAAGGGACACCCCAAAACCTAGATCTAGATAGATTCCAGTCATTTGCAGATTTAAGCCAATTACCAAATCTTCCTTCACCTGTAGAGTTAGGCTTCCAGTTTATAACTTTGTTTAAATCAAACATTCTTTCAGATAAATCACTTACTTTGATAAACCATGACTCCATTGGATAGTATAGTATAGGCTTATCAGTTCTCCAACAATGAGGATATGAATGAGAATATTTTTCGACTTTAAAAGCACGATTTTTCTCTTTAAGTCGAATTGCTATTTCAACATCTACAGATTTTTCTGGGACTAAATCATGTTTGTAATATTCGTTTTTTACATATTTACCACTAACAAGGCCAATACCATCAATAAACTTACCCTCAAGGTTAACTATAGGAACTTTATTCCCATTTGAATCTACAACTTGTAGTGGAGGAATTTCTGGTGAAGCAGATTTTGCTACTTTATAATCATCTGCACCAAATGTTGGAGCAGTATGGACTATACCAGTTCCTTCCTCAGTAGTTACAAAATCACCAAGTATAACTCTAAATGCATTTTTGGGATTATCAATTGGAAGGGGAGATTCCTCCCATATTCTCTCATAATTAATATTCTCAAGCTCTGATCCTTTACAAGAGTCACACAAGTAGAAAGGTATTTTTACATCAGTTCTTTTAAATGAGTCTAATTCTTTCTCATTTTTAACACTATAAAATTTCTTATCGAAAACCTTACTAATTAAAGAGTCTGCAATTAAAACAGTGATATTTTTTTTTGTGTACTGATTAAAAGTTTTCACAAAAGTATATTTAATTTTTGCACCAACTGTTAAGGCTGTGTTCGATGGTAAAGTCCAAGGAGTTGTAGTCCATGCAAGAAAATAAAAAGGATAAAATTTTTGTAATTTATCAGGAATATTATTTTCCATACATTTAAATTGAGCAATCACGGAAGTATCGCTTATCTCTTTGTAGGCGCCAGGTTGATTTAATTCATGTGAACTTAAACCAGATCCAGCTGCAGGTGAGTAGGGTTGTACAGTATAACCTTTATAAAGTAATTTTTTGTCAGCAATTCTTTTAATTAACCACCAAACTGTCTCCATATACTTTGGTGTATAAGTTAAATATGGATCCGACAAATCAATCCAATAGCCCATTTGCTCAGTTAAAGATTCCCAATCTTTGGTATACTTCATAACAGCTCTTCTACATGCATCATTATATTTAGTTACACTGATTTTATTACCAATGTCATCTTTAGTTATTCCAAGCTCTTTTTCTACTCCAATTTCTACTGGGAGCCCATGTGTATCCCAACCAGCTTTTCTTTCGACATTAAATCCTTTTAAAGTCTTATATCTACAAAAAGCATCTTTTATTGTTCTTGCCATAACATGGTGGATACCAGGTTTTCCGTTGGCTGAGGGTGGTCCTTCATAAAAAATATAACTTGGAGCTGTTGTTTTATTATATGATTTAAAGAAAATATTATTTTTTGACCAAAAATCTTTAATCTCTGATGTAATTGATACAAGTGAAAATGTTTTTGATTCTCTAAATCCCATTATGGTTTAATTAATCTCGAAATTAATAATTTTAGATCAAATAAAAGTTATTATAATCAGTTATAATTTAAGATTAAGACCTATCTCTATAGACCTTCCAGGAGCGGAAATTCCCGATGCAAATGTTCTGTAATGAGAATCAAAAATATTTGTAACACCCATCCTTAAATCAATATTAGGTGAGATACTTTTTGTACCATAAACTGAAAGATCAGACCAACTTGGAGTTCCAAGATATAACAGACCATTCTCATTTAAAATATAAGGAGTTTCATCAAGTCCATCTTCTCCGCTCAGGCTATACTCATTGACATTTTTTGAATCACTAAATTTAAAAACTGAATTTATTTTAAGATTGTTTTTAGAATAGCTAATTGAAAGTGAACCAAATAAAGGAGATATCGATGGAAGTGGACCATAACTTTCATTATTGTCACCTTTTGTATATGTCAAATCATAATTAAAATTTATTTTGTCAGAAATCTTTGAAAAACCATCTAATGAGAAACCATGAATAAAGCGATTTCCTAAATTTTTGTTGGCAATGGTTGTTATTTCTTCACCATCATACATTATTGTTGAAAGATCGGGAGTTGTAATATCCGAAAATACAACATATTCATCTCTTCCAATGTGTCTGGATATAATTGTGCTGAAACCTCTAAGAGAAATATAGTTTTTGCTATCTAATGATCTGAAATCAATACCCAGATCTAGGTTATAGGCATACTCAGGTTTTAAGAAAGTATTTGGAACAAGAAGTAGACCATTGTTTTCTCTTATCTTTCCAATATCATCAATATTAGGGTTTCTGAATCCACTAGACAATACAGTATTTATTTGAAATCTTTTAGTTGGGCGAAGTTTCATTGAAATCGTCGTAGTTAATGCCCTTGAATTTAAATTTACTTCAGATAATTGAGGATTGACTGAAATTATATCATTCCAACTTGCCTTCAATCCCGTAAATGTTAATCTAGTACCAACATTAAATGTAAAAAATTGACTTAAATCCCATGTCCAATTTAAATAGGAAGCAAAACTTGTGTAAGAACTACCATCACTTGGATATCGTGTTGGAATAGGGATTTTGTCAAGTACACCAACAACTTGGTTGCCTGATATTTGAAGTGTTTGATTGTATGCCTTTGAATCATTATAGTTGTAAGTTGATTCTACACCATAAGATATTGAGTGACCACCATCAAATGAGGTATCAAAATCTCCATTTAGACTAAAAACATGCAAATCTTCAATTTGGTGAGACCTTTCAAGACTATTGAATCTCCTTTTTATTCTACTTTCATTAATTTTCTGAAATCCAAGAGTTAAGACTCCTTTTTTTAAAAATTTATTATTGGGAAAAATTCTTAAACTGGGTGAAATAAGAAATCTTTTCTGAGGTCCATAATACCATTCACTGAACTTTAAAGAATTGTCATTAGGGATACTTAATTGATCATACCTATCAATATCACTTGATTCAGAAAATTGAATGTTAACATTAAGTAAGTTGGTTTCCCCTAATTTGAATAAAAATTTTTGAAATAAATCCACTTGACTGTATCCTGTATTTTTTTGAATATTTTGATTTTCGTTAATTGATGGCTCTGGATAATATGTATATCTTGAGTTTTTTGAATATAATGGAGTCAACCCCCAATTCTTGAATCCATGACTTCTATTTTTTCCAATTTTAATATCTCCATATTTTGAAATACTGATTGATGTTATACCTCCCCAGTTTTCATTACTATAATTTGTTACAAAATTATTAGTTAGCCCCTGATTTACAGAATTATAATTTGTTCTAAAACTAGATTTAATTTTTTGTGAGTCTTTCAAGATAGGATTCTTAGTGTAGTAATGAATAACACCACCCATTGCATCAGACCCATATCCAACTGAAGATGACCCAAAAATTACTTCAACTCTTTCAATATTGAACGGGTCAATTGTAATAGAGTTTTGAAGATGACCAGATCTATAAATGGCATTATTCATTCTTACTCCATCCAGAACTATTAAAACTCTATTTGCTTCAAACCCCCTGATTATAGGACTACCCCCACCACCTTGACTTTTTTGAATTCTGATTCCAGGACTTAATTCAAGTAACTCAGCTCCCGATGAGGGAGAGGTTAAAAACACATCTTCGGATTTAATTACTGATACTTTTTCAGCTATTTGATTTACACTAGATTCAGATCTAGCAACAGACAATATTACTTCATCTAGATATTGACTTTCAGATTCCATGTAAATTATCATTTTATTATTAATATCATTGTAATTTTTTTCTATTGAAGAGTAACCAAGTAACTGAAAAAAAACTACCTCATCACTTGAGAACACACTCATATCAACAAGCCCAATATTATTAGATATCGTTGAATTAGTTTTATCATAATTAAATACAGCAACATCTGGTAGTGGTTCATTGCTAGATTTATCTAGAATATAAACCTCTTGAGCAAATGAATAGCTTACAACAAAAAGAAATAGAAAGTTTTGCTTAATAATAAATAATAGATTATTTGAAAATTTCAGATAAGACATTAATTGATTTTGGTGGTTTGAACATCTGTAAATGTATTGAATAATAGTCAATTATAAATTTTAAAATTTTTACTCTAAACTTATTATTTACTTTAATCATATTTAAATCCTCAAATTTCGTGCCTAAAAAAAGTTTAAAAATCTTAAATTCTTCATCTCTAATAATTAATCCATTAGGTTTTGAAATTGATGATGTTCCATCATTAATATTAAAAAACAGATCCTTATCATTTTTTATATTAGGATAAAATCCAATGTATTTTGTAAGCTCTAAGAGGAATTTAATATGAAAATTATTACAACTGTCTACATCATCATACCATGAAAGACTTGACTTTAAGAAATAAAATAATTTTTTGTTTGTCCCGATATCTTCTTTAAATATGTTATTCAATATTTCTGAGATAAAAATTATAACAGAGCTTTTTTGAATGTCGACATGTAGACTATTATAAAGTTTTTCTGATTTAACTTCTTTAATGAAACCAAAATTCTTACTCTCTGAATACGAATAATTAAGATTAATAAAGTTCATAGGAAAAAAATGAGCTTTACTAAATTTTGATTTTTTTGTTCCGAGAATACCTTTAACCATAAATGATTTATACCCAATATCTTCAAGATAACATGATACAATCATACTTGTCTCGCCACTTTTTATTGATTTGATTACAAAGGCTCTTGAATTTGCCATTTAATTTAAACTACTCCTTGTGCTAACATTGCATCAGCTACTTTCACAAAGCCAGCAATATTTGCACCTTTAACATAGTTAACAGAGCTGTCTTTGGAGGATCCATACTTGACACATGAAGAGTGTATATCAGACATTATTTCTTTAAGTTTACTATCAACAACTTCACGACTCCATGTATACTTTAGCGAATTTTGAGCCATTTCTAACCCTGAGACTGCAACACCTCCAGCATTAGAGGCTTTGCCAGGAGCATATAAAATTTTATTTTTTATAAATAAATTTATCGCATCTGATGTACATGGCATATTAGCACCTTCTCCAACAGTAACACATCCATTCTTAATTAATTCTTTCGCATCATCAAGATTAAGCTCATTTTGAGTAGCACATGGTATAGCAATATCACACTTAACGGACCACGGGTTCTTATTAGGGAAGAATTTAGCTTTTGGATATTTATTTTTATATGCAGATATCCTCTCCCTCCTAATATTTTTTAATTCCATTAAATGATCTAGTTTCTCTTTATTGATGCCATCCTTATCATAGATGAAACCAGAGGAGTCAGATAGTGTTATAACCTTAGCACCCATATCTATACATTTTTCAGTTGCATACTGAGCAACATTACCTGATCCAGAAATAACGACAGATTTTTTATTTAAATCTTCACTATTTAACCTCAACATTTCATCTATGAAATATACAACACCATAACCAGTTGCTTCAGGTCTTATTAATGATCCTCCCCACGAGACTCCTTTTCCTGTCAACACTCCAGAAAATTCATTTTTTAGTCGTTTATATTGGCCAAATAAATAACCTATCTCTCTACCCCCAACACCAATATCACCAGCAGGAATATCTTTGTTTGGTCCAATATGTCTAAATAACTCCGTCATAAAGCTTTGGCAAAATCTCATAACTTCAGTATCAGATTTACCTTTTGGATCAAAATCAGAACCACCTTTTCCACCTCCCATTGGAAGTGTTGTTAAAGCATTTTTAAAAACCTGTTCAAAAGCTAAAAACTTTAAAATACTCAAATTTACAGTTGGGTGAAATCTTAATCCACCTTTATATGGGCCAATCGCAGAGTTCATTTCAATTCTATAACCCCTGTTTACTCTGATCTCTTCTTTGTCGTCAATCCAGGCAACTCTAAAGGATACTACCCTTTCAGGTTCAACCATTCGTAGAAGAATATTCTGTCCATAATATATGTCTTTCGAAACAATGTAGGGTATAACATTCTCAGCAACCTCTGTCACAGCCTGCATGAATTCAGGCTCATTTTGGTTTTTTTGATTTACTTGTGATAAAAATTGTTTAATAATCTTTTCCATTTCAATCACTTGTCTTCAACAAAGGTAGTACAAAAAAAGAAAGCCCACCTAAAATTATAGTTATAATGGCTTGACAAGACCAAGCCAGCCAGCCATAAGCCAATCCAATCTCAGCATCTACTCCAAATTTCATCAAAAATAAAGATATAGCTAAAGGATATACACCAAAGCCATGATTAGACAAAGAAATACTATAGACGCCTACTACAAAAGCAGAAAAAATCAAACTATTATCAATTACGCTTAACTGAGGAATTGAAAATTTAATTATAAAAAAAGCCAATATATAAAAAGCCCATATCAAAGATGAAAATATAGCAAACTGGAATAATTTATCTTCGAGTTTAGTTAAGGACAATATCCCCTCAATTATTCCTTTAAAAAATTTTTTTATTCTTTTAACTTTTAATGTGATAAAAATAAGTGTAACTATCATTAAAATTACTATGAATACAATTAACATTATATTATTGTTTATTTTATATAATAAATCGTCATCAAAAAATGATTCAAGAATAACTTCATATTGGAAAGTCCAAACCAAAATAAGTATGAAAAAAGAAATTAAAATGTCAATTAATCTTTCAGCTGCAATTGTTCCAAATGTCTTTCCTAAAGGAATTTTGTCATATTCACTTAACACTGTTGCTCTAATTATTTCTCCAGATCTTGGAATTAAAATATTAGATGTATAACACATGAAGACACTTGCAATGCTATTAATCATGTTTGATTTATATCCAATAGCCTGAGCAAGAATCCTCCATCTTAAACCTCTAATTATATCTGCTGAAGCGCCAAAGCACATAGCCAACAAAACAAATTCTATTTGAGCTGATTTAATATAATTTATTATTAATGACCTTTGATCTACAGAGGTAATCTCAAATGTTAGATATAAAAAGAAAACACCTAATAAAATTGGAAGAATTATTTTTATTTTTCTTTTCAATTTTTTAACAGGTTTAAATTATCAATTAATCTTATTTTTCCAAATTTACATGCTATAAATGCTCTAACTTCGTCTTTTTCAATATGAGATTTAAAATATTTAGAAAGATTAATTATTTCAAAATATTCTAACTCCAAATTTTTAATCATCTGAGCCTTCTTTTGAATTTCTTTTTTAATTTTTTCTGGATTTAATTCTGAAAACATTGCTTCGGCTTTCTTTAAAAGCTTGTAAATTTGCACAGCAGTTTTTCTTTCCTCCTTGTTCATTAATGTATTTCTAGAGCTCATTGCTAACCCATCTGATTCTCTAATTGTTTTGCATCCAATTATTTTTATTTTAAGTTTTAATTTTTCGGTTAACATTCTAATTAACATTAATTGTTGGAAATCCTTTTCTCCAAAATATGCATTAGTTGGCTTAAAAATATTAAATAGCTTTTCTATAATAGTAGCTACTCCATCAAAATGTCCAGGTCTATTTTTACCCTCCATAATTTTCATAAATTCGCCAAAATCATATTGATTTGAACTCTCTTTATTTTTATATATATCTTTACTATTAGGTGTGTAGACTAAGATGTTTTTGAATTTTTTAAGAATTTCTATATCACTTTTTATATTTCTTGGATATTTTTTAAAATCATCTTTATCATTGAATTGGGTTGGATTGACATAAATTGATATAATAACTTTTTTATTTTCGATTTGAGCTCTTTCTATTAATGAAAGATGTCCCATATGAAGTGATCCCATAGTTGGAACTAGTCCAACAGAGTCGTAGTTATTAATAATATTTAGAATTTCTTTATAGGAAGAGTAAGCTCTCAATACAGAGAATTTAATTTAAAGATACTGTTTTTATTTTCTTACTCATAATTTTCGTAATTTCGCATGTCTATAGCCAATATTTAAATTTTGAAATTACTGAAAGATAAAAAAATACTAGTCGTTTCGTCTCAGGTTGTTCCGTATCTTCCACAAACTGAAAAGGCTGTAAACTCATTCTCTGTTTCAAGAAAAATCAATGATTATGGTGGGATGACAAGAATATTTATGCCTAGATATGGGATAATTAACGAGAGAAGGCATCAATTACATGAAGTTATTAGGTTATCAGGAATGAACATGATAATTAATGACCTTTATATGCCCCTGATTATAAAAGTAGCTTCTATTCCCAAAGAGAGAATGCAGGTCTATTTTATTGATAATGAGGATTATTTTAAAAGAAAAGATCTTCTCCTTGATAAAAATGATAAATTAATCAAAGATAATGACGAAAGAATGATCTTCTTTACAAAAGGAGTAATTGAGACTGTTAAAAAACTTAATTGGACACCTGATATAATCCTACTACATGGTTGGTTCTCATCACTTTTTCCTCTCTATTTAAAGACTATATTTCTTGAAGATCCGGTTTTCAGTAATAGTAAATTAATAGCCTCAATTTACGCTAAATCTTTTAAGGGCAGCCTATCAAAAAACTTAAGTAAAAAAATACAATTTGATGGAATTGATGACGATCTTTCTATCATATCTGATCCTAACTTTGAATCTTTAACAGATCTAATGATAAATTTTTCTGATTCAGTAATTTTATCATCTGAAAATATAGATGCCTCAACAACTAATTCAATCAAGAGTCATTCAAAAGATTTTCTCACCTATAAAGATTCATGTAATGAAGAAAAATTAATCAGTTTTTTATTAAAAAATTTAGATTGAATGCAAAGCTACAAGTATAAATTTTCTTTGATTTTTATATTATTAATTGTTTTTATTGTTGTAAAGGGTTGTAACAAAGATTACTTTTCTGTTGGAATGGATCTATATGATAGTCAGTTTGAAAACATAAAAAACATAAATTTCCCTGTGTATTCTTATCAAAAGTCATTAGAGAGAGTTCAAACAAATAATCTTTCTAATGTGCAATTGGGATTTTTTAATAATGAGTTTTTTGGAAAAACAAATTCTGGTTTTATTTCTCAATTAGATATATCAACTTTCCAAAGATTCGGAAATTATACTCAAGAACAGGAAAACAATGGCGATCTTACCGACATTAGAGTTATTAACGAAAATGAAAAAATTACAGCTGTTTATTTAGATCTCCCATTTTTCAACAATACAAATGATTCAGATAACGATGGAGTAATAGATATTTATGATTCAGATCCAAATGACAGTAACAGTGATTCAGATAATGATGGTTTATCTGATATAACTGAAAGAGAAGCTGGAACAAATCCATTAAGTAATGATTCAGATAATGATGGAATTCTTGATCCACAGGATCAAGATAATTCAACATATGTTCAAACTACTCAATTGTATGAAATTGATTCAATATACGGCAACAGAAATGCTGAATTTGATTTGAAAGTTTTTGATTTACAATATTACCTTAGCTCACTGGATCCAAATAATAATTTTGAGTCAATAAAAGAATATTATTCTGATGATGATTTTCATAAAATGGGATATTTCAAAAGTACTCTTTATGAGGGGACTTTTAAGCCTAATTTTGACGCAATTCCAGTTTATAATCTTGAAGATGATCCATTAACTGAAATTGATGAGTTGACTCAGATAAATTATTTTGAATCTCCAAGAATTAGAGTTCCACTTAATGTAGAATTTTTCCAACGTTATATTTTTAATCTCGAGGGCTCAGACAAATTATCTAACCAAGATAACTTTAATGATTATTTTAAGGGAATTATTGTAAAGGCTGAAAACTTTTCTGATGATCTTTATATGTTATTAGATATTTCAAATGCTCAAATACTCATGGAGTATACATATGATTTTTACAATGTCAATGAAACTTATGAAGATACCTCAGATGATGTTGTTGAAAAAAAGAACAATACATTTTCAATACCTTTAGGTGGAATATATTTTAATTTACACGATTATGAAAATACCAATCAGATTATATCGAATGAATTAATTGCCTCTAGCAAAAACATCTCTACTGAAAAAATTTATCTTAATGGCTCCAAGTATATTTCAAAATTAAAACTTTTCACTGAAGACAATACTTCTTCAGTCGAATTAAACAACTTTAAGTCAAAGAATATTTTACTCAATGAGGCAAGTATTATATTACATCTCGATGAAAACATCAATAAAGCTGACAATGTTTTCTTACCAGAAAGGTTATATATGTACTCTTTCAATGATGGTCAAACTCTTGAGGACTACAATAAAGATTTTTCAATTGACTATAACCCTAATTCAAATAACAGCGACAAGTATGTTTTTGGTGGGTTCCTTCAGTATGACTCTAATAATAATCCCATAGCGTATAAATTTAATATAACCAATCATGTATCTAATATTATAAGACACGACTCTTTAAATATTGATCTTGGCCTCACTATAACATCAGATATAGGAGATGTATCTCTTAAAAGCGGTTACCTCCATGATCAAAAAAGACTTAATGTTCCAAATGCATCTTTATCACTTCCTTTTCCAATAGCTTTGTTTGGTTCAAACACCAATAATAAAGATCTTTCCAAGAGAGTTAAGCTAGAAGTTCTTTATACTGAATATTAGAATTAATTATACTAACATATATATCTATAAGATTATATTATGATTTGAATATGAAAATTTTAATTTTTCAAATTATCTGTAAAATAATTTATTATTATAACTATTTGTTATAATATATTTTATTTGATAAGAAAAAACTATTATCTAGATTTAAGTTTGTCAATTAATCTTGGAACGATATCAAATGCATCTCCAATAATACCATAATCTGCAGCCTTAAAAAATGGAGCTTCTGGATCATTATTTATTACAACTTTAACTTTTGATGAATTAATACCTGCTAGGTGTTGAATAGCACCAGATATGCCAATAGCAATGTATAAATTTGAAGAAACAGGTTTACCTGTTTGACCTACATGTTCACTGTGAGGTCTCCACCCCATGTCAGATACAGGCTTAGAACATGCTGTTGCTGCCCCTAATATATCTGCTAGATTTTCAATCATTTGCCAATTTTCAGGACCTTTCAATCCCCTTCCTGCTGAAACAACAATATCTGCATCAGCAATTGATATGTTACCAGATTCATTTTCGATTTTCAGAATTTTTTGATTGGTTTCAGTATTCTCGATCTCTAGAGCTTCTAATTTTGAATCAAATAAACTTTCAGCTAATCCGAAGGAGTTGGAGGATATGTTAAGTATTTTTACGTTGCTTTCGATTTTTGACATCGAAAATGCTTTATTTGTAAAGCATGATCTTTTTACTATAAATGGACTAAAACTTTCAGGTAGCCCAATAACATTTGAAACACAAGCTGAATCAGTAATACCTGAGAGATAAGCAGCTAAATATTTAGAATCTGGAGAGGACGACAATACTATTATTGAGGACTTTTCTTTAGATATTACTTTTGAAATAGAGTTTGAATATTTTTTGCAGGAAAAGTCATTAAGTTCAGTACTATTTATAACAATGATCTTTTGAGCTCCATATTTTTTTAGCGTATCTGTATCGGAGCAATTAAATATCAAACCAGTTACATTTGTTCCCATTTTATCAGCAAGAGCCCTTCCATATGAAAGAGCCTCTAAAGCAGATTTTTTGTATATATTGTCTTTAGACTCTATGTAAACTAGTACTGACATATTTATATTACTTTTGCTTCGTTTTCTAACAAATCTATTAATTTGTCGAGTTCATCAGGTTTTATGAGCTTAACATCTCCTTTATCATCTGGTTTATGATATTTTATATCAACTGTCTTAGCATTAATATTTTTAGGTTCAATTACTTCTAATGGTTTCTGTCTAGCCATCATAATTCCTCTCATATTTGGAATAATTAAATCACTTTCCTCAACCAATCCTTTTTGTGATCCTATTACAAGTGGAAGTTCACATTCACTTAACTCAGTACCACCTGTTATTTCTCTTGAAAAATTTGCTTTGGAGCCACTTACTTCTAATTTTACACAGTTGGTAACAAAATTATAATCTAAAAGTCCAGCTAAAATGCCTGGAACAAGACCACCGTTATAGTCAATTGATTCTCTGCCACAAATTATGATGTCATAATCTATGCTATTACAATGAGATTCAATTTCTTTTGCAACTGAGTAGGCATCATCTGCTTGACGGTTAATTCGAATTGCTTTGTCTGCACCAATGGCTAAACATTTTCGTAATATGGCTTCAGCTGACTCATCTCCGACAGTTAAAACAGTAACATTAGCATCATTTGAATCCTTCATCCAAATAGCTTTAGTTAATCCAAATTCATCATTAGGATTAATAACAAATTGAACACCATTCTTATCAAACTTTGAGTCAGAATCTAAAAAGTTAATTTTAGAAGTAGTATCAGGTACATTACTAATGCAAACAAGTATATTCATATTTTAATATTTAATGTAAGTTCTTAATCCTTCAGTGTATTTTCCATCAGATATTTTATCTAACTTTATAGTGCCGTCGTTATTATTAATGTTTGAATTTACTTTTCTTTTATGTAAATTTTCATACACATCAATGCTTATCTTTTTTCTTTCATTAAGATTATCAAATATATTTATTGACTCAATTTTTGTTGACCAATTTTTTTCGATAGTTCCTTCAAAGACTTTTGCCTTAGAACCACTGCCATAGCTAATAAAACCAATCTTTTTGTTTTCAAGCTTTTTATCACCAGATGCAGCCTCAACCAGAGAGCTAATTAAAGACATAAATATAGAAGCAGTATACATATTACCAATTTCAGATGAGGCTCTCTCTCCAGGTGCAATTTTTTCATTTACAAATGATGAGTATAAATTAGACTTTGAAACCTTCCTTAACCAGTCTTTGTAATCTCCAGAACCTGGGATACCAACCTCAGAATAAATATCCTGTTTCATGGAATTCTCATCCATCCAGTCCATCCATTTGTTTATAATCATTCTTCTACCATGGAAAGCATATGGGAGATGAAAAATTATGTTTTCCCAATCATTTAAAATATTTCTCTGATTTTGATTATTAAAATCTTCAATTGCTTCATATACTCTGTCCTTATAACTTTCATTTGAAAACTGACCTTCAAATATTGGCTCCTCTTTGTATACTTCAATAATATCATTAGAATCTGACCAAAATTTTGATTCAGCATTATCTAGAATACTATCAGCTTCATCAAAGGAAACTTCTTTACCTAATAGCTTTGAGGCCTCAACTAGAATATTTGTTTTTTTGAATAATCGACGAGGTTTAAAAAAATCGCCTATACCTTTTGTAGAGACACCCCAAGCACCCTCAAAAGAAATTATTGATGGGTTTTCACAAACTAACATTGATACAGATCCAGCGCCTTGAGTGTATTCTCCTGTTGAATTAAGTTCATACTTTGCTATATCGGAAGCTATTACAATAGCCTGCCTCTCTTCACCATTTCTAACCCAGTCACAGCAGTTTTGAAGAGCATCAACAGCACCTGCACAAGCGAATGTAATATCTACAATATCACAGTTTTTAAAGCATCTTAAACCATATTCATCTGCAAATAAATTTTCAAGAATTTCAACTACATATGAAGAAGTAGGTTTTGATGCATCTACACCACTCTCAGTACCCAAATATACCCTTCCAATTTTTCTAGGATCAATTTTATTATCCCTAATTAATCGATATAATGAGTTAGCTGCTATTGATGCAGAGTCTTCGTCAAAGTCAGGTATAGACATTTTTTTTAATCCTAGTCCTTTAACTAATTTATCAGCCTGTATATCTCGTTTTAAAGCAAGTTCTTCTATGTCAACATAAAGAGATGGTATATAATACGAGAGTGAATCAATTCCTACTTTTTTCATCAAAATACTTAACAGTCAAATATAGTTACATAAAAGTTTATCAAAAAAAAAAGAGCAACGAAAGTTGCTCTTTTTGTGATAATATTATGATTAATTAAAAGTTGAAAGTAACTTTTCCAAGCACTCTTCTTCTGATTGTAGGTAGATTAGGATAAGTTTGATAAGGCTTATCTGTAAGGTTTGTTGCAGAGACATCAAATCTTAAATTTGGGCTAAACTTATAACCTACACTTAAGTCAACTAAGTTCTTAGTTTCAACCATTCCGTTCCAAAAACCTTGGACAGATCTAAACTTATCATCATGCTGGAATGATAAAGCAAAGTTGAAGCCAGATAATGGTGAATAATCAACACCCATTCTCCACTTCCACATAGGAACGTTTAGATAAGATGTGTTTAAAAGATCATCATCATTATCTTCTCCAGGTATCCACTCATTTTGACTTAACCATGAAGCATTCGCCCAAAGTCTAACATCGCTATTAGCAAAATATTCAAGTGACATATCAGCTCCAAAGTGTGATCTTTTTGCATTACCATTTGTTTGGTAACCTGCAGGTATGTGAGTAACACCATCGTCTTGAGGTACTAAGGTAGATTCAACAGTTCCCAGTGCAGCTAAGAGAGCAGCAGGTATTTGCGCTGCAAATCCGTTACCACCCTGTTGGAAACCTCCATTAATTCCTCCAACTGTTTGAGCTATGCTACCTGCAATTGCTGTTTGTAGAGCAGGAACACCTGCACCTGCAAGAGCTCCAGAAGCTACAACGCTAAATGGAAGTCCAAGTTGAGCTGCAAGCCCTTGATAAGTAGCAGTAGCTGATTGTGTTACAGCGGCAGTAGCAAATGCAGTAGCATCAGCTGCAACAGCACTTCCTAGAGCTTCTCCAACATTTTCTGAGAATCCAGTCAACATGTATGCATCTCCAACAGCATTAAAGTTTGTAAATCCAGTATTAACATATGAATATATATCAGCACTAATTTTTAACTTGTTATTAATTACAGAAGTAAATCCAAGTTCAAAATTTTCAACTGAACTGAACCTTCCACCTCTTGTATTTTGGTTACCTGTGCTTCTTGTAGGTTCAAACACGTCATATCCTCTAAATGAACCAACTGTACCACTAGGACCAGTATAAGTATCAAAGAACCCTGACATAAAACCTAA
>MDTG01165912.1_pt1 | contig 17203 bp, 23 predicted proteins | sample 811421 | NCBI WGS metagenome assembly MDTG01 (sample SAMN05326645, study PRJNA326480) | marine metagenome | isolation source: seawater | place: Pacific Ocean: South East | collected 2011
CACCACCCAGGCATTCCTTGTTTTTATATTATTTTTGTGTGGATTAAAATTATATTATAAATAAATAGCCTATAGGCTATGGAAACAGATTTTGTGAAATCTGTTTAAAACTTTGTTAATAGCAATATTTATAATCATAAAGGTCTTTTTAAACAAAAAATTCAATAATGCAACCCTTAAAAGAAAAAGGACGTTTTACTTTAAGAGAAAAACGTCCTTTCTAATTTTCAAATCAACTAATCTAATTTTTTTAAATTAACTGCTGAAGGCCCTTTTGGACCATCTTCTAATGTAAATTCTAATTGATCATTTTCGAAAAGCTTTTTAATACCTGCGGCCTTAACCGCTGTAATATGCACAAACGCATCTTTCTCTTTATCTTCTCTTTCAATAAATCCAAATCCTTTGGATGGATTGAACCATTTTACTTTTCCTTTAAGTACAGTGCTCATCTTATTTCTTAGTCCTTTTATTAATTTTTAAAAATTAAAATTAATTTCTTTTTAAATAAATTCAAGATGTTTTGGTGGTGCCTCGGGAAGGATTCGCACCTCCGACACAAGCCTTTTCAGGGCTCTGCTCTACTCCTGAGCTACCGAGGCATAACTTAAAGCCTAAATATTACACGTCCTCTAGTCAAATCATAAGGAGAAATAGCAACTTTAACTCTATCTTCTGTCAATATTCTGATCCTTGCTTTACGCATTTTACCAGAAATTACAGCAGTTACTGTATATCCATTGTCAAGCAATACTTTAAAAGAGGCCTGAGGTAATAACTCTATTACTTTTCCCTCAAACTCTAAAATTTCTTCTTTTGCCAATTTATTTTCTCTCCATTCTTTTTTTAATTGATCTACTATGACCAATTAAGTTTTCAAAAGTGCTTAACAAATATCCACTCTTTCCAAGCTTTGCAACTCCTTTTTTACTAAGTTCATTATAACTTGTTTGAAGTAAAAAGTCCTTTACGCTAAGTCCTGATGAAAATTTAGCACTACTAACAGTTGGTAAAGTATGTTGTGTAGGACCATAATCACTTAAAGCCATACTGCTATAAGGTCCAATACAAATACTTCCAGCTATAATGTTGTTATGTAAATACTTCTTATAAGTTTTTGTTAAAATTTCTATATGCTCCGGAGAAATATAATTTGTAATTTTAAGAATTTCATTATCATTTTTTACATAAATCAATGCACCATAATTTTTCAGACTTTTTTTTACTATTTTTCTTCTCGGCAAATCTTTTATTTGTTCTGATAAAATTATCTTAATTTTTTTTATTAAACTTTTGTCTTTAGTTAATAGAATTGCCATAGATCCAACATCATGCTCACTTTGGGCTATCATACTAGAAGCTGCTATATCTGGAGAAGTTGAAGAGTCTGCCCAAATTAAAATTTCACTTGGACCCATATTGGCAGACTCAACACCGCATAATCCCTCAAGAAAAATTATTTTTTTTGCAATAGCTACCCATTTTGATCCTGGACCAACTATTTTATTTACAGCTTTAATTTTTTTTGTACCCGTTGCTAAGGCCATAATTGCTGAAGCACCTCCTAAACTATAGCATTCTTTAATTCCAAGTAATGAAGCTGCATAATAAACTGCTCCATTAAGTTTCCCATTTAATTTAGGAGTACACAAAACTATTCTTTTTACACCAGAAATTAAAGCTGGTGTTGCGCACATAATTAAAGTACTTGGTAAGTTACCAGGAACATAACAGGCTACACTTTCAATAGGTTTATTCTTATAATAAAATTTATTGTTATACTTATCTTTATAGTAAATATCTTTTGGTTTTTGCTTTAAATGCCAGGTCTTTACCCCCTTAAAAATTTCATCAATAGACTTTTTAATTTTTGGATCAAGTTTTTTTATTGCTTGAGAAATTTCTTTTTTACTAGGTATAATTTGAGAATTAGAATTAAATTTTTTCTCATAATAAATTAAAGCCTTTTCTTTGTTAATTCGAACATCATTTATGATTTTTTCTACTTTTTTATAAGTAATTCTATCTAATGCTTTTCTTTTTTTTATTATTTTATCAAGCTCTTTATAAAAATTTTTTTTATTACTATCTAATATTTTCATTTGCTTTAAATTTCGTTTTGATCTTCTAACCTAACTTCAATTGTTTCTGTATTTAAAACTATTTGACGATTATTATCAAAAATTAGATTTATCTCATAGTTATTTTTATTTTTTAGATAATCAATGGCTAATAATTCTAACATCTGTCCATCGTTTTTTTGATCAATATTTTTCGATTTTACTTGATCAACGAAATCAAATTTACAAATACTTTCGATTTGTTTATCTTTTTCTTTCTCGATCTGTTTTCTTTGAAGTGAAATTAAAAATATCTTATTTGATTTTAAAAATTTTATATCACTCAATTTTACTTTTGACCCAGCACAACATGCAGAAACTATTTGTAAACCTTCACTATCCAAAGCAATAATTTTTGCTAGATATTTTTTTTTCTCAGTCATTAATTCTTCTTATTTTTGCGCCAACTTTTTTTAACTTCATCTCTAAATCTTCATAACCTCTATCAAGATGATACAATCGATTTATTGTAGTTTTCCCTTCAGCACATAATGCGGCAAGAATTAATGATACAGAAGCTCTTAAATCAGATGCTGTAACTTCAGCTCCTTTGAAATCCGTATTTCCTCTAATTAAAGCTTTATTCTTAACTATAGAAATTTTTGCCCCCATCCTATTTAATTCAGGCACATGCATAAATCTATTTTCAAAAATTTCCTCTTTCAAATATGAATTTTTTTTTCCTTTAGATAACAATACCATTATTTGAGCCTGTAAATCAGTAGGAAAACCTGGATAAGGGGCCGTTTTAATATTCATTTTTTTTATTTGATCTGTTCCTATTATTTGAAGTTGATTGTGTTTAACATTTATTTTAGCACCAACTTTTTTTAGAATATTTATTTCGTTTTTTATGTTTGATGTTAAAATTTCTTTAATTACTAAATTTCCTTTAGTGAGCGCTCCAGCAATCATATAAGTAACGGCCTCTATTCTATCAAACGTTACTTTATGAGAAACATTTTGAATTTTCTTTACGCCCAATATTTGTATGCTTCTTTTAGAAATCCATTTTATATTACATCCCATTTTTTTTAGAAAAATTACTAAATCTTGGATTTCTGGTTCTATAGCACAATTTGATAAAATTGTTTTACCTTTTGCTAAACAGGCGGCTATTATTAAATTCTCTGTTGCACCAACCGAAATTTTTGAAAATCGTATTTTTGAGCCACTTAATCCATTCGGAACTGATGCATGAATATATCCTTGAATAATCTTATATTTCATTCCCATTTGTGAAAGGGCTTTTAAATGTAAATCAACTGGTCTCAAACCAATCGCACACCCTCCAGGCAAAGAAACTTTTGCTTTCCCAAGTTTTGCTAATAAAGGTCCTAAAACTAAAATACCTGCACGCATTGTCTTGACAAGTTTATAAGATGCAAATTTTTTAGTTTGATTAGAATTGTCAATTTTTATCTCATTTTTATTAAATTTAATTATTGACCCTAATGATTGTAATAAACCTACCATCGTTTTAACATCATCAACTCTTGGTAAATTTTTAATATGTATTTTTTTTTTCGATAATAACGATGCTGCTAAAATGGGAAGCGATGCATTTTTGGATCCTGAAATTTTAATTATGCCTTTGAGGTTATTTCCTCCAAAGACTTCTAATTTTTGCATCTTTATACTTTTGGTAAAGTTACTCCTGTTTGTCCCATATACTTTCCTTTACGATCAGCATAAGTAACATCAGGTTTTTCGTTTCCTTTTAAAAAAATAAATTGTGCAACACCCTCATTCGCATAAATCTTGGCTGGTAGAGGAGTTGTATTGGAGAACTCTAAAGTTACATATCCCTCCCAGCCTGGTTCCAAAGGTGTAACATTTACAATTATTCCACATCTTGCATAAGTAGATTTTCCAAGACAAATTACTAAAATATCATTCGGAATTTTAAACTTTTCAACGGTTCTCGCTAATACAAAAGAATTTGGGGGTATTATACATTCAGATACTTTTTTTGTGACAAAATTTGTAGGTTTAAAATTTTTTGGATCCACAATTTCTGAGTTTACATTAGTAAATATCTTAAACTCATCGGAAACTCTAGCATCATAACCAAATGAGGATAATCCGTAAGATATGCTATTACCTCGTATTTGTTTTTCCTCAAAAGGGGATATCATTTCTTTGTCATTAGACATTTTCCTTATCCATTTATCGGAAAGTACTGTCATTATTTGTTCTTCTTTTTATTTTTTTTTTGAAAAATTTTTCTTTTTCTTAAATTTTTTTTTAAAGCTAGCCCTAATTTTTCATTATTTATTTTAGATCTCATTCTTTATCAGGATTTGTAAGAAAATCTAAAGTAATTGGTTTAGAAGTATCCAATGGTTTTGGAGCATTATCATTTTTACTTTGCCCTGTTTTTGCTAGTCGTTTAGCTTTTTTTTCAGCAAGCTTTCTCTCTCTTTTAGCTTGCTTCTCCATCAGCTTACTCCCTTTGGTTGATTTATAATCGTAATGAATTCCCATAAAAAATTTTATTAATAGATATAAATCATATTATTCAAAAAATTAAGGCAATAATTTGAAAAAAATGCTTTAATATCAGTAAAATACAATTTGTGATAATTGCTCCTGTAGTTAAATGGTATAACAAGTCCTTGGTAAGGACTAGTTCCCTGGTCAGTACAGGGTGGGAGCACCAGGTTTATTTTTTATAGAATAACTTTCTTAAATAGATTGTTAAAATAACTAGAGAAATAAACACTGTTAAAGGAATATAAATATCTGGAAAAAAAATTAAATCAACCACACTTGGTGGTTCTAAATTTTGCTCAATTATTTTTTCTAATCCACTTCCTAAAGCACATACTAAAAAAAGTTGTGGTAAAGTTCCAATTAAAGTCGCCCAAAAAAAATTAGTAGGCTTCACATTAAATATACAAGGCAAAACATTGGAGATCGCAAAAGGTATGCCTCCTACAAATCTATAAATTAATAAATAAAAAAATTCTGATTTTTTAAACTTTGATTCAAGTGTTTGAAACTTATTTGAAAATCGATCTTTTATATAATCTTTTAAAAAAAAGTTTGCAAAAATATAAAGACAAGTTGATCCTATAGCCATTCCAATTACTAAAAGCATCGGTCCAAGCCACTTACCAAATATAAATCCTGAAAATATTGCAACTGGAGAAATAAAACCCGCAGCCAGAACCCAAATAATAACAAATAAAACAAATATTGATGCTAATAAAAGTAGATTCGCTTCTTTTAACTCAGAAAAATAATTTCTATTATTTTTTATAAAATCATAGCTTGTGATCTCTTGAAAACTAAATTTTGAAAAAAAATAATACAAAAATAGCCCCAAAAAAATTAGATAAAATAAACCAATAATTAATTTAATTTTTTTAGCTTTTTCCATTATTTGTTATCGTAATTATAAATCTTCTGTTTGCTATTTATATATTTAATTACTATAAAGGGCGAAATTTTTATTATTAAAATTTAAGAAATTAAAATTATGAAAAGAACTTTTCAGCCAAAAAAGGGCCGTAGACTAAAAAAACATGGCTTTCGATCAAAAATGAAAACAAAAGGTGGTAGAAAACTCCTTAAAAGAAGAAGAGCAAGAGGGAGAAAAAATCTTACTGTGTCATCAACGGTTAAAAGAAAAAAGAGATAATTTAATTGATGAAAAGCAAAATACTTGCTCTTTCGAACAATGAGGAATTTAAAAAACTTTTAAAAAAGAAAAAAGTATCTAATAAGTATGTTACAATCTTTTTTGGTCCTCTAGAAAATAAGAATTATAAAAAACTTAATATCAGCTTTGTAGCTAAAAAAAAAATAGGAAATGCAGTAAAGAGAAATAAGATAAAAAGAAGACTTCGAAATATAATGAATGAAGTAGCAAAAAAAGAATTGATTAAATTTTCTTATTCATACCTTGTTATTGCTAAGCCATCTATGTTAAATAATGAATATACAAATATAAAAGAAATCTTATTTCAGGAATTTAAAAAAATAAAATAATGAATATTTTAACACTTATATTAATCAAAATAATCAAGATTTATAAATTTTTAATTAGTCCTTTCCTGGGACATTCATGTAGATACTTACCCACATGTTCGGATTACAGTATTCAAGCTTTGGAAAATTTTGGTTTCTTAAAAGGTTCATATATGACTTTAAAAAGAATTTTTTCTTGCCACCCAATAAAATTTTTAGGTGGTGGTGAGGGTTTTGATCCAGTCAATAAAAAAATAAAGGTTAAGAAATAATGGACTCTAAAAATGTTATAGCAGCAATCGCCTTATCGTCTGCAGTGATTGTTCTTTATTCTTTGTTTTTTGTTCCTGAAAAACCAAATAATGTTCAAAATATAACTGAAAAAAATAAAATTGAAAAAAATGCTGAGGCGCCAAGTTTAGATCAAAAAGACACATTTGTTAAAATTTCAAGAGATGAAGCGTTAAAGGAAAATGGGAGAATAAAATTTGAAAACGATAGTATTATTGGATCAATATCGCTAAAGGGTGCAGCAATTGATGATTTAACTTTTAAAGGTTATAATACAACCCTCGACAGCAACAAAAAAGTAACACTATTAAGTCCAAGAAATATTGAAAATGGATACTTAATAGAAAGCGGTTTTGTAACTTCAGATAAAAATATAGACATACCTAATTCTGAGTCAATTTGGTCAGCCAAAGGAAATAATGATTTATCTTATCAATCTCCTATAAAATTATCATGGACAAATAAACAGGGGCTAACATTTGAAAAAGAAATTTCTTTAGATAAAAAATTTTTGTTCACGATTAAACAGAGTGTAATAAATTCAACAAATAATAAATATGATTTTTACTCATATGGACAAATTATTCGAAATAAAATTCCTGAAATATCTAATTTCTATATTTTACATGAAGGATTAATTGCTACTTTAGATGATGAATTAATTGAGGAAGATTATGACGATATTCAAGAAAAAAAGTTCTCCAGAAATGCACAAAAAGGATGGTTAGGTATCGGTGACAAATATTGGATAACATCATTAATCCCACCAAAGGATAAAGAGTTTAAAACAACTTTTGACTACAAAAAAAAATTTAGAGCTAATTATATTGCAACTGAACCTTTATTATTAAATAAAAATGATAAAATTGAAGAAGAATTAAAAATTATTGTTGCTGCTAAAAGAGTAGACGTCATTGATGGATATGCTGACACATTAAATATTGATAAATTTGACCTAGCTATAGATTGGGGATTTTTATACTTTATAACAAAACCTCTTTTTTTTGGAATTGATTATTTTTTCAAACTATTTGGAAATTATGGTTTGGCAATAATTGCTATTACTATTTGTATTCGTTTAGCCTTTTTTCCATTGGCTAATTTTTCTTTTAGAAGCATGGCTAAAATGAAAGCACTTCAGCCTGAAATGGTTAGGCTTAAAGAACTTCATAAAAATGATAAAATGAAATTACAGCAAGAAATGATGGCACTTTATAAAAAAGAAAAAGTTAATCCAATGTCAGGTTGTTTACCAATACTTGTTCAAATTCCAGTATTTTTTGCTTTATATAAAGTATTATTTGTAACAATTGAAATGAGACAAATGCCTTTTTATGGTTGGATTAAAGACCTATCAGAAAAAGATCCAACTTCTATATTTAATTTGTTTGGACTTTTGCCCTATGATGTCCCTTCATTTTTAATAATTGGGGCTTGGCCTGTTGCCATGGGTGTTTCGATGTGGATACAACAGAAACTCAATCCTGCACCTACTGACCCCATGCAGGCAAAAATATTTATGTTTTTCCCTTTATTCCTTACGGTAATACTTGCTCCATTTCCAAGCGGCTTAGTAATATATTGGACTGTAAATAATATTTTAACTATGGCGCAACAAGTTTTTATTATGAAAAGAACAACGATCAAGACAACAACTTAAATGTTGGAAATATCTGAAGAAGAAATAAAAAAAATATTACCTTCTAATGGCCCATCCATAAGTGAAGTAAAGAAATACTTAAATAAATATAATGGTGAATATATAGTTATCAAATGTGGTGGTAGTGTTTTACACGAAAAAAATTTATTTAATAATTTTATTAATGATATCTCAGTATTAAATAAATTAGGTTTTATCTTGGTTATAATTCATGGGGGAGGTAAAAGAATATCTGCTAAATTAATTGAGGCTGGTATAAAGAGTAATTTCATAAAAGGGTTGAGGATCACGGACTCTAAGTCTATCGGTATTGTTGAAGAAGTTTTGATAACTTTCAATAAAGAGATAACTGATGCTCTTAAAAAGAAATCATGTAGTAGTGTAAATATAACTAGCAAATTAAATAATATTCTTTTAGTTGAGCAAGAAAATGAAGATCTTGGGTTTGTTGGTAAACCAAAAGAGATAGACAAGAATATTGTTGAAAAAATTGTAAAAGAAAAAAAAGTTCCTGTAATTGCTCCTCTAGGCTTAGATAAAAAAAGACAAGTTTACAATATTAACGCAGACGAAGTAGCTGGCAGTATAGCTAAAAAATTAGTTGCAAGAAGATTAATCATAATGAGTGATGTTGAAGGTGTTTTAGATAAAAATAAGAATTTAATTTCTGAAATAGATTCTGAGATTATAAATAATTTGATTAAAGATAATACAATAAGTGGTGGAATGATACCAAAAATCAAAAATTGTTTAGATGTGGCCTCTGAAGGTGTTAAGGGTGTTTGTATTATTGATGGAAGAATAAAATCTTCCATATTATTTGAATTACTATCAGAAAAGGGATCAGGAACACTTATAAGAGCATGAATATTAAAGAAAAAAAATATCTTTTGCTTGATCTCGATGGTGTCTGTTATGGAAAGCATAATAATTACTCTTTGGAAAGGGTATTTGGTCAAGTTTCACAAAGAATGACTAGGTTCATCTCAGAAAGACTTCAAATAAATATGAACGCTGCTAAAGAACTTCAGACTAATTATTTCTATAAATATAACACAAGTCTTAATGGTCTAATGATACATCATGATATTCCACCTGAAGAATTCTTAGAATATGTTCATAATATAGATCTATCATTTATGAAAGAAGATAAGGTTATGAGAAGTGAGCTAGAACAGCTAGATATGCAAAAATTTATTTTTACCAATGGTAGTGCTGAACATGCTAAAAATATTTTAACTCATCTTGGAGTATATGACCTTTTTGGAAGAGATAAAGTATTTGATATAAAAGATGCTGGATACACACCTAAACCTGAGGCAAAAACTTTTGACCTAATGGTAAAAAAGTTTGGAATTAACCCGAAGGAAACCATTTATATTGAGGATATAGCCAAAAATCTAAGTATTGGCCATAAGCGGGGATGTACAACTGTTTGGTTAATTAATGATGAACATTTTGGAAAGATCGACTCAGATAAAGATTATATTTCTCATAAAATTGAAAATCTGTCTTTATTTCTTAAAGAAATAAGGTTATTAAAAAGTCAATAATTATGTCTTTAGAAAAAATAATCAATGATGCTTGGAAATCAAAAGATCAAGTAAACCAAAATTCTGACCAAAATCTTAAGGATGCTATTAATCAAGTGATAGCTGATTTAGACAGTGGTAAATCGAGAGTAGCAGAAAAAATTAATGGTGAATGGGTAACCCATCAGCATCTTAAAAAAGCAATTATGTTAAGTTTTAAAATTTATCCAATGGAAAACTTAAATGGTCCTTATAGTAGCTGGTATGACAAAGCACACTTATTAAAAGGTAAAACTGCTGGATGGTCTAAAGAGGATCATGAGAAAGCTGGCTTTAGAATGGTCCCTAACTCACCAGTTAGAAAGGGTTCGTTTGTTGGAAAAAATGCAGTTTTGATGCCATGTTATGTAAACATTGGTGCGTACATTGATGAAGGTACTATGATAGATACTTTTGCAAGAGCTGGTAGTTGTTGTCAGATAGGTAAGAATTGCCATATTTCAGCAGGATCAGGTGTTGGTGGTGTTTTAGAGCCAGCACAAGCCTTACCTACAATAATTGAAGATAATGTATTCCTAGGTGCAATGTCTGAGGTAGTTGAGGGGGTAATTGTTGGGGAAGGTTCTGTATTAAGTATGGGGATGTATATTGGTCAATCAACTAAAATAGTTGATAGAAAGACTGGAAAAATTACTTATGGCAAAATACCACCTTATTCAGTAGTTGTTCCAGGTTCATTACCTGATAAAAATAATTCATCAGCACCATCTTTGTACTGTGCAGTAATAATCAAACAGGTTGATGAAAAAACAAGATCGAAAACATCTATCAACGACCTCTTGAGAGATTGATAATGAAAACATTTAATGAGTTAAAATTAGCTAAAGAGCTAATCAAATTTCCATCTATTACTCCAGTTGATGCTGGTGTAATGAAATTTTTAGAAAAAAAATTAAAAAAACTTGGCTTTAAAACAAAAATATTAGAATTCAAAGAAAAAGGGTTTCAGCCTGTTAAAAATTTATATGCAAGATTAGGAACTAAAAAACCAAATTTTATGTTTGCTGGCCACGTTGATATTGTTCCTCCAGGAAATATAAAAGATTGGACAATAAATCCATTCAAACCATCTATAAAAAAAGGTCATTTAATTGGAAGAGGCGCAAATGATATGAAAAGTTCTATTGCAGCTTTTGTTTCAGCTCTAAGTTCTTTTTTATCTAAAAATAAGAAATTTAATGGATCGATAAGTTTACTTATCACTGGAGATGAAGAAGGAGATGCGGTTAATGGAACAAGAAAAGTAGTAGAATATCTTAAAAAAAAAAAAGAAAAAATTAATTTCTGTTTAGTAGGCGAACCAACAAATCCAAATAAATTAGGTGAGATGATTAAAATTGGTCGTAGAGGCAGTTTGACTGGTAGATTAACTATATTTGGTTTGCAGGGTCATGTGGCTTACCCTCATAGAGCAAATAACCCCTCAACAATAATTGTCAAAATTTTAAAAGAATTAAAAGATATTAAATTTGATAGAGGCACAAAAGATTTTCAACCTACAAATCTAGAAGTAACAAAAATAAACGTTAAAAACACTGCTGACAATGTTATTCCTGCTAAAGCAGAGGCAACATTTAATATTAGATTTAATAACAAACATACCTCAAAATCAATAAAGAAAAAATTAAATAAAATTTTTGTCAAAATTAATAGAAAAAATAAATCAAAATTTAAAATAGATTACCGAGTTTCTGGTGAAGCTTTTTTAACCAAAGCAAACAAAACAACATATATGATACAAAAAATTATAAAAAAGATTACCAAAATTAAACCAAAGCTATCAACCACAGGTGGGACCTCAGACCTTCGCTTTATAAAAGCAATTTCACCTGGATTAGAATTTGGATTAGTTGGAAAAACTATGCACAAAGTTGATGAAGCAGTATCTTTAAAAGATTTAAAAAATCTTACAAAAATCTATTTCAATATTTTACAAAATTATTTTTAAGTGAAGACTGCTTTAATTACCTCTGATACTTATCAAAATCATGATACTGGTCCTGGACATCCAGAGCAAATAGCAAGAGTGACTGTGGTTAATGAAAATTTTAAAAAATTAGGCAATAAGAATATATTATGGAAAAAACCTTCTTTAATTTCAGATAGTATTATTAAAGATACACATGATGCTGACTATGTTGATTTGATAAAGAAATCTTTTCCAACTAAAGGTTTTTCTTCTTTAGATGGTGATACAATTATCTCGCCAGGAAGTAAACAAGCAACATTTGATGCTGCAGGTTCAATTATTGCAGCTATAGATGGTGTTCAAAATAAAGAATTTAAAAATGCATTTTGTAATATTCGTCCTCCTGGACACCACAGTTCTAAAAACAAATCAGCAGGTTTCTGTATTTTGAATAATGTAGGAATTGGCGCAAAATATTTAATTAAAAACTATGATTATAAAAAAGTTGCAATAATAGATTTTGATGTCCATCATGGTAACGGAACTCAAGATATTTTTTATAATAATGAAAATGTTTTATTTATTTCAACACATCAATATCCTTATTATCCGGGTACAGGATCAGAAAAAGAAAAAGGTAAATTTAATAATATTTATAATATCCCGCTACCTGCAGGTACAAATTCTGAGGAATATTTAAACGCTTTTGAATTTGCTTTAAAAAAATTAAGAGAATTTAAACCTGAGTTTGTTTTAATTAGTGCAGGTTTTGATGGACATATTGCAGATCCATTAGCACAACTTAAACTTAATACTGAGGATTTTTATATTATTACAAAAAGAATCTTAGAAACCTCAAAAAAATTTTGTAATGGAAAAGTAGTTTCAATTTTAGAAGGTGGTTACGATCTACAAGCGCTTGCGGACAGTACCAAGAGACATGTTGATGCATTATTAGAATTCAATTGATAAATACCTAATAGGTTATAAACACCTCATAATGAAATTGTATACAATAAAAAAATCTAAAATTGATAATAAAGGACGTGGCTTATACGCAACGAAAAATATTAAAGCAGGAACTAAAATTATTAATTACATAGGAAAAATTATCACAAATAAAGAGGTAGATGAGTCAGAAAAATTTGACAATAAAAAACCAATTTATTTATTTACATTAAATAAAAGATATACATTAGATGGAGATTTTCCATGGAACACGGCTGGATTAATAAATCACTCATGTAATAATAATTGCGACTACGAAGGTAAAGGTCTAAAAGTTTGGGTTACAGCAATAAGAGATATTAAAAAAGGTGAAGAATTTACGTGTGATTATGGTTTTGGATTTGATAAACATTTTAAACAATTTAAATGTAAATGTGGTTCAAAAAATTGTTGTGGTTATATTGTTAGAGCTGAGTCCAGGTGGAGAATTAATAAGAAATTCTCAATGGCAAATGTAAAAGCTAATAAATAATTTTTGCTAAAAATAAACCCTCAGGAGGTGCTGGTGGAGCACACAAAATTCTTTTTTTCGATTTCATAACATACTCAAATTTTTTTAATGACCATTTTTTTTCTCCAAGGTATTTCAAACAACCCACCATTGAACGAACTTGTCTTTGTAAAAAAGATTGAGATCTAAATTCTATTACAATTTTATCTTTTGAAAGTTTAACCTTTACTAATTTCATAGTTTTAATTGGACTCTTAGCTCTACAACTGGATGCTCTAAAAGTTGAAAAATCTTTTGTTCCCAATAACATTTTTGCACCTTTTTTCATACTTGCAAGATCAAGTTCTTTCATAATATGCCAGGCTCTATTTTTTTCCAAAACAGGTCCACCTAAACGATTGATAATTATATATCTATAAATTCTCATTTTTGCTGAAAATCTTGCATGAAAATTATTGTTCCTTTTTCTCATCTTTAAAATTGTAACTCCTTCTTTGTTCAAAAAATAGTTTATTGATTTTAAAAATTTATCATCTTTAATGATTTTTTTTTTACAATCAAAATGTGCAGATTGTTCAATCGCATGAACGCCTGTATCAGTTCTTCCAGACCCAAATAATGTTATTTTTTCCTTCAAAAGTTTTGAAATTTTATCTTGAATAAGCCCTTGAATAGTTTTTCCTTTTTTTTGAACTTGCCAACCTCTAAAATTTGTACCAATATACTCAATTAATATTTGATATCTAAACATCAGATATTATAGAACCTTTTTTAATTTGTGATCCAAGCATAAATTCACCTATTTTTTGTGGTTTTTTACCTTGTCTTTGAATTTCAAGAATTTTTATTGATTGATTATTTCTACAAATAATTTCTAGTTTATTAGATATTACTTCCCCAATTTTACCTTTTCCATTTCCAATTTCTGCTTTCAAAATTTTATACCTTTCTCCATTAAAACTAAAAAAAGCTCCAGGGTTAGGAAACAAACCATTTATTTTTCCAATGATTTTCAATGCTTCATCATTCCAATTAATTTGACCCTCAGATTTATCTATCTTTTTTGCATAAGTAGCTTCTGAGTGATCTTGGTCAACAAAATTTGCTTTGTTATCAAATATATCATCTATGTTTTCTAAAATTTTGTCTGCTGCTAATAAAGATAGTTGATCTGATATTTCTTGTGCATTTTTATTAGTATCTATCTTAATTTTATAAGTATTACTGACTGGTCCACTATCCAGCTTATCAGCAATTTTCATAATACTGATACCTGTCTCATCATCTAAATTCATAATTGATCTTTGAATCGGTGCTGCACCACGCCATTTTGGTAGAATTGAACCATGAATATTGATAAATCCCTTTTTAGTAAGATTTAAATACTCTCTAGGAATTATTTGACCGTAAGCAACAACTATTGCTATCTCAGCATTAATATTTTTTATAAAATCATATTCTTCTTTATTTTCTTTTAATTTCTCTGGTGATCTTAAATCTAAATTTAATGTCTCTGAAATTCCTTGAATTGGTGATTTGTTAATTTTTTGACCTCTATGAGACTTTTGTGGTGGTTGAGTATAAACTACAGATATTTCATAACCATTTTGATATAAAGATTTTAGTATTGGTACAGCAAACATAGGTGTACCCATGAAAATAATTTTTTTTGACATCTATTAAACTAGTATCCGAGTGGATTTTGCCTTGGATAATTTTTTAATAATCATAGATTTTTTTAATTTTGATAAATAATCAATAAAAAGTATTCCCTCTAAATGATCCATTTCGTGTTGAATACAAGTAGCAAGTAAGCCCTCTGCCTTTAACAAAGTTTTTGTCCCATTATAATCTAAGTACTCAATCTCGCATTTACTTGGTCTATCAATTTCAGCAAATTGATTTGGTACTGACAAACAGCCCTCTTCATAGGTAGATTTCGAGAGATTTCTATTCTTAATAACTGGATTAACAAAATATCTAGGTTCTTTTTTATCATTTTCCTTACTAATATCCATTACGATTATTCTTTTTGGAACACCTATTTGAATAGCAGCTAGGCCTATACCATTAGCGGCATACATTGTGTCAAGCATATCGTCCATCAATTGTTGTTCAGATTTACCAACTCCGTCAACAGGTTTAGAAACTTGTCTCAATATTTCATTAGGTTCTGTTAATATGGTTTTTATCGTCATAATGTCTTTAATTGTAATATAAAATTTAAACTTTTAAAGGAAGAATTTTTAAAAGCGTTCTGTTTCTAATTGGATCAAGATCTAATTGATTATAGGTACTTATAATAAAATAAAGTGTGTCATCATCTATATCCTCTATTCTATCGCGCCCAATTACTTCGGCAATTCTTAATAAGGCACCCCCAATATCATCATTATTGATCATCACTTGAATATCAGTTGGCATTTCAGTGTCTATTATTTCATAAAGATCTTTATATTTACTTGATATTTCAATGCCATCAGATTTTATGGCTTCTAATAAAATTATATCTTTTCTAGAAATTACATATTTCTTATTTTTTTTTATCTTTTTCAAAGAATCATTAACATCCTTTTTAAAATTTTTAGAGTAATTGTTTTCAAAATATTTTAACAACATGGATTGATGTAAAATTTTGTTATTATATTTGATATTACTTTTGACTGGCTCATTTTGCTTTAAATTTGAAAAATAAAAATCAGTATAATTTGAGGGAATATCTTCAATATTTATCTCTAGGAGAAATTTTTTCAATTCGATATCAAAAGCATTTCCCATTTTTTCTTTTTCAAATGATTCTTTTAACATTTTTATTAATTCTATTTTTTTTGTATTATCAGTGGTAATGAGTATACCTTGGTATATTAAGGCTCTACTTTCAACATTGGATAATAATTTATATGAATTTTTTATGTTTAGAAGTTGATTAATATTAAATTGAAATCTTTTATATAAATTAAACAGCTCACTTTCTGAATAATTTTTTTCGTGTGTTGCTTTTTCTATAATAGAAATTTTATCAATTTGATCTATATCAATATCTTCAACCTTTGATAATAAATTTGAGGTAGACAAATATCTCCAAATTAATTTTGGAGTATTTTCATCTGGTTCAAAACTAAAATTTTTAATTGTTTTATGTGCTATATGAAAATCAAGGATAGTTTTTTTTGATATTTTTTCATCTACTTTTTCTTCAAATCCAAATAAAAAATTAATCTTATTTTCAAAATATTTATCTTTAAATCCTAATTCTTTTTTTAAATCAAAAATTAATTGTGCTTGATCAAGTTCACCTTTATTGATTAAACAGTAAATATTAAATTTTGCTAAATATTTATCATTTATTTCATCAGATATTTTTTCAAAAATTTGACAAGATTTTTCTAAGTTTGATTGAGATAAATGTTGATCTACAAAATATCTTACTAATTCTGGGTTATCATTAACTAATTGATTAGTGATCACGTAATTCTCTAACAAATCTAAATCAGAATTTTTAATCAACCAATTTGATTTAATTTTAGAAAATTCCTTTAAAGAAATATTTTTAACTGGATAATATGCATTAGTAAATAACGCTATATTCAATATTTCTTTTGCATCTTGCGACAAATTCATTTTATTTAAACTTTTAAAAATATTTTTTAACTGATCACCATCAGTGTTTTTCCACATATCAATTTTTAATCCATTTAATTCAGGATCATATAAACCAATAATCTTTACATCGTTTAAGAGAATATTTTCGTCTAGTTTAATTTCTTTGAGAGTTTCTACTGATTTTGTTTTATAAATATTTGATTTTGTCTCTTCACTATTTAATTGATCGCTAGCTAAAGGTTGATCATTTTCAATTTTTTCTTTATCTATATTCCAGATATCAACTGGTTTTTCATCAGTTTTTACATCACTTATGATAAACATAGTAAATAGAAAAATTGTAAAATACTTATTTAACAATTTTAAAATTTTCATTTGAAATAATTTTTTCTATTTCTTTAGTGGGAGCAGGAAAGTCGATTTTATTTAATAAAAAAACTGTTACAAAAATAATTAATAATAAAAAAATAAGTTTTATAGCTAAACTTAAAAAGTTATTTTTTCTAGAACTTGTTTTTTTTATAAATAACATATATCTTTAAGTATTTTCAAATTAAGACATATTTGTGTTTTTTCAATAAAAGAAACTTATGA
>MDTG01159661.1_pt1 | contig 17201 bp, 20 predicted proteins | sample 811421 | NCBI WGS metagenome assembly MDTG01 (sample SAMN05326645, study PRJNA326480) | marine metagenome | isolation source: seawater | place: Pacific Ocean: South East | collected 2011
CCAGACTCGAACTGGCACTCCGCAAGCGGCAAGGATTTTAAGTCCTTTGTGTCTACCAATTTCACCACGAGGGCATTAAAGCTTTTTTTAGATATTTTTCATCAAGATTGCAATCTTTATATCCACGTTTTACAATATTCAAATATCTTTCAGTTGGAAATTTAAATGGTGTTTTTTTAACCATTGTGTAAGTCATAACTTTTTTTCCATAATAATAAAAATAATATTTTTTATATAAAGTTGGATAATCCTCATAAACATCAAGTTTTTTTTCATCACTTTTTGAAATTTCAAATAAACCACCTGGAACAGATGAATTTTTTTTTACTTCTATATCGGCAGCTCTATATTTGCTTCTAAATGTTAATTTGAAATCTCTTAAATTAATTTTTTTTAAAAAAACGCTATCTTTACATCTTCTTTTCATTTGAAAATGATGAAGATTACTGCCATAAGCAAAATAAAGCATTATCTGTCTACAACTTCTATTCTTTTTTCTTTTACAAATTTTAATATTTCAAAATTACAAAAATCAATTTTATTTTGATCTTCTGATCTTATCACAATTGAAACACCCAATTTTCCAGCGTGGAAAAATGGATAGCTACCAATTTCTACGTCTTTATTTTCATTTTGAACTTTAGTTAATGAACTTGCTATTTCACTTTCAACTGTTCTTAGGCTTATGGTTAAACTTTTTATAGGTTCCCCTCCTACTATTGTATTTTTTAATCCACCTAACATTGATTTCAAAATAGATGGTACTCCTGGTAAAGAAAAAACATTGTCAATATTAAAACCTGGGGCACCACTTGTTGGATTTAAAATTAAATTAGCATTTTCAGGCATCCATGCCATTTTTTGCCTTCCCTTATTAAATTCTCCAGGTTTATAATAATCCTCTAAAATTTTAAAAGCTTTTTTGTGTACTTCATATTTTATTCCAAAGGCCTTTGAAACTGATTGAGCTGTTATATCATCATGAGTTGGTCCAATACCTCCAGTAGTGAAAACATAATTATAATTTGATCTAAGAAAATTTAAGTTTTCTACTATTGTACTCTCAATGTCAGGTATTACTCTAACTTCTTCAACTTTAACTCCAAGTGTATTAAGCCAATTAGCTAATGTAGAAGTGTTTGTATCTTGAGTCCTTCCTGATAAAATCTCATTTCCAATAATTAATATTGCTGCTTTAATTTTTGCTTTTTTTATCATATGAAATATATAAGCTACTAATGGAATTTACCAAGTCTTTACTAAAAGGCAAATTAATCAAACGTTACAAAAGGTTTTTTATCGATGTTAAACTTAATAAAAAAATTGTCACAGCACACTGTCCAAATACTGGATCTATGAAGGGTTTACTCGATGAGGGAAATGATGTCTTCTTACTTCCCAATAATAATCCTAAAAGAAAATTAAAATACGGACTTGAAATTATAAAATCAAAAAAACACTTAGTAGGTGTTAATACTCATGCTGCAAATAAAATTGTTAAACATGGTCTAGAGAATAATCTAATTAAAGAACTTAAAAATAACGATTTAATAAAACCAGAAGTTTTTTACAATAAAGAAACAAGATTTGATTTCTTATTAGAAAAAAAACAACAAAAGTCTTTTTTAGAAGTAAAAAATGTCACTTTGTTTAGAAAAGAAAATATAGCTGAATTTCCTGATGCAGTTACTTCAAGAGGATCAAAGCATTTACAAACACTTACAGACGCAATTAAAAAAGGCTATAGAGCATATTTGTTATTTTTAGTTCAAATACAAAATATGAAATATTTTAAAATAGCAAATGATATAGATCCTTTTTACTACAAAAATTATATTGCTGCTAAAAAAGCTGGTGTAAATTTTTTAGCTTATCGAACAAAAATTAATACTAAACAAATTACAATAGAAAAAAAAATTGAAATTATCACTTAGTAATTTTTATTGTATAAGTTATCAATTGAATTAATATTAATTATTGTTAAAGGTAATAATGTTCACAATAAATTATAAATAATATGGAAATTAAATTTTTACAAAAAAAACCATTTTATATTTTTGTTATTGAAAATTTTTTAAATGATAATGAGTATCAAATGTTAGATAAAAATTTTCCTAAAGATGGAATAGATAATATTGCACCTGTTGTAGGTAATAAGAAAAGTTTTGATGCTAGAGATGACTTATTCAAATCTCTTGATAATGATAAAAATTTATCAATAGAAATTTTGAAAAAAAAATTCGATGAGAAATTTTTTTTGAATTTATTAAAAAAATTAAAAAAAGAGATATTTGTATCAAGATTAGTTAAGTTAGCTTCTTTAGATAATTTAAGAAATCTTTATTCAATTATTCGAAAACCAAAAATTGTAAACAAAGAAATAAAAAAAAATTTAATACAAAAAATTCTTTATTCACATTATCAATGTAACTTTGAGTTTTCATATATGTATAAAAATTCTTTCATTCATCCGCATACTGACCAAAAATCAAAACTATTATCTTTAATGTTATATTTCCCAAATAAAAATTTAGAAAATTTAAATATAGGGACAACCTTTTACAATTCAAAAATAAAAAATTTTTACAACAAAAGAATGGATCTTTTTGATAAAGAATATATTTCTTCTTTAAAGGAAAATTTTGAAGAAACTATTACATTTCCATTTAAAAAAAAAAATTTGTATTGTTTTATAAAATCTGATTCATCTTGGCATGCGGTTAAAAAATTAGAAATTCCAGAAAATGAAGTGAGAAAGTCAATTAATATAAATCTTAAAATTTAATTTAATTTTTAAAGAATTTTTTTTTAAGTATTTTTTCAGCTTTTTTTACGTCTTTAATTTCATCAACAGCTACAGAATTTGAATTTAGTTTAACCATTTTAATCTTAATTCCATGATCAAAAAATCTTAAAATTTCTATGTCTTCTATTTTTTCAATCTTACTTTTTTTATTTTTAGAAACAAATTTTTTTAATTGATATTTATTAAAAGCATAAATACATACCTGCTTATAATAATTAACTTTATCAGATTTATTTTTTTTTCCAGGAATTAATGCTCTAGAAATATAAATTAACTCGTCAGATCTATTTATTGCTACTTTAGGTAAATTGAAACTCGCTGGATTTTCGAGTTTATGAATTTTATCATAGCCACAGATTACATGATTAGGAAATTTTTTTTTTGTTTTAATTACTTTTTTAATATCATTAGGATCTATAGTGGGCTCATCTCCCTGAACATTAATTATTAGATTTGATTTGATTTTTTTTGATGCTTCAGCAACTCTATCAGTACCTGTTAGACAATTTTTTGATGTAATTATAGTTTGATATCCAGCCCTGGATGCAACATTTTCAATTAACTTGCTATCAGTTGCAATATATAAATTTTTAACACCAACAATTTTTTTGCAAATATCTGCAACCCTAAGCACCATTTCTCTTCCTAGAATTTTAGCTAAAGGTTTTCCTCTATATCTTGATGAACCATATCTTGCTGGGATTACGATAGCGACATTCATATAAGATATTATCCTTTAATCATTTTAATTTTATAATTTGTTGGTGTTAATGTAAAAATTTTTTTCGACATTTTTTCTAATTTATAATTTTGGAATAATTCATCCATTTCATATTTTTTAGGACTACTGTCATTATATCCATCTAAGCCTGCAAGAAATATTTGTTTGCAAATACCACTTGTACAAATTCCTAATGCATATGTAATTGCTAAAGAATTTGGTAAAACTACATAATTTTTTTCAAATTTAAATCTTTTATTTTTTACCTGTAATCCAAAATCAAAAATATTTTCTGATTTAATCTTAGACTTGATGTTTTTAGAAAATGTGGAAAATGGTGTTATCAAATAATTTTTAAGTTTACGATATTTATCAATATCAGAAAGCAATCTTAAAGTGTGACAAACTACATGGGCAGTAATAAATTTATTTGGTATAGGGTTTATTGCATTTAATACTAAGACAATAGGTTTATTTTTTTTAATAAATTTAATTATATTTTTTTTATTATTTTTTACAGACTCACCTGGTCCAATTATAAGAACATTTTTATCTTTTAATATATTTTGTGGTTCCCAATTTCCTCTTTTTATTTTTTTATAAAAGTTTTTACCCAGTGAAATAAGCTCATTGCTAAATTTCCTACCGCCGACAGTTCTTAAATAATTTAAATTTGAGTAAATATCCTCTGTTTGGAATGATTCATTGGTCAGCATTTGTTGAACAAAACTTGGATGAATAGAATTGAGTCCAGCAAAATAATAAAAAGGATTTGAGCCCCATTTATATTTTTTTTTTTAATGGTTCAAAATAATTTTTAATTAGTTTAAGCAAATCAATAAGTTTTTCATTTTTTTCAATTTTTCTTTTTAATTCCAAAATTAAATATTCTGTTTTTGTATTCCCTGGCCCTCTACCCATTCCAGTGACTGTGCAATCTATCCAGTTGACTTTATTTTTAATTGCCTCAAGTGAATTTTCCAAAGCTTTTCCCATATTATCGTGAGTATGAATTCCTGTATCTTTTTTCCATTTAAGCTTAATAAGATTAATTATTTTTTTGGTTTTCTTTGGATCTAAGCTACCTAGGCTGTCAGCGAAGTATAAAACATCTGCATTAATTTTTTTAACCTGATTGACTGAATCGTTTATTTCTTTAAATGATAGTTCGGGTATTTGCATAATATTAATTCCTACTTTATAGCCCGATTTTTTTAACCATTTTGCCAATGGTATGATTTCTTTAATTTCATAATGATGACATGCTATTCTAACTAATGAAATTAATGATTTTTTTTTTGGTTTAAATATTTTTTTTGCTAATTCAATTATATTTTTATTATTAATGAAGTCAGCAGCATTTATCATGACTCCTATTTTTAAGCCTTTCGGAATTTTTAAAGTTCTTAAAAAACTCTCCTCTGAGTAAGCAGTTGGTCCTTTTATTTTAATTTTATCAACAAATCTAAAACCTATTTCTACATAATCAACTTTAATAATATCCATAACTCTAAGATATTCATTGACTAAATCTTTTTTAAAATACCAATTATTGTAATAACCCCCATCTCTTAGGGTGCAATCTAAAATATTTAATTTATTTTGTTTCATTTAAAAGATATAAAATGTTTACTTATCAGAAGTTTTTATTATTTATAAGCTAGATATTTAATAATAGATAATATGTATGACAGAATATTCAGAAAAATTTGATAAAATGAAAATTGCTGGGAATTTAGCAGCTAGAACTTTGGATATGTTAACTGTTTTTGTTAAGGAAGGGGTTTCAACTGATTATATTGATAAGCTTAGCTATGAATTCATAAGGGATAACGGAGGCTATTCTGCCCCACAGTATTATAGGGGATTTACGAAATCTTTATGTACTTCTTTAAATCATGTCGTTTGTCATGGAATTCCATCTGAACGTATTTTGAGAAATGGAGATGCTGTTAATATAGATGTTACTGCAATTGTTAATGATTACTATGGGGACACTAGTAGAATGTTTTGTATTGGAGATATTTCAATAAAATTAAATAACCTTATAGATACCACATATGAATCTATGATGAGGGCAATTAAAATTTTAAAGCCAGGTATTAAATTAGGAGATATTGGTTATGAAATCCAATCCTTTGTTGAAAAAAAGGGCTTCTCAGTAGTACGCGACTTTTGTGGTCACGGAATAAGTAATACATTTCATGAACCACCAAACATTCTTCATTATGGAGACAAAAACTCAGGTATTGAATTAAAACCTGGAATGACATTTACAATAGAACCAATGATAAATTCTGGTAAATATAATGTAAAAATGTTAAATGATGGTTGGACAGCGGTTACAAGAGATAAATCTTTATCAGCACAATTTGAGCATACTTTGGGAATTACTGAAAATGGTTATGAAATCTTTACAGAATCTGCTAAGGGTTATTCAAAGCCTCCATATTTATAATTAATGATTAAAAGATATTCGAGAAAACAATTAACTGATATTTGGTCAGAGGAAAATAAATATAAAATTTGGTTAAGTGTGGAAGTTGCGGCTGCTGAGGCAATGGAAAAACTTGGTCAAATTCCTAGAGGTGTAGCTTCAGTTGTAAAAAGAAAAGCAAAAATTGATGTTAAAAGAATTCATAAAATAGAAGCTGAAGTTAAACATGATGTAATTGCATTTCTTACTTCAATTACTGAAAGAGCTGGAATAAAAGCAAGATACCTCCATCAAGGTATGACTTCATCAGATGTATTAGATACTAGTTTTAATATTCAATTGGTACAATCTGGACAAATAATCTTAAGAGACATCGATCAAATTTTAAAGGTTTTAAAAAAACAAGCAAAAAAATATAAATTCACACCTTGTATGGGACGTAGTCATGGTATTCATGCTGAACCAATTACATTTGGATTAAAATTAGCTTCATATTATGAAGAATTTAAAAGAAATAAAAAAAGACTTGAAGATGCTATTAAAGAGGTATCAACTTGTGCAATATCAGGTGCTGTTGGAACTTTTGCAAACATCAACCCCAAAGTTGAAAAATATGTTGCTAAAAAACTAGGTTTGAAAATTGAGCCTATTTCAACTCAAATTATCCCCAGAGATAGACATGCATTTTACTTTTCAATTTTAGGAATTATTGCAGGGTCGATTGAGAGAGTTGCTATTGAAATTAGACATTTACAAAGAACTGAAGTTTATGAATTACAAGAATATTTCTCAAAAAATCAAAAAGGTTCTTCAGCAATGCCTCATAAAAAAAATCCTATATTAAGTGAAAATCTTACAGGTTTAGCGAGAATGATAAGGAGTGCGGTAAGTCCTGCTTTAGAAAACATCGCACTATGGCATGAGAGAGACATTTCTCACTCTAGTGTTGAGAGAAATATTGGCCCAGATGCGAACATAACAACAGATTTTGCGTTGGTGAGGTTAACAAATATATTGGATAATATGATTGTTTATCCTAAAAAAATGTTAGAAAATTTAAATATAACTAAAGGATTAATATTTTCACAAGAAATAATGTTGGAATTAACAAAATCTGGCTTAAGTAGAGAAAAATCATACAAAATTGTTCAATCTTATGCAAAAAAATGTTTTTCTGAGAATCTAAATCTAATTGATGTTATCTCAAATGATAAATATATAATTAATAAAATTTCACCAAAAAAATTTAAATCTATATTTAATTATTCTAAACACTTTAAAAACATAAATTTAATCTTTAGAAGAGTCTTCAAATAATGAAAAAGGGGAAAAAACTGTATGAAGGAAAGGCTAAAATTATTTATGCAACAAATGATAAAAATTTAGTCATTCAATATTTTAAGGATGATGCTACTGCGTTTAATAATCAAAAAAAATCTACTATTGAGGGCAAAGGTGTTTTGAATAATAGGATATCTGAACATATCTTATCTAATTTGTCTGAAATTGGTATTAAAAATCATCTTGTAAAAAGAATTAATATGAGAGAACAGCTCGTCAAACTTGTGGATATAATACCTATTGAGTTTGTAGTGAGAAATATAGCGACTGGCTCTTTAACTAAAAGATTAGGGATTGAAGATGGTACTGTCCTAGAAAAACCCTTGATAGAATATTGTTTAAAAGACGATAAACTTGGTGATCCAATAATTAGTCGAGATCATATTCTTACTTTTAATTGGCTAAATTTAATGCAACTTGATTTAATTAATGAAAATTTAACTAGACTTAATGATTTTTTACTCGGAATGTTTAGAGCAGTTGGGATAAAATTGGTTGATTTTAAAGTTGAATTTGGTTTCACGCATGAAAGTGGAAAAAATCAAATTGTTTTAGCGGATGAAATTAGTCCTGACACATGTAGATTGTGGGATACAATTACTGATAAAAAATTAGATAAAGATAGATTTAGAAAAGATTTAGGAGATTTAATACCTGCATACACTGAAGTAGCTAAGAGATTAGGTATTCTACATGAGCAATCAAATGTAATGGCAGTTAATGTTACAAAATTATCTTCCGTAAAAAGAAAGAAAAAATGAAAGTTTCAGTTATCATAACATTAAAAAAAGATGTTTTAGATCCCCAAGGTAAAGTCATTCATCAAACTTTGGACGGTATGGGTTTCAATAATGTAAACGAAATACGTCAAGGAAAATATTTTGAGATTGATACAATTGAAAACGATTCAAATAAAGCCAAAGAAACTGTTGAAGAAATGTGCAAAAAACTTTTGGCAAATTTGGTCATTGAGAATTATAAAATTATTGATGCACAATAATTAATGAAATCATCTGTTATTACATTTCCCGGTTCAAACTGTGATAGAGATATGGATGTTGCGCTAAAAAAATTTGGTTTTAAAAACAAAATGGTTTGGCACAATGATGCAGAAATTCCAAAAAGTGATTTAGTTGTTTTACCAGGTGGTTTTTCTTACGGAGATTATCTCAGATGTGGAAGTATGGCTTCCAAGTCAAAAGTTATGAAATCTGTTATAAATTTTGCAAACTCTGGTGGGGTGGTGATGGGTATATGCAATGGGTTTCAAATTTTAGTTGAAACTGGCTTGGTCCCAGGTGTTTTATTGAGAAATAGATATTTAGAATTTATTTGTAAAAATGTTTTTATTAAAATCAAAAATAAGAAAAATGTTTTTTTTAAAAATATGGATAATCAAGTTTTAGAATTTCATATTGCCCATAATGAGGGAAATTATTTTTGTACAAATGATCAATTAAAAGAAATTGAGGATAATGAGCAAATAGCATTGAATTATTGCAATAAAGAAGGTGTTGAAGAGGAGCAATTTAACCCTAATGGTTCTATAAAAAATATTGCAGGAATTTTTAATAAAGAAAAAAACGTATTGGGTATGATGCCACATCCAGAGAGAATGATTGACCTTTCTCTTTCAGGTGAAGATGGATCTCTTTTTTTTAAAAATTTGATTAATAACCTTAAATGACAGTAAACGAACAAATAGCAATAGAGCATGGTCTTAAAAAAGATGAGTATGAAAAAATTTGTAAACTTCTAAATCGAATACCAAATATTACAGAACTGGGTATTTTTTCTGCTATGTGGAATGAACACTGTTCTTATAAATCATCTAGACTTCATTTAAAAAATCTTCCAACTAAAGGGAAGCAAGTTATTCAAGGCCCAGGTGAAAATGCTGGCGTTATAGACATTGGTGATAATGATGCAATTGTATTTAAAATTGAAAGTCATAACCACCCTTCTTTTATTGAGCCTTATCAAGGAGCAGCAACTGGTGTAGGTGGTATAATGAGAGATGTTTTTACAATGGGTGCAAGGCCTATAGCTAACTTAAATTCAATTCATTTTGGAACACCTCAAAACAAAAAAACTAAAAACTTATTGAGAGGTGTTGTTCATGGAATTGGTGGATATGGTAATTGCATGGGCGTCCCAACAATTGCTGGCCAAACTAGTTTTGACAGCTCTTATAATGGAAATATTTTAGTCAACGCAATGACTTTAGGATTGGTTAAAAAAAACAAAATTTTTTATTCAAAAGCCGCAGGTCTTAATAAGCCGGTAATTTATGTGGGCTCTAAAACAGGCCGAGATGGAATTCATGGTGCGAGTATGGCGTCAGCCAGTTTTGATGAAAAAATAGAGGAAAAAAAACCGACTGTTCAAGTTGGAGATCCATTTACAGAAAAATTACTTTTAGAAGCTTGTTTAGAGTTAATGGCTGGGGAATCAATTATAGCTATACAAGATATGGGTGCGGCTGGGTTAACATCATCTAGCATTGAAATGGCTTCAAAGGGCAATCTTGGAATTGAAATCAATCTGAATAAGGTTCCGTGCAGAGAAACTAAAATGACACCGTATGAAATAATGCTTTCTGAAAGTCAAGAAAGAATGTTGATTGTTTTAGAAAATGGAAAAGAAGAACTAGCTAAAAAAATTTTTGACAAATGGAATTTAGATTTTGCTGTTATTGGAAAAACTACAAAATCTAAAAAAATAGAACTTTATTTTGATAACAAGCAAGTAGCAAATATACCAGTTAATACTCTAGTAGAAAATTCACCTATGTATAACCGTAAATGGAAAAAAGCAAAACTTCCTAAAAAAAATAAAATTAAAAAAGAAGAACTTAATAATTTAAACATAATTGATGTTTTAAAAAAAATTTTATCTAACCCTAATGTTTGTAGTAAAGAATGGATTTGGCAACAATATGATCATACAGTAATGGGTGACACTATCCAAAAACCTGGTGGTGACTCAGGTGTTGTTAGAATTCATGGAACTAATAAAGCAGTTGCTGCTTCTGTAGACTCATCAGCAGTTTATTGTTGGGCTCATCCTCTTACGGGAGGTAAACAAGTAGTTTGTGAAAGTTTTAGAAATCTAATTTCGGTTGGAGCAAAACCAATTGCGATAACTAACTGCTTGAATTTTGGCAGTCCAGAAAATGAGGAAAATATGGGTGAGTTTGTCGAATGTGTTCAAGGTATTGGGGAAGCCTGTGAGTACTTGAAATTTCCAGTAGTTTCAGGAAATGTATCTTTTTACAATCAGACAAAAAATCTGGGTATCAAACCTACTCCGTCTATAGGGGGTGTTGGTTTGTTGGAAGATTATCAAAAAATGATCTCGATGGATTTCAAAGAATTAGATAATATTATTTTAGTTATAGGTAAAACTGAAGGTCACATTGATCAGAGTTTATTTGCTAGAAATATTTTAGATGAAAAAAATGGCCCCCCTCCAGAAATAAATCTTTTTAATGAAAAAAATAATGGTGAAACTTTATTAAAATTAATTAATAAAGGTTATGTTAAAAGCGCACATGATGTTTCTTTGGGAGGTATTCTTACAGCAGTTTCAAAAATGTGTATAAAAGGTAATAAAGGTATTAAAATAAAAAAACCAAAATACCTAATAAATGAAATAGAATATTTTTTCTCAGAAGATCAAGGAAGATATATTGTTGAAATTGATAAAAAAGCCCTAAAAATGGTAACTGAAATACTCAATGAAAATGCAGTACATTATGATGAACTTGGCACAATTTCTCCAGATGAACTAAATATTCATGATAAGACAAAAGTTTCAATTGACGAATTAAGAACTTCTAATACAAATTGGTTAATCAACTTTATGAGTAACTAATGGCAATGAATTTAAAAGAAATAGAGATTTTGATAAAAGAAGCTTTTAGTGATGCAACTGTAGAAATTCAAGATTTAGCTGGTGATGGCAATCACTATTCTGCAACAGTTACTTCATCTCAATTCTCAGGTAAAAGTAAAATTGAACAACATAAAATGGTATATAATTCTCTTAAAGGTAAAATGGGTAATGAATTACATGCTTTAGCAATTAAAACAAAGGAGCAATAATGGATGAACAAACAAAAAATTTAATTCAAAATTATATTAACGATAACGAAATTTGTTTGTTTATGAAAGGTACACCAGATGCACCTCAATGTGGATTTTCAATGGCAGTATCAAATATGTTAAAGATTCTCGAGGTAAATTTTAAAGGAATAAACGTATTAGAGAATCAAAATATAAGAGAAGGAATAAAAGTATTTAGTGATTGGCCTACTATACCTCAGCTATATATCAAAAAAGAATTTGTTGGTGGGTGTGATATTGTTAAAGAAATGTATGAAAATGGCGAGCTTAAAAAAGTTTTAGAGGAAAAACAAATAAATTTTAAAAAATAAAATTATCTAGAATAATATTCGACTACAAGATTAGGTTCCATAACAACTGGATAAGGTACTTCTTCAAATTTTGGAGTTCTAACAAATTTTAGCTTTTTATTTTTTTCATCCATCTGAATGTATTCTGGAGTTTCTCTTTCCTTATTTGCTAAAGCAATATCAATTATAGCTAGTTGTTTTGACTTATCTCTAATTTCAATCGTATCTTCTTCTCTAACAACATAAGAGGCAATATTAACTTTTTTATTATTTACCTTAACATGACCATGGTTAATTAACTGTCTTGCTGAAAATATAGTTGTTGCAAACTTTGCTCTGTAAATGATTGCATCAAGTCTTCTCTCTAAAAGACCAATTAAATTTTCACTTGTATCACCCTTAAGCATTGTTGCTTTTTTGTATATGTTTCTAAATTGTCTTTCATTAATATTTCCATAGTATGCTTTTAATTTTTGTTTTGCATTAAGTTGAATACCGTAGTTTGATGGTTTAGATGATTTTGTTTGACCATGTTGGCCTGGTCCATAGGCCCTTGTGTTAAAAGGACTTTTAGGTCTACCCCATAAGTTAACTTTTAACCTTCTGTCTACTTTATGTTTAGAGTTTAATCTTTTTGTCATGTAAATATGGGCTTTATAAGGGTACTTAATATTTTGTCAATCAACGTTTTTTACCCAAACTTGCAAATACACTAGATAAAATACGGGTTTCCTTGTCAGATAAATCCATTTTATAAAAAATATTTCTTAAATTTTCTAACATTATGGGTTTCTTTTCTTTTTGTTTGAAAAATTTGATCTCTTCTAGATTTTTAAGACAAACTCTTAACATTGAATGAATATCTTTTTTTGATGCAGATTTAATCTTGTTTGATCTTTTGAAACTATTTTTTTTAAAATTTAATAAACTTGATACTTGTTGTGCAATTATTATTAAACTATGTGACAAGTTTAAAGAACTAAAATTTGGATTAGATGGAATTTGCAATGTGTAATTCGCGTAACTTATTTCATTATTTGATAAACCGGAGGCTTCTGAGCCAAATAAAAAAGCAACTTTTTTTTTAAAATCTATCATTTTTAAATCATTAAGATTAATATGTTTAACATTTTTGTTTCTAAATCGAGCGGAAGTAGCAATTACAACATCAATATTATCAATAGCTTTTTCTAAATCTTCAAAGATTTTACTTTGTTTTATTATATTTTTTGCACCAACAGATGTGGCAAAAATTTTATCATTTGGAAAGATAGGCTTGGGATCGACGAGCACCAATTTATTAAAGTCAAAATTTTTTATCGCTCTTGCACATGCTCCTATGTTTTCTGATAGTTGAGGTTTATGTAAAATAAAAGAAATGTTATGCTTGTTCATTTTATTTAATTAAACCATGATTTTTGTTATATGAAGAAACTTTAGAATACTTTATGTCACTAAGATAATTTTTATTAGTTTCCCAAACTGTAACTTTTAATGGATAACATTTTGCAATATCTGATGAATGTTCAGAACCACAATCTCCTCCAGGACAAGCTGATAAAACTCCTAATAAATCTGTTTCAGCAAAAAATTCCAAATAATCACCAGGTCTTACTGGACTAGCTTTCATAAAGTATTGTTTTGTATTGTTAGTAAAACCAGTTAACATAAAAACATTAAGAACATCATGAACTATTTTTTCTGCTTCATGAATATCTAATCCTTTTTCTTTAACTAATGCTCTTGTCAAATTAGAGTGGCAACAATAATGATAATCATTACCAGAGATTAGTTTAGAGGTATATGGGTCACACCGAGTTCCTATTATATCGTGGACTGATCCGCCGTCCTTATCATAACCGTACCAATCTAATGTATCCCAAGTAATAATTGCTAAAGATCTTAAATATGGGAAGCAGCTGAGCATCTTATCACCAACTGAAATATGTGTACCAAATAAAGCTCTAGTTTTTCCTGAATAAAATTTTTCATCTAAATTATTAGCTTGAAATAAATTTAGATCACCTACTTGAGGTCCTTCAACACTTTCTATCCTAAAAAAATTACCCAAGTTTACTTTGAAAGTTTTTGCATCCCTTGGGGGAATAATAATTTCATCTATCTTTTGCAAATGCTTTCTAGCAGTATGAAGAATTTTTAAATTTTCATTTTCTAAACTATTATTTGGATAACAAATAATTTGGCTAGCACCTATTCTATCATCTATGTCTTTAGGTTTTTTAGAAAATTTTTTAATTTTCATTTATTTGCTTGCTGGAGCATTATCCTTAAAAAGTTTATAGTCTAAACTATCAATTAATGCTTTAAAAGATGCTTCAATAATATTTGTGGATACACCAATAGTAAACCAATTTTTACCTTTAGAGTCTGTACTTTCAATTGAAACTCTTGTGACAGCTTCAGTGCCTGTATTTAAAATTCTCACTTTGTAATCAACTAATTTTAAATCTTTTAAATATGTTGAGTATTTTGCTAATCGATCAACATTTTGTCTAATCGCGTTATCTAGGGCGTTTACTGGACCATTCCCTTCTCCCTCACAAATGATTTTTTCACCATCTACTTCTAGTTGTGCTTTTGCTGATGAAATAATTTCTCCAGACTTATTTTTTTTTACTGAAACATCGTATTCATTAATTGAAATATATCTTGGTATTTCTCCGATAATTCTTCTGGCTAATAGCTCAAATGAAGCATCAGCTCCATCATAGCTATAACCAATAAATTCTCTATCTTTTACTTCATCCAATAATTTTTTTATTTTTGGATCGTTTTCTTTAAAATCTACTTTAATACTTTTTAATCTTGAGACTATATTTGATTTACCTGATTGGTCAGAAACAATAATATTTCTTGCATTACCAACTTCTTCTGGATTTATATGTTCATAAGTTTTTGGATCTTTTTGTACAGCTGAAACATGTAAACCTCCTTTATGTGAAAAAGCAGCAGCACCAACATAAGGTAAATGTTGATTTGGTTTTCTGTTTAAAATTTCATCTAACAATCTTGAACATTCTGTTAAATTTTTAATATTCTTTGCTTTGATACCAATTTCAAACCTTGATGAAAAATCTTTTTTTAAAAAAAATGTTGGAATTAAAGACATCAAATTTGCATTACCACATCTTTCACCTAAGCCGTTAATAGTACCTTGAATTTGACGAACACCAGATAGAACTGCAGCTAAAGAGTTTGCAACAGCATTACCGGTATCATTATGTGCATGAATACCTAAATTATTTCCTGGAACAACTTTTGATACCTCAGATACTATTTTTGAAACCTCATGTGGGAGAGTTCCTCCATTTGTATCACATAATACAATCCATCTTGCTCCTTGGTCATAAGCTGCTTTAACACATGAAAGTGCATATTTTGGATTTGCTTTATAACCATCAAAAAAATGTTCTGCATCAAGCATAAATTCTTTTTTTGCTTTAATAAAATGTTTTGCGCTTTCACTAATGTTTTCCAAATTTTCTTCATCGGTAATGCCTAATGCAACATCTACATGAAAATCCCAAGACTTTCCAACCAAACAAACCGCAGAAGTATTTGAATTCATCAACGCAGATAATCCAGTATCATTTTCTGCACTTCGACCTGAACGTTTAGTCATTCCAAAACATATAAGTTTTGAATTTTTAAAATTATGTTTCTTTTGAAAAAATTCTGTATCAGTTGGATTGGCTCCTGGCCAACCGCCTTCAATATAATCAACACCAAGATTGTCAAGGGCAGATGCAATCTTTTCCTTATCTTCAATAGAAAAGTCTACCCCTTGAGTTTGGGCGCCATCTCTAAGTGTTGTATCAAAAATATATAACCGCTCTTTACTCATTTTAATTTCCAGCTGGTTTTACCATTTTTAGTCTCAATTTCTATACCGAAATTAATTAGTTCCTCTCTAATTCTGTCAGACTCCTCATAATTTTTATTTTCTCTCGCTTTGTCCATCAAAGCTATTCTTTCGTTGATAACCTTTGCTTCTATAGTCATAGTTTCAAATCTTTTGTATTCCCAATCTGACTTAGATTCTAAAAGTAAACCTACAAAATTACATGCTGATATAAAAATTTTAATATCATTTTCTCCACCGTTTTTTACTTTTTCAAAAAGTTCATGAAGATTAGAAATATATTTTGGAGTATTTAAATCATCATATAATGGCTCTAAAATCTTATCAGGAATCTCTACTGGATTTTCTAAGAGTTTTTTATTTATAGACTTTGGTGGAAAATATTTATTTTTATCAACACCATCATACCATTTTTGAATTGTGTTTATACAAGATCTATATAATTCATCATTCCAATCTAATGATTGTCTATAGTGTGCAGTCATTAAAGCCAAACGTAAAACCTGACCAGATCCCCACTCTTTTAATTGGTTAATTGTAAGAATGTTGCCTTGAGACTTAGCCATCTTTTCTTTTGACATGGTTATAAAGCCATTGTGAAGCCAATAATTTGCAAATACTTTCGTATCATTAGCACATCTAGATTGAGCTATCTCATTTTCATGATGAGGAAAAATTAAATCTATACCTCCACCATGAATATCGAAATGATTGCCCAAATATTTTTTTGACATGGCAGAACATTCCAAATGCCAGCCAGGTCTGCCTTTTCCCCAAGGAGAGGCCCATGCTGGTTCATCTTTATTAGATGGTTTCCATAACACGAAGTCTTCTGAATTTTTTTTATTTTCACTAACTTCAACTCTTGAGCCAGCAATTAAATCCTCTAAATTTTTATTTGATAATTTCCCATAATCAGAAAACTTTTTAACTTCAAAATAAACATGACCATTATTTTCGTAAGCAAAACCTTTTGTGATTAATTGATTTATCATTTCAATCATCTCTTTAATGTGATCTGTTGCTTTTGGTTCTTTGCTAGGTTTATCTAAATTTAAAAAATTGCAATTATTATCAAAATTTTTAATAACTTTTTCAGTTAGTTCTTTAATTTTAATTTTCTTATCATTAGCTGATTTAATAATTTTGTCATCTACATCAGTTATATTTCTAATATAATTTACAGCTTTCTCTCCATACTTAAGCTTAAGAACTTTAAACAAAATATCGAAAATAACTAATGGTCTGGCATTACCAATATGTGGATCATCATAAACAGTTGGTCCACACACATACATTCCTATATGTTTTTTATCATTTGGAACAAATTGTTCTTTTTTATTTGTAAGATTATTGGTTAAAAAAATATCGTTATTCATAGATTTAGAAATATACTTAAAATATAGATTTGTGAATCTATTTGATTAATTAGGAATTTTGCATACTGGAATAGGCTCCATTTTATGCAAATTTTGTTTTCTTATTTTTTCGTATTTTGCTCTATTTTGTGAATTTGGATTGTACATTGCCTCTTCAAGTTCATCATATTTTAACCCTAGCTGTCCTTCATCTGTTCTACCATCATCCCACAATCCA
>MDTG01095509.1_pt1 | contig 17200 bp, 14 predicted proteins | sample 811421 | NCBI WGS metagenome assembly MDTG01 (sample SAMN05326645, study PRJNA326480) | marine metagenome | isolation source: seawater | place: Pacific Ocean: South East | collected 2011
AAATGGCTTTTATTTATTGATTGTGATTCGAAAATAACTGATGATTTTTTTATCAATAAATATATTACATATGCTATCCAACATGAGGAACAGCAAAAAATGAAAATTAATCTAGATAAATCTTTATATTACGGATCAACTCTTTATTTAGAAAAAAAACCAGATAAGAATAAAATACTTCATTGGAAGTATGGAAAAGAAATAGAATCAAAACTCAAACATATTAATTTTTCATCGCATCATTTTTTGATACAAAAAAACATGTTTAACCAACATAATACTCAGTTTGATGAATCCATCAAATTATACGGATACGAAGATGTCTTCTTTGTTATTAAACATAGAATTAAAGCTATATATATAAATAATCCCGTATACCATATAGGCATAAAAAATTCATCGGAATTCATACATGACACAGAGAGTGCATTACGAAATTTGATACTAAATAAAGCATTGGAAAATAATCTTAAAAACAAAATTAAAATTATTAAAATATCCAAAATAGTATCAAAATTATTCATGAATAATACACTTATATATTTATATTTATTCTTCAAGAAAAGAATTAAAATAAATCTTCTTTCGGAATCACCCTCCTTATTCTTATTCCAATTCTATAAACTAGGATTTTTTCTACACACAAAAAAACATATCAATTCAAGAAAAAAAAGTTAAAAGTTTTTTTTCCTGATTCTCCCAACAGTATTGTTTCTTGGCATTTAATAAAGCATTATACCAATTTGATTTTGGTTGTGATAGCATTAAGTTGATTTGTTCTGCAACATCCCTAACATGTCTTGATTTTAAGATCATACCCACATTATGAGTTTGAATTACATTTTTAAATTCTGGCAAATCACTAACTAAAATTGGAATTTCAGCATTAATGTAATCAAAAATTTTATTAGGGAGAGAATACCTGTAAGCTAGACATGTATCTCGCTCAAATGAAAGACCCAAATGAGCTTCTTTTGTAATTTGAAATAAATCGGGAAATGGAATTCTACCTAAAACAAAAACCTTATCATTTAATTTTAATTCTGCTACATAATTAATTATCTCATCTAAAATATCACCACCACCAACTATATAAAGCTGAGCATCTATATACTTCATTGAATCAATCATTAACTCAATACCTCTATCTCTGTTTACAGCACCTTGATAAATTATTTTTTTTACAAAATTAGAGTTATCATAATGACTTTTTAAACTTACCGCATTAGGGAAATTAGAGATTACAGACATATCAATCCCATATTTCTCTTTATAATAATTAGCAATACTAGCACTCACAGTATAACTAGAATCAATTCTTTTTAAGAAAAAATTTTCCATAATTAGCCAAATATTTTTTACAAATTTTCTCCCTAAGAGTTCTGGTAATTCGGAAAAAAGCTCATGACTATCATACACCAATTTTATTTTCTTTAATCTTGAAACAAAATAATTTGCACACAATGTATCTAAATCATTAGATAACAAGATATCAGATTTATTTATTAGTAAAAAGAAAAAAAGTCTAACATTGTATTCAAAATAAAATAAAAAACTCTTTTTAAAAAACATATTAAATCTAAAAAATTGATATTTTCTTTTATCTAATCGAATAGTTTTTCGCTTGACTGCACCCACCAAAAGAACAGAAAAACCAGCACAGATTAGTGAACCAGCAACCTTATGGACTCGCTGATCTGTTGTCAAATCATTAGTAACTGAAATAATAACTTTTTTCAATTTTATTTAATTAAATTAACATCATGCCAATAAAATAAAAGCAATTATATTAGCACTATGAATATAATAAATTCTCATTCATTACTTAATTATAATACATTTAAAATAGATGTAGCTGCTAAATTTTTTACAACTATTTACACAGAGGATGACTTATATAAATTGCTAATATATAAAGAAACAAAAAAAGAGGAGAAATTTGTTTTAGGAGGAGGTAGCAATATTTTACTTACTCAAAATATAAATAAATTAGTAATTTACAATCAAATCAAAGGCATTAAGGTTATTCAAGAAAATGACAAAAAAATCACCATTGAAGTAGGTGGTGGGGAGAAATGGGATGATGTAGTAAGCTGGAGCACAAATAGAAATCTTTATGGTATAGAGAATTTATCTTTAATTCCAGGATCAATGGGAGCAGCACCAATTCAAAACATTGGAGCTTATGGATGTGAAATTCGAGATACTTTTAAGCAACTTGAAGCAATTCATTTAGAAACACATGAAAAGATTATATTCACACAATCAGATTGTCAATTTGGATATAGAGATTCTATATTTAAAAATAAGCTTCGCAACCAATTCATAATTACAAAAGTACAGTTAGAACTGATGAAAATCAAAAAAATAAATATTGAATATAAAGGAATAAAAGATAAAATAAAAGATAGAAATATAAACAGTAATAATATACGTGAAACTATCATTAGCATTAGAAAAAATAAACTACCTAATTATCTTCAATTAGGGAATGCTGGGAGTTTTTTTAAAAATCCACTCATTAATTCTATTCAATTAAAAAAAATACAAGAAAGATATCCTAATATACCTTTTTATCAAGCAAATAGTATTAAAATACCAGCAGCATGGCTAATTGAAAAACTTAATTGGAAAGGATATAAAGAAAACACATGTGGAGTGTATCAAAAACATGCACTCATACTAATTAATCATAATTATGCTACAGGGAAAGAAATTCAGAATCTTGCAAAAAAAATCAAAAAAAGTGTCTATAATGAATTTAATATTAAATTAGAAGAAGAAGTTTCAATTATATGAATACAATTATTTTATCAATAGCTCTAATTGGTTTAAGTATTACTGGTATTGCAATTAAAATATTACTTAAAAAAGATGGGGAATTTGCTGGCACATGTGCTAGTAAAAATCCATTACTAAATAAAGAAGGGGAAAAATGTAGTTATTGTGGTGCAGACCCTAGCGATCAATGTAAAAAAGATGAAAAACCTGGTGACATATAAGATAATGTGTCGCCATTTTCAATATATATTAAACAGCCAACAATACTATTTTCTTGTAAAAAGACTTTAGAATCTTCTAATCCTAATGCCATACAAGCTGTTGCATATGCATCTGCACTTATACAATCATGAAATAAAATTGTCGAGCTAATTAATTTATTACTTGTGGGCTCTAAAGTTTTTGGATTGATAGTGTGATTGATTTTTACTGAATCTAAATAATAATAATTACGATATGAACCAGAAGTAGCTAATGAAATATTATTCAGATTTAAAATAAATGAAAAATCACTTTTTTTATTACTTGGTGAATCAACACCAATTTTCCAACCTTTACCTAGATTATTACCACGACAATGCACCTCACCACCTATTTCAATCATAAAATCTTGCACACCTTCCTCTGAAAAAAAATAATTAGCTATAAAGTCAGAAGTGAATCCTTGGGCAATTCCATTTAAATCAATCATGACTGAATCGGATTTAATTAGTTTTTTGTTTTTTAAAATTATTTTATCACAGCCGAGTATATAATTAGAATAGCTAGATTTTTTTTTTCTTAATTTATCTGGACCAAAGCCCCAATCATTAACAATGGGAGCTACAGTAATATCAAACATACCGTTAGTTTCATTACAAATCTCTATAGATCGTGTAATAACTTTTTCAATAAGTGAATCTAAAAGTATATCATATCCATTATTTAATAAACTAATACATGAATTCATATTATATGTAGACATAGACATATCAACTATATTTAATAAACTATCTATATTAGCACCTTTAATAGGCTTATTGTTGTGATATTTTATAGTATATGTAGTCCCCTGAGTAAAACCTTTAATCACATAAGTGTTTTGTTTTTTTGAACACCCTAAAATTAAAAAAGAAATGATGAGATATATTAAACCCCTATTCACCAAAATCATCGAAATCTACATTTTCATCAGGTATACCCCAATCATCACACATCTTAATAACTGCTTGATTCATAAGTGGTGGACCACAAAAATACACTTCAATATCTTCAGGAGCCTCATGTTGCTTAAAATGATGTTCAATAACAGTTTCATGAATAAACCCAACAAAACCATCTCCTGGATCATTAAGACTCTTTTTCTCTTTCCAATTATCTTCAGGAAGAGGCTCTGACAGTGCAACATGAAATTTAAAATTTGGAAATTCTTTTTCTATAGACCTAAAATCATCCAGATAAAACAATTCTCTTTTTGATCGACCTCCGTAAAAAAATGTAACTTTTCTTTTAGTTTTTAAAGTATGAAAAAGATGGAAAAGATGAGAACGCATTGGTGCCATACCAGCACCACCACCTATATATAGCATTTCACTATCAGTATCTTTTATGAAGAATTCCCCGTAAGGACCTGATATAGTCACTTTATCACCCGGTTTTAATGAATATACATAGGAAGAACAAACACCAGGATTAACATCCATCCAATTATTTTTAGACCTATCCCAAGGAGGTGTAGCTATTCTAATATTTAACATTACAATATTACCCTCTGCAGGATGATTCGCCATTGAATAGGCCCTAAAAAGTGAATCTTCATTAATCATTTTTAAATCCCACAAACCAAACTTGTCCCATTCACCTTTAAATTTATCTAATCCAGCGGGATCTTTTGGATTTGGAGCAATGTCCATATCCTTATAAGCAACTTCTGTTTCTGGAACATCTATTTGAATATAACCTCCAGCTTTAAAATCTAAATTTTCACCATCAGGCAACTTAACTACAAACTCTTTTATAAAAGATGCTACACTATAATTAGAAACCACTTCACATTCCCACTTTTTAATACCAAAAATTTCATCTGGTATATTAATATCCATATCATTTTTAATTTTGACTTGACAACCTAATCTCCAGTTTTCCTGAATTTCTTTTCTCGTAAAGTAAGGTTTCTCAGTGGGAAGAATCTCACCTCCACCAGAGTTCACTTGACACTTACACATAGCACAAGTACCTCCTCCTCCACAAGCTGAAGGTAAAAAAATTTTATTATCGCCTAATGTACTTAAAATTGTGCTACCTGGATTGATTGTTATATTTTCTTTACCATTAATAGTAAGTGTCACTTGTCCTGAGGGTAGTAATTTAGCTTTCGCTAAAAGCAATACACTAACTAGAGTAAGTATTACAATTAAAAAAAATACAACCGCAGCAATAATAGTATATATCATAATTAAATTTTTATTCCCATAAAGCACATAAATGCTATACCCATTAAACCTGTAATAATATATGTAATACCTAATCCTCTCAGTGGAGCAGGCACATTAGAGTATCTTATTTTTTCTCTTATCGCAGCAATGGCTACGATAGCTAAATACCAACCTACACCTGAACCTAAAGCAAAAGAAGTTGCTTCAATAATTGTAGAATATTGTCTTTCTTGCATAAATAATGCTCCACCTAAAATAGCACAATTAACAGCAATTAAAGGTAAAAAAATACCTAAAGAACTATATAGGGCGGGAGAAAATTTTTCAATAATCATTTCCACAAGCTGAACCATTGCTGACACAACAGCTATAAACATAATTAAACTTAAAACATTTAAATCAACATCTATAAAATTATCACCCAACCACTGTAAAGCACCAGCTTTTAACACTTTATTTTCTAGAATATAGTTCACAGGTACAGTAATTCCTAAAACGAAGATAACAGCTAATCCTAGACCATTAGCAGTTGTTACAGTTTTAGATACCGCTAAGTATGAACACATACCGAGAAAATATGCGAAAATCATATTATCAATAAAAACACCTTTAATAAAAATATTTACTAAATCCATATTAATTTTCTTCTATTAAATCATTATTTCTTGACCTTTGTAGCCATATAATTAAACCAACAACAACTAATGCCATTGGAGGAAGAATCATAAGGTTGTTATTCATATATCCTAATTCATATAAATATGAAAAACCTGGCACTTCATATCCCATCAATTTACCTGAACCAAATAATTCTCTAACAAATGCTACTGCTACAAGAATCCAACCATAACCAAAAGCATTACCTAGTGCATCTAGAAAAGATTCCCAAAGCTTATTACCCATAGCAAATGCCTCAAGTCTACCCATAATAATACAATTTGTGATAATCAAACCAATAAAAACAGAAAGTTGTTCAGAAGCATCTGGTAGAAAAGCTTTTAATATTTGATCAACCAAAGCAACCAAAGATGCAACAACTAATAGCTGAACAATAATTCTTATTCTATTAGGAATATGATTTCTTAATAATGAAATAATTGAACTAGCTGATGTCATTACAAATATAACAGCAAGTGTCATAACCAAGGCATTTTCTAATTGAGTGGTAATTGCAAGTGCTGAACATATACCAAGAACTTGAATAGTAATAGGATTTTGATCCCCCATTGGATCTCCAATCAACTTCTGATGTTGTTTTGTAAAAAAAGACTTCATTCTATATTATGATTTAATGATCTACTAACTGTATCCTTTACAATACGTATTCTTGAAAAATAACTATTATAAATCTGTAATGTATTTTCAAGCATTGCTGCTACACCATCACTTGTGATAGTACCACCAGTGATACCATCTACTTGATGATAACTACCTTTATCAGCTCCACCTTTTTTCACCTCTATAGAAACGAACTGATCTAAAGTATTTCTAATTTTTTTTCCTTTAAAAGGTATTTCAAAAAAATCTGTATTAATTTCTGCACCTAAACCAGGGGTTTCTTTTTCATGATCAAATACGGCTCCATAAACAGTATTATAATCGTTTTCTAATGCTAAAAAACCCCATACAGGCCCCCATAAACCAGACCCTACCATGGGAATAATAGTATATTCATTATTGTTTTTTCTAGCCTTAAACATAGGATATTTTTTTTCTTTAGGCAGTAGTGTTTTATCTCTGTACTGAAAAAGAACATCAATATCAAATGCAGATCCCTCAAGTAAATTACCTTCATAATCTATAATTGATTCATTATAAATATATTCAGTATATTTTTCTTTCGCATTATTTCTTGTTGCTTCTATACCAATTGCACTCAAAATATCAATCATTTTCTTATCTGCTGCATTTTGTTTTTTTCTTGGCTGTAAAACTTCAGAAGTAACAGCTAATATAGTACCAACAATTAATACCATAATAATTGCAAATAAAAATGTATATAAATTACTCTCTTTATTCATTAACTTTTAACCTTTTTAATCGTCTATTAATATTTGCTTGTACAATATAATGATCTATTAACGGTGCCATAACATTCATGAAAAGGATAGCAACCATTACTCCTTCCGGATAAGCCGGATTAAAAACACGAATTAATATAGATAATACTCCACATAGAAATCCGTAAATAATTTTTCCTTTATTTGTTTGAGCTGCTGAAACAGGGTCAGTTGCCATAAAAACCATACCAAATAAAAAACTACCTATACACAACTGGTGAATCGCAGGCAAGGACATAAACAAATTGGTTTCAGGTGCTAACTGATTAAAAATATATGCCATCAAAAATCCTCCAAGAAACATCGAAGCCATTATCCTAAAAGAGCCCACACCAGTAAACAAAAGTATAAAAGCACCGATCATTATTGCAATTACAGAAGTTTCACCAATAGAACCTGGTATAATTCCTAAAAAAGAATTATATAAACTATATATTCCATCTACAGAAAATGCACCGATACTATTTGCTACATCAGGTTTTGATACAGAGACATCAGTTAAAGTAGCTAATTGACCTAAAGCAGTTTCTCCAGAAATACCATCTAATTTATCTGCCCCATGAACCCATACTTTATCTCCAGACATTTTAGTAGGATATGCGAAAAATATAAATGCTCTAGCTGTAAGTGCTGGATTCAATATATTCATACCTGTTCCACCAAAAACCTCTTTTCCTATTACAACAGCAAAAATTACAGATAGTGCAAGCATCCAGAGTGGTACATCAATGGGCATAGTTAATGGAATTAACATACCTGTAACTAAATATCCCTCATTAACTTGATGCTTTCTATTTACAGCAAAAGCAAATTCAACACTTAAGCCAACTACATACGAAACAATAATTAATGGCAACACTTTCCAGAAACCAAAAAAGAGATTATCAAACATAGTATAAACTAACTTATACCCCTCCATTCCTGGAATTAACTGCGAATGATATTGATATCCTGCATTCCACATTCCAAAAAACAAACATGGAAGCAATGCTATTATTACAATAACCATTGTTCTTTTTAAATCCACAGAATCTTTTATGTGTGTACCTGATTGTGCAGTGTGATTAGGTACAAATAAAAAAGTTTCAAAAGCATCATATGCTGGATATAGAGCATGTAATTTACCACCTTCTTCAAAGTGTGGTTTTATTTTATTTAATATGTTATGCATTAACTTCATTAGCTACATTCTTTTTTTATTAAATCAAGACCTCTGCGAATAATTGACTGCACAGGCACCTTAGAAGTACAAGCATATTCACATAAAGCAAAATCTTCAGGATCAACTTCATATATACCTAAATTCTCCATTAATTCTATGTCTTCAATTAAGATGGCTTTTATTAACTGAACAGGAAAAATATCAATTGGCATATATGACTCATATTGACCTGTCATAACATATGCTCTTTCTTCTCCATGAGTATTGGAGTCTAAATCATATTCTTTTTGACTACTTAACCATGAAAAGAAAGTTCTAGATAAACTATACTTATGCAATCCTGGCAATAACCATCCAAAGAACTCACTATAATTGCCTTCAGTAATAATTGAAACCTGAAAGTCATAAAAACCTATATAACCATCTTCTTCAACTCTAGATCCAGATAAAACATTTCCACTAATAAATCTTTTTTCTCCTGGTAATAAATTATCATCAACAATATTTTTCAAAGATGCCCCTTGAATAACTCGATAGTATCTTGGCTTTTTAACTTTCGCCCCCGTTAAAGCAATTATCTTTGAAGCATCATATTTTCCATCTTTAAAAAAACGTGCAATAGTAACTAAATCCTGTGGGGCAACATACCAAACTACATCTCCTTTATCAATAGGGTCAATATGATGAATTTGGACACCAATATTTCCCGAAGGATGAGGACCATATATATTATTAATTTGCACACCTTGTGCATTACTAAAAGCATTTGAAGAATTTGAATTACCATCTAAATTAAGATGTGTTGTACCATTACACAACTGTGTTATAATATCTAAACCTAATTGAAAGAGACCCTTATCACCGTGAAAAATAAAATCATTATCAGGAGCTAACGGTGAAGAATCAAATGCAGAAATAAAAATTGACTTAGGGTGATCACTTGGATCTGCAATTGTTCCATATGGACGTTGCCTAATAAACGGCCAAAGTCCTGCATTTAAAAGATTATCAATAATGTCATTTCTGTTTAAATCTACTAAATCAATTTTTGGAAATTCTTTGTATTGAATCTCAGCATCCACCTTAATTACTACTCTTAAAATCTTTCTCTTAGCTCCTCGAACAATATCAAATATCACTCCACTTACAGGAGATGTAAACTGAATTCTATCATTATTCTTATCATAAAATAAAATATCCCCTGCTTTTACAATATCACCTATTGCAACAACCATCTTTGGAGTAAGCAAATGAAAATCTGAAGGTTGAACAGCATAAAAATCTGATTTCAAAACATTAGCATAAACCCTATCGGCAACACCTTTAATCTTTATATCAGCTCCTCTAGAAATTTTAATATTCATTTAATCGATAATAACTTTTGATTTATAATTAAATTCAGAATTATGAGCAAAAATAAAAAAATATCAATACGTAAATATTATTAACTATGTAAATTTGTTACAACTTTGTGCTTTTTATAAAAATATGTTACTAAATAATCAAATTTTATATTGTCAAATATTAGTGTTTACTATAATTAATTTAACATTTTGTCAATCATTTGATATTAATGATGAAAGAATCAAATTAGAAAATTATAATTATAATTTTAAACAAAACAAGTATTCAAAATCTTTTAATGAATACCCTAGATCTGTAAAACTAGAACATACTGCTAATGAATTACTTGACCCTATCATCAAACTTAACTCATCTGAAAAATTAAAATTATCTTTTGATATTTTAGAATCGGAAAGTAAAAGTTATGCATATACATTTATTCATTGTACTGCAGATTGGCAATATTCTGAAATAAATCAATTTGATTATTTAAATGGTTTTTTTAATAATTATATTGACAGTTATAATTATTCTTTTAACACACTCAATCCGTATATTCATTATGATTTTTCATTTCCAAATGAGAATGTATCATTTATAAAATCTGGAAACTATATTTTACTAGTATATGATACTGAACATAACTTACCAATACTTACTAAACGATTTATGGTTTATGAAGAAATACTTAATATTAATATGAGCATCAAAAAAGCCACATTAGCAAAAGACAAATCTTCAAAACAAGAAATTGATTTCTATATTGAAGGATATAAGAAACTTAATATTACTGACCCACATAATGAGCTACAAATTATAATACAACAAAATGATGACTGGAATACTACCATTAGCAATATTAAGCCGAGCTTCATTAATTACAATACTTTAGATTATGATTACCAGGGTGAAGTTTCTTTTTTAGGAGGCACTGAGTATAACGATTTTGACATAAAAAGCCTCAGATACTATGGTAAAAATATTGACAATATTAATCAACAATATCTTCAAGGTTTAAATGTTTTTAGTGTCAATTTACAACATGATTATATAGAAAATCGAGAAGAATATAAATTTCGATATGACATAAATGGCAAATATGTAATTTCTGTGTCTGAAAACAGAAACAAAAACATCGAAAGCGATTATGCCTTAGTTAAATTTAAATTAAATATTGACAAAATAAATAACCAATATATATATATCTACGGGGAATTAACAAATTGGGATATATTACATGAAGCAAAAATGCAGTATAATGAAAAAGAAAATTATTACTATGGAACATTATATTTAAAACAAGGTTACTACAACTATAAATACATCACCACTGACTTAAATAACAAAAATATGAACAATATTGATGGAGAATACCACGAAACACGTAATCAATATTCAATTTATAGCTATTATACACCTAATTGGAGAAATTATGATCGATTAGTTGGTGTTGCAAAAAGCACATCAAATTCATTAAACTAATTTTATTATTATTAATTTTATATTACTCATTTAGACTTTAAAAATTATGAATAACAATATCTCAAAACCTCCAATTCCAACATGTGAACCTGTTAAATCTTATGCTCCTCATACACTAGAGCGTCAAGAAATTATCAAAGAATACAATAAAGCCATGAACAAGGTAGTAGATATACCAATGTTAATTCATGGTAAAAATATTAAATCAAAAAAAATTAAAAAAATATCACCCCCTCACAACCACAAACATATCGTAGGCCAATATTACGAAGGAAATTCAAAACATGTTCATAGTGCTATAAAATCTGCATTACAAGCAAAAGTAGACTGGGAAGACACAAGCTGGGAATACCGTGCATCAATTTTTCTAAAAGCAGCTGAATTATTAACGGGACCATATAGACAAAAAATTAATGCAGCTACAATGATTGGACAATCAAAGAATGTCTTTCAAGCAGAAATAGATGCAGCATGTGAATTAATTGATTTTTTAAAATTTAATGTACAGTTTCTATATGAGATCTATAGTCAACAACCCAATTCCTCAAAAGGAATATGGAATAAAATGGAATATCGTCCATTAGAAGGTTTTATTTATGCAATAACACCATTTAATTTCACATCTATTGCTGCTAACCTTTGCATAGCACCAGCATTAATGGGAAATACTGTTATATGGAAACCCTCTGAAAGTCAAATTTATTCCACAAAAGTAATTATTGAATTATTAAAAGAAGCCGGATTACCTGACGGAGTCATCAATGTTATCTATACTGACCCTATTATGACATCGAAAATTATTTTCTCACACCCTGAATTTGCAGGTGTTCATTTTACAGGATCCACAACCGTTTTCAAAGACATTTGGAAAATAATTGGTAATAATATAAATACATATAAAAATTACCCAAAAATAGTGGGAGAAACAGGTGGCAAAGATTTTATATTAGCACATAAATCTGCAAACACCAAGGAAGTAGTTACTGCTCTAATTAGAGGAGCATTTGAATATCAAGGGCAAAAATGTTCAGCTGCATCTAGAGCTTATTTACCTAAAAGTCAATGGAGTAGTATTAAAAAAGAATTATTAAAAGAATTACAAACTATTAAAGTTGGAGACCCTGAAGATTTTTCAAATTTCATAAATGCTGTTATTCATGAAAAATCTTTTAATAAATTAAAAAAAGTAATCAATAAAGTAAACAAAGATAAAGATGCAGAAATTATTTTTGGAGGAGGTTGCGATAAATCCATAGGATATTTTATCGAACCTACTGTAATTGTTGCAAAAAAACCAAATTACATAACAATGCAGGAAGAATTATTTGGACCAATACTAACAATTTATATTTATAATGACTCTGATTTTGAAAAAACACTAAAAATTATAGATAAAACTTCTGAATATGGTTTAACAGGATCTATTTTTTCAAAAGATAGAAATATAATCTCAAAATCGATGAAAGCATTAAAAATGGCCGCAGGTAATTTTTACATCAATGACAAACCAACGGGTGCTGTAGTTTCACAACAACCATTTGGAGGAGGAAGATCTTCAGGAACAAATGATAAAGCAGGGTCTTATTTGAATTTAATTAGATGGACATCTCCAAGAACAATTAAAGAGAATTTTGTTCCAGATAAAAATTATCGTTATCCATTCTTAAAAAAATGAGAAAAAAAATTAATCAATTATATAATATAATACCGAATAAAGTTAAGAACAGACACTTTATTTCGTGCTTTATCTTTTTAGTATGGATATTTTTTTTTGATGCTAATTCCATAAAAACACAAATCAATCAAAAACAAGAAGTCAATCAACTAAAAACTGATATTAATTATTATAAAAAAGAAATAAAAAAAGACACTCAAACTATTAATATTATTTCACAAGATACATTAACACCGTCCTTAGAAAAATACTTAAGAGAAGTATTGTTTCTATCCAAAAAAAATGAAGAAATATTTATAATTGAATAATATGAAAAGTAACATCTTTCTTGAAAAATCTTCTTTGTTTCAAAAACAAAATAAAAAAGATTGGAATAAATTAAATAATACTGAAAGTTATTCGAAAATTAATAATAAAAAAATAGACCCTATTTACTTTAAAGATGAAGTTAAATTTTTAAGTACTTATTATAATAATCAGGATTGGGATATATGTGTAGAAATAGATATTAAAACCAATAAACAAGCAAACAAAGATGCTTTAAATGCCTTAAATAATGGAGCCAACTCTATATGTTTTTTAAATTTTAATAAGCACAACTTAAATATAATTTTAAATCAAATTCAAATTGATATTATAAAAATTAATTTTAGAAATTCAAAAACTAGCTTATCAATAATTACAACTCAACTTATTGAATTTGCTAAAAAAAAATATGGAAAAAAATATAAAAATAAAATTCGAGGTTTTTTTGATATATCATATTATGAATATATAAATTCAAAAAATACCATTAATATCCTCAATTTACTAGAACAACTACCTCATTATAGATTCTTTAATATAGAAATCAATTCTAGCATCTTTTTTAAAGATCCTTTCAATTACACTAAAAAGATAGTTCAAGCAATAACAGAAAAAGAAATTAATACAAAATTAATTACTTCAGAAAAAGAAATAACAGAAAAACTTATCTCATATTCATACGAAATATCAAATAAATTTTTACATGAAATAAGCAAATTAAGATCATTTAGAATTGCATTTGAAAAAAAATATAAGTGCAAACCATCTATTAATTGTACAATTAATATTAATAATATAAATGATAATTCTTTAATCCAAACATGTATTAAATCCATTAGTTCTATATTAGGTGGCTGTGATATTATTAGTATAAAATATAATAAAACAAACATACAATCATACTTAATGCAACAGTTAATTCTTAAATATGAGTCTAACCTACATAAAGTATCTGACCCATTACATGGGAGTTATTATATTGAAAAATTAAGTTATGCTATAAACAATACTCAACACCGAATCAGAGATATACAAAATAACAATAGTATATGGAAAACTTTTGAAGGAATCGATATAAAAAATAAATACTACAAAGATACTAACAAAGATATTAAACACCTTATATATGGAGCAGGGACACCACCTTACATAAGAGGTCCATATTCAACAATGTATTGTCACAAAAAATGGACAATTAGACAATACTCTGGATTCTCTACTGCTGAAGAATCTAATAAATTTTATAAAAACAACCTTAAAGCTGGACAAACAGGACTTTCAATTGCATTTGACCTACCTACTCACAGAGGGTATGACTCAGATAATGAACGTGTGTTTGGTGATGTAGGAAAAGCTGGTGTTGCTATTGATAGTATCAAGGACATGGAAAGACTATTTAAGGGTATTGATTTAAGTAAAACATCTGTATCAATGACTATGAACGGTGCTATAATTCCAATTATGGCATTTTTTATAGCAAATGCCGAAAAAGAAGGTGTAAAAAAAGAACAACTCACAGGAACAATTCAAAATGATATTTTAAAAGAATTTATGGTAAGGAATACATATATCTATCCACCTAAAGAATCTATGAGAATAGTTAGAGATATATTTAAATATACATCTAAGTATATGCCTAAATTTAATAATATCAGTGTAAGTGGATACCATATGCTTGAAGCTGGAGCGAGTGCAGATATTGAACTTGCATATACATTGTGTGATGGATTAGAATATGTGCGAAATGGAATAGAAGCAGGTTTAAAAATAGATGAATTTGCCCCAAGGTTATCATTTTTTTGGGGAATTGGGATGAATTTTTATATGGAAATTGCTAAAATGAGAGCTGCAAGATTGCTATGGGCACAAATGATTGCACAATTTAATCCCAAAAATCCAAAATCATTAATGTTAAGGTCACATTGTCAAACATCCGGATGGAGCTTAACTAAACAAAATCCCAAGAACAATATAACAAGAACAACTATTGAAGCACTTGCCGCTGTTATAGGGGGAACACAATCATTACACACAAATGCTTTAGACGAAGCAATTGCACTACCTACTCCTTACACAGCTAAAATTGCCAGAGATACTCAATTATTTTTACAAAATTACACGGACATATGTAATGCAGTTGACCCATTTGGAGGTTCATATTTTATAGAAAAACTAACTAATGAATTGATTAAAAAAGCTAAAAAGCATATTAAAGAAATTGAGAATATGGGTGGTATGGTGAAAGCTATTGAAAACGGAATTCCAAAATTAAAAATAGAAAAATCATCCATTAAAAGACAAACAAAAATAGATAGTGCTGAAAATTTAATTATTGGTTTAAATTGTTTTATCAACAAGGATAAACAAAAAATTAAAATTCTAGAAATTGATAATAATAAAGTACAAAAAGACCAAATTAAAAAATTAAAAAAATTAAAAAAAAATAGAGATAATCAACTAGTAAAAAAAACTCTGGAAGATTTACAGCAAGCTTGTCATAATGAAGAAAAAAATATACTAGAATTAGCTATTATTGCAGCTAAAGCAAAAGCTACATTAGGTGAAATTTCGAATGCTTTAGAAAAAGTCTTTAATCGATACAAAGCAAAAACAATTATTAACTCAGGAGTATATGCTATGGAAAAACAAAATGATAAAAACTTTACTATAGCACAAAAATTAACTGATAAATTTAAAACCAAGGTAGGAAGAAGACCTAGAATACTAACAACAAAAATTGGACAAGATGGTCATGATAGAGGGATTAAAATAATTGCTACTAGTTTTGCTGATATAGGATTTGATGTCGATATTGCTCCTTTATTTCAAACACCTAGAGAAATAGTAAAACAAGCATTAGAAAATGATGTTCATATAATCGGAATCTCTTCTCTTGCAGGAGGTCACAAAACATTAATTCCAGAAATTATTAAATTATTAAAAGACAATAACAGGAGTGATATACTCATTGTAGCTGGAGGTATAATTCCAGAAAAAGATTATAAATATTTAAAAAATAAAGGTGTACATAAAATATTTGGATCAGGCACAATAGTACTAGATGCTGCTATTGAAATATTAAATGAACTAATAATATCATGGAAATAAATGATTATTTAGAGGGAATTAAGAAATGTGATACTGCAATATTAGGGAAAGCTATTACACTAGCTGAAAGTTCTCTTAAAAAGGATAAAATTAAATCAGAAAAATTATTATCTAAATGTATTCCTCTAGGTAAAAAAACTCTTAGAATTGGAGTTAGTGGGACACCTGGTGTTGGAAAAAGCACATTTATTGAGGCACTTGGAAAACAATTAATAAAAGAGAATAATAAAATTGCTGTACTCGCGATTGATCCAAGCAGTAATTTATCAAAGGGAAGTATCCTTGCAGATAAAACAAGGATGGAACAGTTAAGTAATTCAAATTTAGCTTTTATTAGACCATCCCCAAATTCAGGAACATTAGGTGGAGTTGCAAAAAACACAAGAGATGCTATAATAATATGTGAAGCAGCTGGATTCAATATTGTTATTGTAGAAACTGTTGGGGTGGGACAAGCTGAAACACTTGTAGAATCCATGACCGATATATTTATATATTTAACATTGATTCAAAATGGCGATGAACTACAGTTTATTAAAAAAGGTATTTTAGAAATATCTGATATTATTTTAATAAACAAATGTGATGAAAATAAAGAGAAGGCAAGTCAAGTAGAATTTTCTTTAAAGAATAGTCTTACCCATTCTCAACACAAAGGGGAACAATCTGTATTTATTTGTTCTGCACTAAATGGATTTAACATACAAGCAATTTGGAGTCATATTAAAATGATTAAAAAGCAAAAAAAAATAGCTGGAACAATAGAAAAAAACCGAATTAAACAAAATTTATTTTGGTTTAAAAAAATATTAAAAGAAGAATTATATGAAATGATTACAATAAATCCGAAATTCAAAAAGGAGATCGA
>MDTG01313649.1_pt1 | contig 17200 bp, 15 predicted proteins | sample 811421 | NCBI WGS metagenome assembly MDTG01 (sample SAMN05326645, study PRJNA326480) | marine metagenome | isolation source: seawater | place: Pacific Ocean: South East | collected 2011
GCCGGTCGAGGACCAGGTCCAGGACTGCATCGCGGAATGCAAGGCCACCGCCGCCAAGGGTTATCGTACGCTGGTGACCACGCTGACCAAGCGCATGGCCGAAGACCTGACCGAATTCATGCACGAACAGGGCGTGCGGGTGCGCTACATGCACTCCGACGTGGAGACGCTGGAGCGTATCGAACTGATCCGCGACCTGCGCCTTGGCGTGTATGACGTGCTGATCGGTATCAACCTGCTGCGCGAAGGCCTGGATATTCCCGAATGCGGGCTGGTGGCCATTCTGGATGCAGACAAGGAAGGCTTCCTGCGCTCTGAAACGAGCCTCATCCAGACCATCGGCCGCGCCGCGCGTAACGTGGATGGCCGCGTCATCCTTTATGCCGACCGTATCACCGGCAGCATGGAACGCGCCATGGCGGAAACCGAGCGTCGCCGTGAGAAGCAGCGCGAATACAACGAGGAACACGGCATCACGCCGACCACGATCAAGCGCAACATTCAGGATATCGTCGCCCATACCGCCTCGCAGGACGGAGTCACCGTCGATACCGGCGATGACGAGGTGAACAACCTGGTCGGCCACAATCTGCGCGCCTATATCGAGGATCTGGAAAAGCGAATGCGCAATGCGGCTGCCGATCTCGAATTCGAGGAAGCAGGCCGTCTGCGCGACGAGATCCGCCGACTGGAAAACGACGAGCTGGGTCTGGGCGAAAGCGAGAAGAAAGCGCCTGTTGTGGGCCGCAGCAACGAAGGCAAGCCGGGCACGCGGAAAATGCGCTATGGCAAGACCCAGCGCAAGTTTGGCAAGTAAGCGTTTGGGCAGCGCCTCGGGTTATCCGGATTTCAACTCGGGACAAAGCTGCGCCCCGTCTTGATATGGCTGAAAAGCCAGAGCATCGCAGCGGCTATGCTACGCACCGCACCATGTCTTTTTCTGGCGTTCCTGCTGGCCGGCTGTGACCGCCCTGCTCCCTTGCCGCAGGGCGAAGTAAATCGCGTGGCCCTGCCGGACAGCGGCCAGCGGCAGGCGATGGCGGAAGAGTCACCGGATACCAGTCGGGCGGGATGGACGGTTTCGGAAGACGGACAGGCAATCCGTTTTGGAAATACCGGCGCTACGCCGTTCATGACACTGGCCTGCGACGTCGATTCGGCTCCGCCCGAGCTGATCATCATTCGCCACGCCCGCGCCTTTCCGGGGCAAACTGCGCTGTTCCCGGTGCTGGGTAACGGCATAAGCAGCCGGTTTCTGGTGGATGCGACGCTTGAGGATGGCGAATGGCACTGGGAAGCCCGGATCCCGGCAGACGATCCGCAGCTCGACGTGTTTTCGGGAACGCGAGACATCACCGCCACCCTGCCGGGGCGCGGTATGCTGGACATCGGCGGCGGGCGGATCACCGGCGAGTTTCTGGAATGGTGCCGGGCTGGCGGAATGCCCGATCCGGTCGAGAGCGAGACTCCTGAAGAGAGCGGGTTGGAAGGCTAACGACTCTCGGCAAGCTCGGCGAGCATGTTCGGCGTCAAGACCTGCGGCAACTGCTCTCCGTCCTCACCCGCCGGATACCAGATGTATAGCGGCACACCTGCCACCTGCCACTGTTCCAGATAGCGGGTTATTTCCGGGTCTCGCCGCGTCCAGTCTCCGCGCATGGCGACCACGCCCGCCTGCTCAAACGCCGCGCGCGTGGTTTCGCGTTCGATGGCGACCTGTTCGTTTACCTTGCATGTCAGGCACCAGTCTGCGGTGAACCACACAAACACCGGCGCGCCCGATGACCGGGCCTCGGCCAGCGCGGCTTCGGAATAGGCGAGCGGTTCCAGCACGCTCTCGCTGCTCGCCACCTTTTCTTCCACGCGGAACGGCAAGGAAGCAGCGAAATAGAGCGCGGCAACAACAGCGATCAAAGCCACCAGCAAGTTGCCATTGCGCCGCGCCGTCAGCGCCACGACAGGCAGGATTGCCAGCGCCATGGCAGCGAAGGCGAAGCTGGTGCCACCAAGGCGGAATCCGAGCCATACCAGCGCCAGCGCGGTCAATCCCATGGGCACTGCCAGTACACGGCGGAATGTCTGCATCCATGCGCCGGGTCTGGGCAACAACCGCCGAAGCGCGGGAACGAACCCCAGCACTAGGAATGGCAGCGCAAGACCAAGGCCCAGCATGGCGAACAGCAGCAGCGCCTGCGCGGCGGGCAGCAAGAGTGCAGCGCCCAAAGCGGCGGCCATGAACGGTCCGGTGCACGGCGTTGCGACCACGGCGGCCAGCAGGCCCGTGGCGAAGGCCCCGCCCTCTCCGCGCGTGCGGATCGGCATCGACGGTATCTCGAACAGCCCGGCGAAGTTGGCGGTGATCAGCGTTGCGAGCACCAGGAGTGCTGCCACCACGAGCGGTTCCTGCAACTGGAAAGCCCAGCCGATCTGCGCACCGCCCGCACGCAGCGTCAGCATCAGCGCGCCCAGCGCAAGGCAGGCGATCACCACACCCGCGGTATAGGCCAGCCCCTCCACCCTGGCCTGTCGCTCCTCGCCCCCGGCGCGTGCCAGTGTCAGCGCCTTCAGGCTCAGGATGGGGAAGACGCAAGGCATCAGGTTGAGCAGCAAACCGCCCAGCAGTGCGCCGCCCAGCAGCAGCGCCAGCGGTGTTTCCACGCCGCGTGGACCGATGCGGGTGCCCCCTGTTGGCGCTGCGCCCGGTACCGCCGCAAACTGCACGCCATCGCCTTTGTCATTGAAAGACAACAGTCCCCTCACGGTATCTGGCTCCGCGCGCAGGCCGCCGCGCTGCACTTCGGCCACAAGCATGTCTCCGTCGCGGGTAAATACTTGCGGAGCGGCGTAGTCTATCACGTCCTTCTGCTCTATAAAGACATGCGGATTGGCAAGCTCAAGATCGGCAGGCAGGGGGATGGCGAAGCGCAGCGTGTTGGCGGTGATCTCGAACTGCGCGGTGGAATCGATCAGCGGCGGGATCGCAGCGCGATACCGGTCGAACTGCGCGGCAAGCTCGGGCGTTTCTTGCGGGAAGCGCAAAGTCAGCGTTGCGCGTTCCGGCACACACAGCCTGTCCGAACAGGCAAGCCACTGCGCGTTGACTGTGATCGGCGCAAAGTTCGCGGAGGCGGCGGATTGCGGCACCGTAATCGGCACCAGCACGGCGTAGGGGTCGGAATAAGTATGATTGATCAGGCCAATCAGCTCAATCCGCTCGGGGATCGGGTAAAGCGGCTCGCCTGCCTGCCATCCTTCGGGCAATTGCCAGTCAAGCCGCATCCCCTCGCCCGCATCGCCGGGGTTCGCCCAGTAGCCGTGCCAGCCTTCCTGCGGACGGAACCGCAATGCTACTGTCAGGGCCTCACCCGGTACTGGCAGGTGTTCGGCCACCAGGTCGGCGGCAATGTAGTTTTTTCCCTGCGCTGCAAGGGGCGCTGACAATATTACGGCCAGCGCAGCACAAAGGCCCGCGAGATACCGGAAAAGGTTCAGGGAGCTTGCCTGCATAGTGCGCGACAACTAGTGACGGTTGGCATGAGCGACAAGTTGAATCCCCGGCGCGATCTCCTCATTCTGGGCGGCGGCCTGGTAGGTATGACCCTCGCGCTGGCAGCAGCGAAGAAGGGTATGTCCAGCTACGTGGTGGATCGGGCAGACCCGGCAGAGCTGACAGCCGAAGGTTTCGACGGGCGGGCCTCTGCCATCTCCACCGCCAGCTGGAACCTGTTCACCAATATCGGCATTGCCAAGTCGCTGGAACCTTACGGCTGCCCGATTTCATCCATCGCCGTGACCGACGCAATGAAACCGGGCCGCATCGATTTTCAGCCCGAACCGCACGAAGGCACTCTGGGCAGGATGTTTCCCAACCGTCAGCTGCGCCTCTCGCTATTCGAAGCGGCTAGGGACGAGCCACTGATAGGATGGCACGCCAAGGCAAATGTGGTGGACCGCCATCGCGGGGAGCACGGGGTTTCCGCCACGCTGGAGGACGGCACCCGACTGGAGGCGAGCCTGATGTGCGCCGTGGAAGGCCGCGGATCGCCCACGCGTGAGGAAGCAGGCTTCACCATGGCGCAGTGGGACTACCGCCACCGCGCGATCATCGTGGGCCTGACTCACGAGAAACCGCACGATGGTGTGGCATGGGAAATCTTCTACCCCGATGGGCCGTTCGCGCTGTTGCCGTTGCTGGACGATGAACAGGGCCGCCACCGCTCTGCACTGGTGTGGACAGTGGACGAGAGCGATGCCGCCGGCGTGCTGGCGCTGGGAGATCGCGCCTTCAAACACGAGATCGAAAAACGCATGCACGGCGTGTTCGGAGAAATCACGGTAGAGGGCGAGCGATCGTCTTATCCGCTGGGCTTTCAACACACGGCAAGAATTGTCGATCACCGATTGGCTCTGGTGGGCGATGCCGCGCACGGGATGCACCCGATTGCCGGGCAGGGCCTGAACCTTGGCCTGCGCGATGTCGGCGCGCTGGTGGAAGTGCTGGCAGAAGGAATGCGGCTGGGGCTGGAACCCGGCGATGCACAGATGCTGGCCAGGTACGAGAAATGGCGGGCGATGGATTCGCTGATGGTGATGGGAGCGACAGATACCCTTACCCGCCTGTTCGGCGTTCCCGGCAAACTGGCGAGCGCGGTGCGCCGCATCGGCATGGCAGAGGTTCAGCGCACACCCATGCTGAAAGACTGGTTCATGGACGAAGCCCGCGGGATGAGCGGCGACTTGCCCGAGCTGCTGAAAGGCTAATCCACACCTTGGCGGCCCGGCAGTGCCGGACTGAGTTGCTGTACGGTCTCGCCTTCACTGTCGCGCAGGCCGCGCGGATCGAGAACGGCGGCAGTTTCCAGCGTCTCCAGCGCGCGCTGTGCGGCTGCAAAGCGTTCTGCATCGGCAATCCAGCCCTCGGCCTCTGCCGCGTTGGGCAGGCTGCGCACTTCCTGCACCGCCGCCTCTATCCGCCCGCTTTCCAGAAACAGGCGAGCACGCTCCAGGCGGCGCTCGCCAACCGGGGATGGCGTGTCTTCGCGCCGCACGACGAACAGCGATGACAATTCTCGGCCCAGCATAGTGAAGACACCCTCGCTTTCCGGGGCATCGTTCAGAATCGGGGCAAGGCCATCAAGCCGGGCCACCAGCCTGTCCAGAGTGACAGGATCCTGCGCCGCGTCGATCACGGTCTGCACCGCATTGGGCCGCGCTTCACCAAAACGCAGGCGCAACTGGTCCGCCAGATAGCCAAGGGGTGCGCCACGTTCTATCGCCCGCCGACTGGCGAAAGCGATCAGCAGGCCTTCCGCCCGCGCGGCATTCCCGGCGGCGGCCTGTGACTGGATATCCAGACGGGTCAGGCGCTGCTCCATGGCGGCAACGCGGCTGTCGAGCCCACCTTGCTGCTCCACCACCTGTTCTACGCGCTGCACCGCTTCGCGGGCGTCCCGCGCTGCACCTTGCGCGCTGGCAGAGGCGCTGGGTGTCGGCTGGGGAGAAATGACATCGGCAGAGGCAAGCGCGATTTCTTCGTCTGCCATCGGCACAGCCGCGTCATCGCCGCTGCGCACGCTGAACAGGCCGCCGAAGCCCAGATCGCCATCCCGCACCAGCCAGATTGTGATGACTATGCCAAGCAGAAAGGCCAGCGCCAGACCAAGCAAGGCGGGTCGCAGGGTAATGCTGCGTTGTTGCGTCTCCGCGCCGGGAAAATCGTAACTTTGGTCCATTGTGTCCTTCGGCGCCCCATGGCGGGGTTCGCGCGGCCCGTCTCCCTTAGGGATGTTGCCTTAATGGCACATGTCGCGCGCCAAGGCCAACAAGGCATCGTCACTAGGCTGTGGAGCAGATTCGACCGCGGCCCAGCCCTTGCCCGCCGCCTGCGCCACGCGCGGACCGATACAGGCCAGGTGAATCTTGGCCCGATCAAGTCCGATGCGATTGATCTCGCTACCGAAATGGCGCGCGGCCGCTGCGCTGTGGAGTACCACGCAGGGCGTCCCTGTGCGCAGGCCAATCTGGGCGCTACCTGTGATCGGCAATTGACGCACTTCGTATACATCGCGGGCCACAATCGTGTGTTTACCAGCCGCAAGGTTCACTTTCTCAACCCCGCCAAGCCGAAGGTAGCGGGTCGGCTTATCGTTGGCGTCCAGCACCGTTTGCAGGCCTCCCTCACCCACCCGATCAACCGTGAAGCCTGCCTTCTGGGCCGCCTCTGCCGTTGCCTCCCCCACGGCGTGTACCGGCAGGTCGTGGTATTGCTCCAGCTTCGCACCGCCATGGCGAACGGCGTTCGCACTGCCGAGCAGCAAGGCATCGAAATCGCTTGCCTCGGGCGCATCCCATTGCAGCGGCATCACTTCGAACAGGGGCAGGCCGATCGCGGCCAGTCCCATGTCCCGCGCCAGTTGCAGAGTGGATTGCAGGCCGGGTTCGGGCCGGATGACGAAGATCATGCCGCTTCAGGGTCCGGCGGGCCGTCAAACACTGCGGTAATTCCCGATGTCGCCTTGCTGAGCAATTCAGCTGCGAGGCGCGCTGGTGCTGCGAAGTCGGTCGCCGCGAATTCGGCCTCGGCCTCCACTCTTTCCTGCCCTGCCGGGCTGAACAGTGCGGCGCGCATGGATAGCCGGCCGTCGCTATACGTGCAGCGAACCGCCACGGGTGAATGGCAGTTGCCTCCCAGCGCCAGAAGCAATGCACGCTCTGCCGTCACTTCGGCATTGCTGGGCGCATGGTCGAGGACGCGCAGCAGACCGCGCGCCCGATCATCACCGGCGCGGCATTCGATGGCGATAGCACCCTGCGCAGGTGCGGGCAGCCAGTCCTCCGGCTCCAGCGGAACCCCGACACTGTCCTGCCCCAGCCGCGAAAGGCCGGCTGCGGCCAGGAAGGTGGCATCCGCCTCTCCCGCTTCCAGCTTGCCGAGCCGCGTGGCAACATTGCCGCGAAAGGTCACGACGCGGCAATCGGGGCGGTAGAACAAGGCCTGCGCCGCGCGGCGCGGCGCGCTGGTGCCGATCACTGCGCCTTTGGGCAGGTCAGCAATGCTGGCAGCACCGATTAGCCGGTCACGCTTGTCGGCGCGCGGCAGGATGGCGACGAGTTCGAAAGCGTCGGGCCGGATCGTCTCCACATCCTTCAGTGAATGGACCGAAGCGTCGATTTCGCCAGCCGCCAGCCACGCGTCCAGCTCCTTGGTCCATAGCGCCTTTCCGCCGATTTCCGCCAGCGGACGGTCCTGCACCTTGTCGCCGCTTGCCTCCACGGGAACGAGTTCGACCGCATTGCTGTCCCAGCCATGGGCCGCGCACAGCCTGGCGCGTGCCTCTTCCGCTTGTGCCAATGCCAGCGGCGACCGCCGCGTTCCGAGTTTCAGGAGTGGTTGCTGCGTCATGGGTTTGCTTGCCCTAGCGGCGCGAAAGTCTAAGGGAAAGCGGGATGACACTGGTTTTGGGGATCGAAAGCAGCTGCGACGAAACAGCAGCGGCGCTGGTGACGGGTGATCGCGCAATTCTGGCCCAGGCTATTGCCAGCCAGGAGGCAGAGCATTCGCCCTATGGCGGAGTGGTGCCGGAGATCGCCGCACGCGCCCATGCAGAGCGTCTTGCGCCATTGATCGAGAAAGTGCTGACCGAGGGCGGCAAGACGCTGGCCGATTGCGATGCTATTGCTGCGACGGCCGGGCCGGGCCTGATCGGTGGGGTGATGGTAGGGCTGGTGACGGCCAAGGCACTGGCCATGGCAAGCGACAAGCCGCTGCTGGCGATCAACCATCTGGAAGGCCACGCACTGTCCCCCCGCCTTGCCGATGCGACACTGGATTTTCCCTATGCCCTGCTGCTGGTGAGCGGCGGGCACTGCCAGATCCTGCGCGTGGAAGGCGTAGGCCGTTATCAGCGCCTTGCCACGACTATCGACGATGCCCTGGGGGAAGCGTTCGACAAGACCGCCAAGATCCTCGGCCTTGGTTATCCCGGTGGACCTGCGGTGGAGAAGCTGGCGCGTGAAGGCGATCCCTGTGCTGTGCCCCTCCCCCGTCCACTGGTCCATTCCAGGGAACCGCATTTCAGTTTTGCCGGTCTGAAAAGCGCCGTGCTGCGCGCGCATGACAGCGGCGAACATGCTGATGACGATATCGCTGCCAGCTTCCAGCAGGCCGCGCTGGATTGCATCCTCGATCGCACTCGGCGGGCGCTCCTCGCCATGCAGCCTGTCAGGGCTTTGGTGGTCGCTGGCGGGGTTGCCGCCAACCAGACCATTCGCGCCGGGCTGGAAGGATTGGCCGGGGAATTCGATCTGCCGTTCACCGCGCCGCCATTGCATCTGTGTACGGATAATGCCGCGATGATCGCCTGGGCAGGCGTGGAGCGATTGGCGGCAGGCTGCAAAGCTGACCCGCTGGACTTGAAAGCAAGGCCACGTTGGCCACTTGATCCCGAGGCAGAACCCGCACGGGGCGCAGGAGTGAAAGCATGAGCCAGATCGGCGTTGTGGGGGCAGGTGCATGGGGAACGGCACTTGCGCAGATGCTGGCCAGCGACGGGCGCGAAGTGCTGCTGTGGGCGCTGGAAGACGGGCTGGCCGATTCCATCAACGCGGCCCATCGGAACGAATTGTTCCTGCCCTCCGCCAAACTCGCCACCACCATCCACGCAACGGGCAGCCTCGCCGAGATGGCGAAGTGCGACATCCTGCTGATGGTAACGCCCGCGCAACATCTTGGCAGCGTGCTGGGCGATATGTCTCGCTACCCGCGCGACCTGGTGCTGTGTTCCAAGGGCATTGAACAAAGCACTGGGCGGATGATGAACGATGTTGCACAAGAAGCTGCGCCGGGTGCGGACATAGCCGTGTTATCCGGCCCTACGTTCGCGCACGAAGTTGCAGCGGGCCTTCCTGCTGCCGTTACACTCGCCTGCGGTGGCGGTGATGCGCAATGGGATCGGCTCGCGCCTGAAATCGCCCGGCCCAACTTTCGCCCCTATTATTCGGACGACGTGATCGGCGCCGAGATCGGCGGTGCGGTGAAGAATGTGCTCGCCATTGCGTGCGGTGTAGTGGACGGGTTGGGGCTTGGCCAGAACGCCCGCAATGCGCTGATCACACGCGGCTTTGCCGAGATGCTGCGCTTCGGCGTGGCACTGGGCGGCAAGCCGGAAACCTTGAATGGCCTGTGCGGCCTTGGCGATCTGGTGCTGACTTGCTCCTCCACCGCCAGCCGCAATTTCTCGCTCGGCAAAGCGCTGGGCGAAGGCGTCAGCGCGGCTGAAGCACTGGCAGACAAGCGCACTGTGGCAGAAGGCGCTCATACCGCACCGGTCCTGCGCGATCTTGCCGCGAAGCACGGTGTTTCCATGCCGATTACCGAGGCGGTCAACAGCCTGCTGGAAGGCGCGGCGGCGAAAGACGTGGTGCAGGCACTGCTTGCGCGTCCGCTGAAGGCTGAAGGGCACGACGTTTGAGCAAGGCCGAGGCCCGCGTGGAAGAAGCCGACAAGCCCGGCGGCGATATCGCCGCGCTGGCCAAGGGCGGTCGCACGAATTTCTTCGGTTTCGTGCTGCGCCTGCTGGCGAGGCTGCCTTTCCTGTTCATTGCCGGCCAGCTTTACGGGGCAGAGGCACTGGGCGTCTATGCCTACGCCCTGCTGGTGGTGGAGCTTACAGCGCTGGTCTGCTCAATCGGCGAAAAGCGCGGCCTTGCCCAACGGCTGCGCGAAGGGGACGAAGACGAGACAGGCCTTATTGCCGATTCACTGCTGGTGGCGCTGGTGTTCTCCTGCATCGCGGCGGCGATCTTCTTCATCTGGCCCACACCGCTGTTTCCCAACGGCATGTCGAGCGGGCTTGACCGCTGGATCGTGCTCGCCATCCCCGGATACGCGCTGACCGAGATCGTGCTGGCCGCGCAGGCTTACAAGTATGACATCGGAACGACCGTACGCGCTCGCGCCGTGGTGGAGCCGTGGACGATTTCGATCCTCGCGGGCGCTTTCTGGTTCGTGCCCGCAATCGGCAACGCAGGGCTCACCATGGCCTATCTTGCCTCGATCTTCGCCGGGCTGCTGACGGCTCTCGTACCGTTCTTGCGCACCTACGGCCTGCCTCAAGGCTGGGCGCCCCGTCCTTCTCGACTGTTTCCGATGATCGTGCGGGCGCTGCCTCTGGCCGTTACCGACGCCATAGAATGGGGCACACGGCGAGTGGATCTGCTGATCCTTGGCTGGTTTGCCGGGCCGGTGGCACTGGGCATTTACTGGATGGCACAACAGGTCGCCAGCCTGCCGCAAAAGCTGAAAACCAGTTTCGAGCCGATCCTTGGTCCGGTCATTACCGCGAAGCTGAAGGTGAAGGACTATGCCGCCATTGCCCGGCAGGTGTGCCAGGTGGGCTTCTGGATTGTCGCTGCGCAGGCAGGCATTGCGCTGGCACTGGGAATTCCGGGCGAAGCCCTGATGGGGCTGATGGGCGATGCCGGCGAGTTCGTTCCGGGCACTGCTGCCCTTGCCTTCCTGCTTGCTGCGGAAGTCGTCGCGGCCACCGCTGTCGTTTCCGAAGCGGCACTGATCTATGTCGCCCGTGTGCGCAACCTGTGGGTTTCCATCGGCACAATCGCGCTGCAGGCCTTGCTCACAGTGGCGGCGATGATGATAATCGACACGCTGGATTTCTCCAGTCCTGAACGCGCTGATTTCTATCGCGCTGCAGCCGCAGCAGGTGCGCTGATGGTTTCGCTGGGCGTGGCCTCGGTGGTGAAGGCAATCATGCTCAGCCGGATACTTGGCCACTCGATCAACAACTGGCGCTGGGCGCTGGTCTGGGCGGCGGCCGCTGCAGTGCTGGTGGGGCAGGTCGCGATCCTGTTGCCGGAATGGGCGGAACTGGCCTTGGGCATTCCCGCTATTCTGGGTGTCTATGGCTTCATCATCTGGACACGGGGCTTCGGACCAGAAGACCGGGTGCTGTTCAGCAGAAAACCGAAGGCCGGGGCGGAAGCGGTCCCTGACAGGCCGCCGCTCTAGGCGGCATCTCCTTACTTAGGCTACCTTTTGACCACCGTGGCAAAATAAGGCACAACTGCCTTAATTTCGCCGTAATTCAGCCACCATTAATGTTGTAACATCTCATTTACGCAGGTCGATCATTCTCGATCGGCCATGCAGAAGGGGAGAGATGTTTTGACCAACAAGGCTCGGATTTCAGGAATGGCTGGTGCTTTCACTGCCACCGCCATGGTGATGACCCTGGTCGCCTGCGCGCAGAACGAGAATTCTGAACAAGCCGCCTACGAGCGCGTTTCGACAGTGGACGTGCAGGAAGCGCCGGAAAGCCAGTTCGGGTTTCATGAAGCCATGGCCGATGCAGAACACGCAATGCCCCCGCCCCCGCCCGCTTCAGTGCCGTATTACCAACAGGCGAACAATGAACGCTACGACGGCGAGGCTATCGGCTCAGTCAAGATGGTGACGGCAGAACCGGTTTCCACGTTTTCGGTCGATGTGGACACCGGCGCTTATGCAAACGTGCGCCGGTTCCTTTCACAAGGACAGATGCCGCCTCGGGACGCTGTTCGAACCGAAGAACTGATCAACTATTTCCGCTATGACTACCCGGCCCCGCAAAGTCGCGGCCAGCCGTTCTCCGTCACCACCGACATGGCCGTGACACCGTGGAATCCGGACACCCGGATCCTGCGTGTGGGGCTACGCGGTTACGACTTGCCACGCAACGAACGACCGCCTGCGAACCTTGTCTTCCTGCTTGATGTATCGGGCAGCATGAACTCGCCCGACAAATTGCCATTGGTCAAGGCGGCCATGCGTCAGCTGGCCGGCGAACTTGGCAGGCAGGACCGCGTTTCCATAGTAGTCTACGCTGGCGCCACTGGCGTCGTACTGGAGCCGACCAATAACGAACGCGCCATTCGCCGCGCGCTGGACCAGCTGGAAGCGGGCGGGTCAACCGCAGGCGCTGCCGGACTACGCCTTGCTTATGACATGGCGCGCAAGGGGTTTATCGAAGACGGCGTGAATCGCGTCATTCTGGCGACCGACGGCGATTTCAATGTCGGCATGTCGGATCAGGACGCACTGATAGAAATGATCGAAAACCAGCGGAATTCTGGCATTACACTCACCACGCTCGGCTTTGGTACCGGCAATTACAACGAAGCGATGATGGAGCAGATTGCCGACCACGGCAACGGCAACTACGCCTACATCGACAGCGCCATGGAGGCGCGCAAAGTGCTGTCCGACGAGATGCAGTCGACCCTGTTCACCATTGCGCATGATGTGAAAATCCAGGTGGAGTTCAACCCGGCGCACGTCTCGCAATACCGTCTGATCGGCTACGAAAACCGCATTCTCAACGAAGAGGATTTCAACAACGATACAGTCGATGCGGGCGAGATCGGCGCAGGGCACCAGGTGACCGCGCTGTATGAAATCGTGCCCGCAGGAAAGAACGGCTGGATCAATCCGCGCCGCTATGAAGGCAACCAGACGCGCACGCGCCGCGAAGGCGTATCGGGCGAAGAGGCTGCCTTCGTCCAGCTGCGCTACAAGTTGCCGGGGCAGGATCGCTCGCGTCTGATTCAGCGCCCGGTTCCAAGCCGTGTATTGGCCAATGCGCGTGCGGCCCGCGGCGACATGGCCTTTGCAGCCGCCGTGGCTGCATATGGGCAGAACCTGCGCGGTGACACCCTGCTCAACGGTTTCAGCTACGAGGACTCCGTCTCGCTCGCAGGCAGGCAAGATGGATACTGGCGGGAGGAATTCCTGCAACTTGCTGGATTGGCAGGAACACTCGACGCGCGCCGCTAAGTCGCGCTAAGGCTTGCGCATGGAATTCTTGCGCAAGCCTTACACTGCCATCCTTGCGGGCCTGCTGGTCTGCGCCGCCCTCGCGATTACCGTTGGCGGGGCCAATGCCGACCGGGTGGTGGATCGGATTTCCGCTCCTGCAGCACAGGCCATTGCCGAAGCGGGCGGAGGCGATCAGGTCGAAGCGCATTTCCGCACACCCAACGGCTTTGCCAGCCGCCACGTGGTGCTGACCGGAGCCGAATCGCTGGACGAGGCGACGCGCAGTCGCATCGCCCGGGCTGTAGCGGCGCTGCCCGGCGTAGGCGGGATCAGCTGGTCGGATGGCGACATCATGGTGGAACAGCACTATAGTCCCTTGCATTGTCAGGAGGATGTGCAGGCGCTGCTGCGTGCGCGCACGATCCGGTTTGAGGAAGGCTCCGCCCAGATCGACGCTGGCAGCCGCTCGCTGATCGACGAAGTGGCCAGGGCCTTGCGCCCGTGTCTGGGCGCCGTGATCGAGGTGAGCGGTCATACTGACCGCTCCGGCCCGGAAGAAGTTAATGTCGCACTCTCGACCGAGCGCGCGCAAGCGGTGAAGCAGGCGCTGGTGCAGCGCGGAATTTCCGCCGAGGCGATGATGGTGTCCGGCGAGGGTTCTGCCCATCCTGTTGAGGGGCTGGAACCGACCGACCCTGCCAACCGTCGTATCGAATTCGCGGTTGTTTCCACGCAACCACTGGTGCCCACCCCGGTTGATACGCCGGGTCCACGCTAGCAAGAACACGCGCCGACGATTTGCCCGAATCGTCCCACCTGCTGCAAAGGATACCTATGCCAATCTGGATGGAAGTGCTGGTGCTGATGCTGTTCGCCTATGCGGTCGGGCTGGGTCTTGGATGGGCAATCTGGGGCCGGGACATTTGAATAATCGGAGAGTTGCACATGGCTGAATTGTTACAGGCCAACTGGATCCTGCTTGTTATCGCGCTGGTGATTGGACTGCTGGTCGCCTGGTGGATTTTCGTCGCCTCGCGCCGGACCAGGGTTGAGATCGAGGACAAGGACGAGAACGAAGGCAAGGCCGCCAAACGCAATCAGTCCCTGATTAACGCGCCACCTGCGGCGCGCAGGGATGATGCACCGCCCGCTCCTTCAGTCACTCCGGCCGCTGCTGACATGCAGGATGTGGAGGCAGCCCGCAGTGCGGCGTCTCCCGGCCCCACATCTGCTGCCGCCAATTCCGACACCACGGCTGCCGCACCGCTTGGCACAGATGCTGAAACCGGCGATGGGGTGCCTGCCCGCGAAGCAATGAAAGCATCGCCCGGACTGGTTCCGGAATTTTCGTCGGCACCCGCCCCCGATGCCGCATCGGGCGACGATCTGCGCCGCATCAAGGGCATCGGCCCGAAGCTGGTGACATTGCTGGTCGACAATGGCGTAACCCGGTTCGCGGACATCGCCGGTTGGACCGATGCCGATATCGATCGCATCGATGCCAAGCTTGGCCGGTTCCAGGGCCGCATCCGGCGCGACAACTGGGTTGAACAGGCGAAGCTTCTGCAAGAAGACGACATCGCCGCTTACGAGGCGAAATTCGGAAGCACGTCCTGATCGGGAACTCCCCGCTTGCTCCCGCGTAAGTCAAAGGCCGCGCGGACGATCCGCGCTGCGGAAAGGTGTGCCCATGGCAAGTCATGCAGAAACTCAGCAGCCCACTGTGCTGGTCGTTGAAGACGAGGTCATCATTGCTCTCGATCTGTCCGAAACCGTGCGAGACATGGGTTACCGCGTAGAGGGGCCTTATGCCAACAAGGGCCACGCCTTCATCGCAATCGATCAGGAAATGCCTGACTTCGCCATTCTGGACGTGATGACCGCCGATGGCGAGATTTTCCCCTTGGCTGACGTTTTGACTGACGCAGGCGTGCCCATCATCTTCCACTCCGGCCACATCACGGAATGCGAAATTGCGAAGCGATATCCGACCGCGCAGACTGCGGCGAAGCCATGTCCGCCGGACAAGCTTATGGGTATGATCGCAGAAGCCAGCAAAAGGGCGCACTAGGCCAAGCTCTCCTTGCCGCCTCCGGCGCAACCAATTAAGGCGGTTTCAAAGGAGACTATTTGCAATGGCCAAGATGGTGCCTTTCGACTGGGCCGACCCTTTCAAGATCGATGATCAGTTGAGTGAGGACGAGCGTATGGTGCGCGATGCTGCGCACTCCTTTGCGCAGGGCACACTGCAACCGCGGGTGATAGAGGATTTTGCCAAAGAGGCGGACGCCAGCGAACTGTTCCCGATGATGGGACAGGCCGGCGTGCTCGGCGTCACCATTCCTGAAGAATTCGGGGGCTCAGGCGCAAGCTACGTCGCATATGGGCTCGTCGCGCGGGAGATTGAGCGGGTCGACAGCGGTTATCGATCCATGGCCAGTGTGCAGTCCAGCCTGGTCATGTATCCGATCCATGCCTACGGCTCTGCTGATCAACACAAGAAGTATCTGCCCGGTCTCGCCTCAGGCGAATTGATCGGCTGCTTCGGGCTTACCGAACCCGACGCCGGTTCTGATCCTGCCGGAATGCGCACCTACGCGAAGAAGGACGGCGACGGCTACTCGTTGTCGGGCGCGAAGACCTGGATTTCCAATTCGCCTTTTGCCGATGTCTTCGTGGTTTGGGCCAAAAGCGAAGCGCATGGCGACAAAGTGCGCGGTTTCGTGCTGGAAAAGGGCATGAAGGGACTGGAAGCACCCAAAATTCAGGGCAAGCTATCGCTGCGTGCCAGCACTACCGGCATGATCCAGATGGACGAAGTAAAGGTGCCAGCAGATGCGCTTTTGCCCAATGTGGAAGGTATCAAGGGGCCCTTCGGTTGCCTCAACCGTGCACGTTACGGCATTTCCTGGGGCAGCATGGGCGCGGCAGAATTCTGTTACCACGCGGCCCGGCAATACGGGCTGGATCGCCGCCAATTCGGCGTGCCGCTGGCATCAAAGCAGCTCTATCAACTGAAGCTGGCAGACATGGTAACAGAGATCACATTGGGCCTGCAGGCAAGCTTGCGGGTCGGCCGCCTGATGGACGCGGAACAATTTGCGCCCGAGATGATTTCCATGGTCAAGCGTAACAATGTGGGCAAGGCCTTGAACATCGCCCGCGCTGCACGCGACATGCATGGTGGAAACGGGATATCTGAGGAATATCAAGTGATTCGTCACATGGTGAACCTTGAAACTGTTAATACCTACGAGGGCACGCATGATGTTCATGCGCTGATCCTCGGTCGGGCTATCACCGGTCTTTCGGCTTTCTAATCTCACGATGTGCGACTAAGGGTAACGTTAGAGCTGGAATTGTGGATTTCACGCAACAGTCTTGCGAGATTTGAAGGATTTGTTCCCATCAGTGGAACAATGGTGTAAGCGCAATGTTGAGCAAGGGATACGGACTGGTATTCCGTTGGTCATAATGAGGACAAATATGAAGAAACTACTGATCAGCGCCTCCGCGGTGGCTCTCGCCTTTCCGGCGGTAGCTAACGCACAGGCCTATGTTGGGATTAACGCCGGTGCCAACATCACCGACGCGGAAAATGACGGCCTTATTGAAGAGCCCCTGCCCGCCACTCCTTTCTTCCCGGCTGTTCCGGCCGGTAACGAAATCGCATGGAAGACCGACGGTGACATCGGCTGGACCGTTGGTGCATCGATGGGTTACCGTTTCGACAGCGGCTTCCGTCTGGAAATCGCCGGCGATTACAACTCCACGACGGTAGACGATCACTTCGGCGCTACCGTTGCCGGTCAGGAAATCCGCACGCTCGATGCGTCGGTCCTTACCCGCACTCCTTTCCTCGCAGGTCGTGCTGTTGGCCCGTTCCTGAACGAAGATAACGGAAGCAACCTTGAAACCTACGGCGTGTTCCTGAACGCTCTGTATGACTTCAACGTTGGCGGCATCAGCCCCTACGTCGGTGCCGGTGTTGGTATCTACATTGTAGACGTTGACTATTCGGCTGGCGGTGTCGGCCTGGTAGACGATGGCGACACCACCTTCGCATATCAGGGTATCGCTGGTCTTAGCGGTCAGATTTCCGACAACATGGAACTGTACGCCGAGTACAAGTACCGTCGTACTTTTGAAGACGCTGCTGATGTGTACAGCCCCGCTCTGAGCCTGCCGCTGAATGTTCACACGGAACAGCACATCGGCGTTCTGGGTCTGCGCTTCCTGATGGGTGGCGAAGAGCCGGTGGCACCGCCGCCGCCTCCTCCTCCGCCCCCGCCGCCTCCTCCGCCCCCGCCGCCCCCGCCGCCGCCTCCGCCGGCTCCGGTCTGTGAGCAGGGCCCCTACATCGTATTCTTCGATTGGGATGAGTCGACC
>MDTG01289700.1_pt1 | contig 17199 bp, 18 predicted proteins | sample 811421 | NCBI WGS metagenome assembly MDTG01 (sample SAMN05326645, study PRJNA326480) | marine metagenome | isolation source: seawater | place: Pacific Ocean: South East | collected 2011
TTAAAGTTTATTTTTTACTTTTTGAAATTCCCATTATGTCTGATTCTTTCATAATGCTGTATTCTTTGCCGTCAATTTTCACTTCAGTTCCAGACCACTTTCCGAAAAGAACTATATCTCCAACTTTTACGTCCATTGCAGAAACTTTACCGTTTTCGTTTTTGGCTCCCGGTCCTACAGCTACAACTTCACCTTCTTGAGGTTTTTCTTTAGCAGTATCCGGTATGATAATTCCGCCAGCAGTTTTTTCCTCACTGTCTAGCACTTTGATAAGCACACGATCGTGCAAGGGTCTAAATTTCATATATTTTTCTCCTATAAATTTTGATGTATGGTTGATATGGTGTGTTTTAATAGGATTTCAAGGGGTTTAAATCATTAAAAAATGGCTAAAAAACAGTAATTTTTGAGGTTTTATAAAATTAAAAGTAAAGAAAGTATAAAAGAAATTGAGAGAATTAGATCATTTATCTGAAATTTTTGAAAATTATGACACGTTCATAATTGATTTGTGGGGAGTTATTCATAATGGAATAAAGCTCAATAAAAAAGCTATTGAGGTAGTAAATCAATTAACGATTAAATCTAAAAAAATTGTATTTCTATCTAACGCTCCAAGACCAAGTAAAAAAGTTATAAGTTTTTTATTAAATATGGGAATGGATGAGAAGCATCTTTCAAATGTAGTTACATCTGGAGAAGCAGCAATGCATGCTATTAATAAGCATAAATATGGAAAATCTTTTTTTCACTTGGGACCACTTCGAGATACTCCTATTTTTGAAAAAATAAAAGAAAACAAAACTACAATAAAAGAATGTGATTTTATTTTGTGCACTGGACTATTTGATGAGAGGGAGACAGATTTAAGTTGGTATAAAAAATTTTTAAAAGATTATACTTCAAAAAAATTAGTATGCACAAACCCTGATTTAACTGTTCATCGTGGTGAAAAAGAAGAATATTGTGCAGGATATATCGCAAAGATTTTTGAAGAACTAGGAGGTGAAGCGATTTATTACGGAAAACCTTATAAAGAAATATATAATATGTGTTTTAAAGAAAATGAAAAAGTTCTAGCTATAGGTGATAATCTTAGAACAGATATTAGAGGAGCGAATAATTTAAATATAAATTGTATTTTTATATCTGATGGTGTTCATCGAAATGAATATAAAAATTCTTCAGGGATAGATGATCTTTTAAAAAAATACGAGGTAAAAGCAAATTATTTTCAAAGAGAACTTGAATGGTGATGAAAATTTATAATAATCCAAATTTAAATAGAAAACATTTCAATAGCGTTATAGCTATAGGGAATTTTGATGGATTACATCTCGGACATCAAAAGGTAATTGCAGAAGCAAAACGAAAAGCAAAAAAAAATAAATTACCTTTTGGATTAATGACCTTTGAGCCTGTTCCTGTAATGTTTTTTAAAAGAACAAATAAAGATCATAGAATAAATTCATTACAACAAAAGAAAACACAGCTTGAAAAATATAAATTAGATTTTTTAATAATTATTAAATTTAATAAAAATTTTTCATCTTTAACTGCAGAAGAGTTTATTAAAAAGATTATTTATAAAAAGACTAAATGTAGGTTTCTATACGTAAGTAGAAATTTTAAATTTGGAAATAATCGGCAAGGTAAAATTGAAACTTTAAGAAAGTATGAAAAAGAATTAAATTACAAATGTATTGTGACAAAACCTTACAAAAAAAATAACAGGGTTATTTCTTCAACACTAATTAGAAAAAATTTAAGATTAGGAAATATAAGTTTAGTAAATAAATTACTTAATCGTAATTGGTGTGTTACTGGAAAAGTCATCAAAGGAAGTAAAAGAGGACGCAAAATAGGTTTTCCAACTTGCAATATGGCGCTCAATGATTATGTAATTCCAAAACTTGGAGTCTACTCGGTAAAGGTAAAAACTAACATTTTCAACAAAAACGGTATAGCAAATGTAGGCTATAGACCTACATTTAATGGCCAAAGTTTATTATTAGAAACAAATATCTTTGGTATTAATAAAAATTTATATAATAAAGTAATTAATGTTAATTTTAAAAAATTTATAAGACCTGAAAAAAAATTTAGAAATTTAAAGCAATTAAAAAAACAAATAAAAATTGATATAAAAAAAGCAAAAAAACAATAATGTCTAAAGAAACTCTTCAACTTCCTAAAACAGCTTTTTCAATGAAAGCCAGTTTACCCACTAAAGAACCTAAAATTTTGAAAAAGTGGGAGGAAAACAGGATTTTCGAAAAATTAAGAAAAAAATCTAAAGGAAGAGAAAAATTTATTCTTCATGATGGACCGCCATATGCGAACGGTCATATACATATGGGCACAGCCCTAAATAAAATTTTAAAAGATATGATTACACGTTTCCATCAAATGAGCGGCAAAGACTCGGTCTATGTGCCAGGATGGGATTGCCATGGACTTCCAATAGAATGGAAAATTGAAGAACAGTATAAAAAAAAGAAAAAAAATAAAGATGAGGTTCCTATTAAAGATTTTAGGCAGGAATGTAGAGATTTTGCTGAAAGCTGGATTAAAGTTCACATAGAAGAGTTCAAAAGATTAGGTGTTGTTGGCGATTTCGAAAACTATTATTCAACGATGAGTTACGAAGCAGAAGCTCAAATAGTAAGAGAGTTGGGAAAATTTCTTTTAGACGGCAGTCTTTACCAAGGTTTTAAGCCAGTTCTATGGTCTACAGTTGAAAAGACAGCATTAGCAGATGCAGAGGTTGAATACTTAGATCATACTTCAAATACAATTTATGTTGCATTTAAAGTCAAAAAAACTGACAAAGAATACCTAAAAGACTCAAACATTATTATTTGGACAACAACTCCTTGGACTATTCCAGCAAATAAAGCTTTAGCATTTAATAGCAACATCGATTATTCCATTTTAGAAATCGAGAGTCTCGAAACTTTTAAAGAAAAGAAAATTATTGTTGCAAAAAATTTAATAAAAGAAATTACAGAGGCGTGTGAAATTAAAAATTTTAAAGTATTAAAAACATTTAAAGGTTCAGAATTTCAAAAAACTATATGCAGTCATCCATTTTTAGAAATAAAATTTGAATATGATGTACCTATGTTAGATGCCCAATTTGTAAATCTTGAACAAGGAACTGGCATAGTTCATTGCGCGCCAAGTCATGGCCCAGATGATTTTAATTTATGCCTTAAAAACAATATTCCCTCTCTTTATACTGTAGATAATGCCGGACTTTATACTAAAGAAATTCCTTATTTTGAAAATATACATATTTTTAAAGCAGATAAAATTGTTGTAGAAAAGCTAAAAGAACAAAAGAAACTATTAAAGAGCGGCCAACTCAATCATAGTTATCCTCATTCTTGGAGATCAAAAGCACCTCTAATTTATAGAGCAACTCCTCAATGGTTTATCTCAATGCAAAAAAATGATCTTAGGAAAAAGGCTATTAAATCTATTAATGAAACAAAATTTTATCCAAAAAAAGGTAAGGATAGATTGCTATCAATGATAGAAGGTAGGCCAGACTGGTGTGTTTCCAGACAAAGAGTATGGGGAGTCCCCTTACCAATTTTTATAAATAAAAAAACAAAAGAGCCTCTAAAAGACAAAAAAGTAATTGACAGAATAGCTTCAATTTATGAGAAGCAAGGATCTGATTGTTGGTTTACAGATGACCCAAAAATTTTTTTAGGAGATAATTATAATTCGAAAGACTATGAAAAACTCAACGATATCGTAGAAGTTTGGTTCGATAGCGGTTCAACACATAGTTTTGTATTAGAAAAAAGAAAAGATTTAAAATGGCCGGCCGATATGTATTTAGAGGGATCTGATCAGCATAGAGGATGGTTTCATTCCTCTCTATTAGAATCTTGTGGAACGAGAGGCAAAGCACCATTTGAAAGTATTCTTTCTCACGGTTTTGTTGTAGACGGTAAAGGTATGAAAATGTCCAAATCAACGGGTAATGTTATATCACCTGAGGATATTTTAAAAAATTACGGAGCAGATATACTTAGGGTTTGGGCTGCTGCATCAGATTATGCAGAAGATCTAAGAATAGATAAAAATATTTTAGTACAACATGCAGAGTCTTATAGAAAAATTAGAAATACCTTTAGATTTATGCTTGGAAACTTAAAAGATAATTTTGAAAAACAAAACTTTGAAAAAATTAAAATAAATGAATTTGATGAATTAGAGCAATTTATTTTACATAAATTATTTATGTTAAATAAATCTGTAGAAGAAAATTTGAAAAACTACAATTTTCATAAATTATATAAAGATATGTTAAATTTTTGCACATTAGATTTATCCTCTTTTTATTTTGATATTAGAAAAGACGTTCTTTACTGTGATAGTATACATTCAAAAAAAAGAAAAAACTGTGTTATCATTTTAAACATAATATTAGAAAGTTTATTAAAGTGGTTTGCTCCAATTTTGGTTTTTACTACTGACGAAATATATAGTTTAGTAAACAAGGATAACAATCAAAGTATTCATGAAAATAATTTTGTAAAAATTCCTGTTAGTTGGAAAAACAATAAGCTAAATGAAAAATGGTCAAATTTATTTAAAATTAAACAAGATGCAAATATTGCCATAGAAGAGAAGAGGGCCAACAAAGAAATTGGATCAAGTTTAGAAGCTGAAATAAAACTAATATTAAAGAAAGATAAATTTGAACTTCTCGATAAATTAGATTTAGCAGATTATTTTATAGTCTCAAAAGCCGAAAAAGAATTATCAAATAATGAAGAAATCAAGGTTGAAGTGAAAAAAGCTAAAGGACAAAAATGCGAAAGATGTTGGAAAATCTTGGAAAAAAAATGTGAAAGATGCACGAAAGTTCTTCAATAAAATAGTAAAATAGAAAGCCAATATTTTGATTAATCTCAAAGAAATAAAAAATAAAATTCTAAAAAAAGAAAACTTTTTTTCTCTGATTATCGTTTTATTAATTTTCTTTATTGATCGATACTCTAAAATTCAGATAATTAAAAACTTTAGTGAAAATACTTTTTACTTAAACAATTACGTAAACATAGACTTAATTTGGAATACTGGGATAGGATTTGGCATTCTAAGCTTTGAGTCGAATTTATATTATAATTTAATTTCAGTTTTAATTGGCTTAATAATTGCTTTTTTAGCTTACTATGTTTTAATCTTACCCAAAACAAATAAATACATATTTGCAATTATTATTGGAGGAGCGATAGGAAACTTTTACGATAGATTGTATTTTAGAGCTGTACCGGATTTTATTGATTTACATTATGAAAATTTTCATTGGTTTACATTTAATATTGCGGATATATTTATCACAAGTGGTATAATTGTTTACGTATTTATAGGAACACAAACTAAGGAATGATTAGAATATTTACTTTAGCAATAATCTATTTATCTATTGTATCTTGCTCTGGTTTTCAAGATGTAGGCAAAGTTTTAAGAAATGAAAAGACTAAAAGTACCGATGAATTTTTAGTAAAAAAAAAGGATCCTTTAGAATTACCACCTGATTTTGATAAACTTCCAAAACCAGGTGAGGCAATCAATAACGAAAAAATATCAAATGAAAAAATAAATAAAATATTGAAAATGCCTCAAGACAAAGGAAGCAATAAAAGCTCGTCATTAGAGGATTCAATTTTAGAAAAAATCAAGTAGTGCATACAAAAAATATATTTAAAAAAAATCATATTCAAAAAAATAATTTAATAAATTTTCATTCCAAATTAGCTTCAAAAAATTTTTTAAAGATTATAAAAAGATTAAACAAAGATATATTTAAAGACAATAAAACTATAAATATTTTAGATAAAAATTTTAAATTTAATTTTAAAGTTAAGGATCTAAAAAGATTTGATAAATATAAAAATATTGCAGTAATTGGAATGGGAGGTTCAATTCTTGGTCTAGAGGCAATAGAACTATTCTTAAAAAAAAAAATAAAAAAGAAAATTCATTTTTTTGATAATATCGATATTGAAAAAATTATAAAATTTAAAAAAGAACAAAACTTTAAAAAAACTTTATTTTTAATTATTTCAAAGTCTGGAGATACTATAGAAACTTTATCAAATTTTTTTTCTCTTAATGTAATTAAAAAAAATGCCAAAAATATAATAATAATCTCTGAAAGAAAGAATAATTCTTTATTTGAAATCTCAAAAAAATATAATTTATTTTACGTTGAGCATAAATCATACGTTGGAGGAAGATATTCTGTTTTATCAGAAGTAGGTATTCTTCCCTCCATTTTAATGGGTATAAAGATTAATTCACTAAGACAAAACTTAGAAAGGTATTTTAAAAGAAAAGAAAAGGTATTTTTAAAAGATAGCGTTCTTAAAATGTCTAATCTACTAAATAATAAAAAATATAAAAATATTATCCTATTAAATTATGCTCCAGAATTAGAAAAATTTCTTTACTGGTATCAACAATTAGTTGCAGAAAGTTTAGGTAAAAATACAAAAGGTTTCTTACCAATTGTTTCTAGTGCGCCTAAAGACCATCATAGTTTATTACAATTATATCTTGATGGGCCTAAAGATAAATTGTTTTATATCTTTAGTTCTAAAATTAATGAAAAAATTAAAATTAATGCAATTAATTTTCCAAAAAAAACCAATTTTTTAAACAAAAAAACTCTCAGCAAAATAAAAAATGCTCAAAAAAATTCTTTAATTTTCACTTTAAAAAAATACAAAATACCTTTTAGAGAATTTGAAATTAAAAAAAGAGACGAAGCAACAATTGGTGAATTATTTGGTTATTTTATCACTGAAACAATATTAATAGGTATGACATCAAAAATTAACCCATTTGACCAACCAGCAGTGGAAGAGGTTAAAGTGATTACTAGAAAATTTCTTAAGTAAAAGATCCAAAGATTATTTTTGATCGTCTATATTGTTTTAAAATAATCAAATCTAAAATATTTTCATAATGATCTTCAGAGCCTCTTTCACGATGAATTATTATTAAATGTCTTTTTTTGAAAATTTTACTTTTTTTTAATGTAACAAGATTTTGTATAAATTTTTTATCAGCAAAGGGTGGGTCAAAAAAAAGAATATCATATTTTTTTTCATTTTCTAAAAATGACAGGTTCTCAATTTTTTTATTTACCAATTTTGTTTGATTAATCACAGACAATTTTAGTACATTCTCTTTTAGCTTATTAATCGCTTCAATATTTTCTTCAATAAAAGTAACATAGTCAGCTCCTCTTGAAATACATTCTAAACCAAAAGAACCGACACCAGAATATAAGTCTAAAATATTTGCCTTTTCAATTTTGACAGGTACCAGCTTAGAGTGTTTAATTATATTAAAAATATTCTCTTTAACTGAGTCCTTCAAAGGTCGTGTGTTTAAGTTTTTTAAAAAATTAATAGATTTACCTTTAAATTTTCCACTGATTATTCGCATTTATTTTTTTATTATTCTCCACCCAATATCTTTTCTATAAAAACCCTCTTTCCAATCTATTTTTTTTATAAGTTTAATTATTTTTTTTCTAATAAGTGAAAAACTTGAACCAAGTGAAGTAATGTTTAAAACTCTTCCTCCATTAGATAAAAAATTATTTTTCTCAAATTTTGTGCCCGCATGAAACACAAAATTATTTTTTGTATTTTTAAACTTATCTATATTATTAATAATTATATTTTTTTTATAACTTAGAGGATAGCCTTTTGAACATAAAACTATTGTCATACATTTCTTTTTACTCCAATTTATCTTTGTATTTTCTAGTTTGTTATTAACCGAGTTTAAAATTATTTTTAAGAAGTCTGATTTTAATCTCGGTAAGATTACTTGACACTCTGGATCGCCCATTCTTACATTGTATTCTATAAGATACGGTTCATTATTTTTTATCATCAGACCAACATATAAAAAACCTGTAAATGCTCTACCTTTTTTTTGTAATGCGCTTAGTGTTGGTTTAACAATATTGTTTAAAATTTTTTTTTCTACTGATTTATTGATGATCGGGGCTGGTGAATAAGCCCCCATACCTCCAGTGTTAGGTCCTTTATCCTTTTCCCAAACTCTTTTATGATCCTGAGCAGTTCCAAAAAATTTAAAACAATTTTTATCCACTATAAGAAAATAACTTGCCTCCTCACCCTCTAAAAATTCTTCTAAAACCAATTTTTTAGATGAGCTAAACTTTCCATTAAATATCTCAGACGTTACTTTTATAACTTGTTTTTTGCTCTTACAAATTGTTACCCCTTTGCCAGCCGCTAAACCATCAGCTTTTACAACTATTGGAAAATTACATTTTTTTAAAAAATAATTAACTTGTTTTTTTTTATTACAAATTTTGAACTTTGCCGTTGGTATTTGATTCTCTTGACAGAGCCTTTTCATAAAAGCTTTAGACCCCTCTAGTTTTGAGGCAAATTTATTTGGTCCAAAAACTTTAATTTTTCTTTTTTCTAAAAAGTCGACAATACCTTTTGTAAGCGGTTCTTCAGGACCTACAATTACAAGATCAATTTTGAGTAATTTTATCTGTTTATAGACTTGTTCAAAATTTAAAATATTCAAACCTATGTTTTTTGCCATTCCTGATGTTCCTCCATTTCCAGGAAAACAAAAAATTTTTTTAGAGATTTTTGACTCGAATATTTTTTGGCACAATGCGTGCTCTCTTCCACCACTACCTATTAAACCAATATTCATCTTAGTATATTTATTGTATAATTTATCAATGGGTAAAAAAAAAGCTAAACTTATTTACAAACAGAACTCTTTTGAATTTATTGAACAAGGTGATTATGTTCTGTGCGCTGTGTCTGGTAAGGAAATTATGCTTAAAGACCTAAATTATTGGAATGTAGATTTACAAGAAGCTTATTACTCACCAGTAGAGGCAGACACAAGATATAAAAATCTTAAATAAACTCTACTTCCATCTATTATGAGTCCAAATCCATTGATTAGGTTTCTTCTTAATCATTTCTTCAAGGATATTATTTAGCTTTCTTGTAAGTTCTAATTTATCATTAAAATTTTTTGGATTTATACTATCTAAAAATTCAATTTCAAATTTTGATTCTTCAACTCTTTCTATAAAAACTGGTACTATATCGAGACTGTATTTTATTGCTAACTGTGCCGGTAAAGTTGTAGTCAATGCCTCTTTTCCAAAGAATTCAATTTTTTCACCTTCACTAACTCTTTGATCAATCATTAAGGCAATACTATAGTTTTTTTTAATGTACTCTATTGCTTCCCGCACACCATTTAACCCTTTTTTGATTTGATTTTGACAAATATATTTTTTTCTTAAGTATTCCATCAAAGGATTTAAAAAAAAATTATTAAGCGGCCTATAAATAGTTGCTAAATTTATATTCTTTTTTGTTATTTCCATCGACATCAATTCAAAATTTGCAAAATGACCTGAAATAAAAATAACAGGTTTTTTTCTCTCTAAAATGGAAACAATATTATTCTCACCTTTTAATTTTATTTCAGCTTTCTCTCTTAAAGATTTTAAAAAGATGTACTCAATAAACGTCATACCGTAATTTTTCCACATATCAGATATAATTTTAGTTTTTTCTTGATTAGAAAGATTTTTTGAAAAGGTATTAAGGTTTTGTTTTATTATTTCTTTAGATTTAAAAAAGGGACCAATAATAGAAAATAACTTTGAAAAAAGTACCCTACTAATTTTGAGTCCAAAAATACGACCAATTAAGAAAAAACTATAAACAAATAAAGATTGTAGAAAGTAATTAATATTTTTAATCATAAAAACTACATATTTTCTCTAATAATTTTTGTTCATTCTCAATTTTTAACTGTATTTTAAAACTATTAATATTTTCATTTTCATACTTTTTAAATTTAGTAAAATCTTTCTCTGTCATAATTATTTGACAATTTTTTGTTTTAGCTTCATCTATAATACTTTCCTTTTCTGAGTCTGAAAAAACATAGTGATCAGGATAAGAAATTTTCTTTATAACATTAACTTTACTCTTAGAAAGTAAATTAAAAAAATTACTTGGATTTCCTATGCTGGTAACTGCAAAAAAGTTTTTATTTTTATAGTCTATAATTGATTCAGGAACATACGAAGTATAATGAATTTCTAAATTCTTATTTATATTCAAAATTTTACGTTCAAATAAAGGATCTTTTTCTCCGTTAATTAAAACTACATTTGCGTTTTTTAATGAATTTAATTCTTCTCTAAGTGGCCCAGCAGGTATTACCCTTCCATTTCCTATTAATTGTTTTTGATTAAAACAAATTATATTGAAGTTTTTCTTAATTTTGTAATCCTGAAATCCGTCATCTAAAATTACCAAATCGTAGTTCATTCTAATTGCTTCCAAAATACCTTTCTCCCTGTTTTTATTAACGATTAAGCTTTTAACTTTGTTCTTAATCAAATCATATTCATCCTTATGATCTTTATAAAATTTTCTTAAAATCACAGGATTTTTTCCACTTTTCTGAAGTTCTTTAGCTATCAAAATTGAGGTTGGAGTTTTTCCAGTACCGCCAATGTATATATTTCCAATACAAATTACCGGGATTTCAAAAGTTTTCTCATTAATTATTTTTTTTTTTATATAAATAAAAAATATAACCAATAATGAAAATGGAATTAATAAGAGTGAGATAAAACTTTTTTTTTTACTCCAAAATTCTGGCTTATTTAGCATTTTCAAATAGAAATTTATCAATATATTTCATAGTATCATCTAAAGTTTTTTGACCCAAATCATTAATTAAATTTAATGTTTTATTCTGACTTTTATTTGGTTTTTCCAAATCAAGCATTAGGCTTTCACTTAATTCATTGTGATTAAAGATTTGTTTTGAAATTTTATTTTTTTCTAATAGGTCATATATTTCTCTAAAATTATAGACATACGGCCCGTGATATATTTTACATCCAAATTTTGCAGCATCAATTGGACTTTGACCTCCAACTTTTTCAAGTCTTTTTAAAATTGATTTTCCAATAAATACACTTTTTAAATTTTCAAAGAAAAAATCTAATATCCCAAAAGAATTGACTAAAATAACTTCTTTATTTTCAGCAATTTCTTCTCCATTGTTCAGTATTTGTGTACTTAGGTTTAATTTTTCACAATCTTTTTTTATCTTTTTTACTCTATCTATATGGCGTGGTGCGATAACTGTTATAATATCTTTATATTTTTTTTTAATTAATAAATGAACTTTTAAACAAAAATCTTCTTCACCTTTATGAGTACTTGCAGCAAGCCAAATTCTCCTGTTTGAAAATAATTGATTATTTGATTTGAGTGTTTTGTTTGGATTTGTTCTACAAATCAACTTAATATTACCATTAAAATAAATATTTTTTGCATTTAGCGACTGTAGGTATTTTTTAGTTTCCAAATTTGAAGTTAAACATAAGTCAAAGAGATTGAATAATTTCTTTGCGGAATTTTTAAAAATCATCCATCTCTTGAATGTCTTCTCAGTTATCCGTGCATTAATCAACCCAATAGGAATATTTTTATTCTTTGCTTGTAAAATCAAATTTGGCCATATCTCAGAATCAACTAAAAAAATAATATCTGGTTTCCATAATGTCAAAAATTTATTTATTAAAAAACTCACATCGAAAGGAAAAAATCTATGTTCAACATTATTAAATCTTTTTAATTCCAGGTCTGCGATCTGACTAGAACTTAAAGTAATTGTAGTAATCAAAAAATCGTATTTGCCGTTGTCATAATTCAATTTTTCAATTATGGGTAAAATACTTTTAAATTCTCCAATGCTTGCTGCGTGAAACCAAATTAATCTTGAGTTTTTATTTCTCTTAACATTGTAACAAGAAGATAAAATTTTTTCTTTATACCTTTGAGGATGCTCTTTATTAACTTTTTTTCTTAATAGAATAAGTAAAAATAGGAATGGATATATTAGAATTGTTAAAAGTTTATAGGCAATAAACATTTTACTTTAATTGCTTTTTGTACAAAGATTTATATTCGTTACAATTGCTTATTAAATAATTGTGGTCACCAGAGTTAATGATATGCCCATCTTTCATAACAAAAATTATATCTGCCTTATGAATTGTGGAAAGTCTGTGAGCAATAACCAATGTAGTTTTATTTCTTGTGAGATTCATAATTGCGTTTTGTACTATTTCTTCAGAGTCTGCGTCCAGTGAGGAAGTAGCTTCGTCTAACAATATTATCGGAGATTCCTTAAGTATTGCTCTCGCTATTGAAATTCTTTGTTTTTGACCACCAGAAAGCCGAACACCATTTTCACCTATCATTGTGTCATATCCGGTTGGCAATTTTTCTATAAATTCATCAGCAGCCGCAAATTTACATGCTTGCTCTATTTCATCTTGTGATGCGTTATCCTTAGCATATGCAATATTATTTTTTATTGTGTCATCAAAAAGAATAATGTCTTGGCTTACTAGAGAAAGATTTTTTCTAAGAGATTTAAGAGTAACATTCTTTATCTGTTGATCATCAATTTCAATTGTCCCTAATTGAGGATCATAAAACCTTGGTAGAAGACTTATAATTGTACTTTTTCCTGCCCCACTGTGACCCACAAAAGCTGCCATCGTATTTCCTTTTATTTTAAAAGATATATTTTTTACAGCTTGTGCTTCACTAGTTTGATACTTAAATGAAATGTTATTAAATTTAATATTAGAATTATTTATTTTTAAATCTGGTAGACTTGTATCTTGAACAATTTGTATTTCTTTATCAATAACTTTACTTATACGATTAAAGGCAGCAGCACCTGAATAAGCCGCCATATTAAGTGTCGCTAGGGATCTTATAGGTTGATATGCAAGCATCATTGCGGCCAGAAAAGAAAAAAATTGGTTTACCTCAAGTTCTCCTCTAGAGATAAGATGTCCAGAAAAGTAAATAAATCCTGCAATCATAAATCCAGTTAACGTTTCCATAATTGGTGTCGCTCTTACTAGCACAGTTCCAATCTTTATATTTTTTTCAACCACGTCATCAATAACCTGATTGGCTTTCATATTTTCTTCGTCTTCTTTTTGGTAAATTTTTATCATTTTTGAACCTTTTAAAATTTCTGATAAAAAAGAAACCAATTTTCCAGAAGCACTTCCAGCTTGAGCAGTAGCTTTACCTATTCTTTTCCCCAAGGTTCTTGCCAATCCTCCAGCTAGCGGCATCATTAATATGGCAAATAAAGCAAGCTTCCAATTTTGGTAAAACATTACGCTTACCAAAGCAATAACTGAAAAAGTATCTTTCATTAAATTAAGCACACCTGTACTTACAAGGTTCTGAACAAGTCCAGTATCATACATAATATTAGAAATGTATTTTCCTGAATGTCTATTATCTAAAGTTTGAGTGTCTGAGATCAAAATATTATTTGCAATTTTTTTATTAAGTGACCCAGCAACTTCTTCACCTACTCTAATAATTATTGTTCTAGCAAAGTACAAAGAAAGACCCTTGCTTGAGAAAGTAAAAATTATAAGTAGCGGAATTAACCAAGCATAAGTTTTATCTTGATCAATGAAAATTTTTTTTACCGCGGGATCTAATAACCAGGCTATGCCAGAAGTGCTTCCTGCAACTATTATTGAAAGCACAAGAGCTATTAAAATTTTGTTTAGGTGAAGATGAACATATTCATTATAAATCCTCGCTAATATATCTTTGAGTTCTTTAAATGTCATAGTTTTAAATTAATAGATAAAATAGCCAAGAATAAAAATAGGCCAGAAAAATTGTTACTTTTGAAAGCTATCAAACAACTTTTAGGTTTTAAAATATTAAACTTTCTTAATTGGTAAATTAGACTCACAACCAAAAGTAATAAAAAAAAGGTAAAAAAATTTTTACCAACATCATTTATAAATAAATAACCAATCATGCTTAAAAATAAAAGATAAGATATTGTTACAAATGATTTAATATTATTTTTAAACTTTATCGATGTTGATTTGATACCTATAATTTCATCATCAGACATATCTTGAGCTCCATAAATAGTGTCATAGCCCAATGTCCAAAATATGGCTGATATATAAAGTATGATCACCTCCGAAGATATGTTGTTATTGACTGAGGCCCAAGCCATTATTATTCCCCAATTAAACGTTATCCCTAAAAATAGTTGAGGCCAAAAGGTAATCCTTTTCATAAAAGGATATGCAAAAGCTAATAACATTGATCCTAAGCCAAGTAATATTGTCATAAAATTAAATTGAATTAGTATCAGTAAAGCCAACGAGCAAAGAATTATTACATAAAAAAAAGAATTAATAACAGAAATTTTTCCAGCTGCAATTGGTCTTGTTCTAGTTCTTTTTACTTTTTTATCAAGATCTTTATCTACGATATCATTGAAAATACATCCTGCGCTTCTCATCAATACTGAACCTAAAAAGAAAAATAATAAATAATTGATAAACAAATTAGTATTATTGTTCGATAAATATGCGTATGACAACCCCCAGGCACAGGGCCAAAATAGAAGCATAAAACCTATAGGTTTATTTAATCTTGTTAACTCGATAAATATTTTTAAATGGCGCATGAAATATTACTTGTAAATATCAAACACTATCTTCATAATCAATTTGATTCGATATGGATATAGATTACACAGTAGCCGCACTAATGTTTCCTGCTATTCCTTTAATGATGACTATGTACAGCAATCGATTTCATACACTTAGTGCTCTAATAAGAAAGATACACGATCAATATACTTTTGAAAAAAAAGTTCCTCCTGAATGGGAAAATCAACTACACGTTCTTAATAAAAGAACAAATTATCTTAAGTTCGTTATGGGGTTTTCAGCTTTTGGATTTTTATTCAATATGCTTACTGTTTTATTGCTTTACTTAGACTTATTATTTTACGCCAGATTAAGTTTTGCCTTTTGTTGTATTTGTATGATTTTTTCAATATTTTTATTTTTACAAGAGATCAGACTATCGAATGAGGCATTAAAGTTTCATTTAAGCGATATGGACTCAATGAAAAAAGATTTATAACTATTTTTTTTCTATGAGATTTTTTTTATAAATAGAAATACCTTCTTTTATTTTGTGATTATAAGACTCTTTAAAAGTATCAAGTTGCCAACCTTTCATTCTTACAATAATATCTTCTAAATTTTTAATTTTCCATTCAATTGACGTTTTTTCATTTTTCCATAATTTTTTTTCTTCATTGGTCCTTGCGCACCCGTAACAAAATCCTGTAACAGGGTCAGTTTTACATATACTGATACAAGGTGAAATAATTTTTTCTGACATTAAGGAATTAGAATAGCTGGTCCTAATAATTTCCTTGCTTCTAAATCTATATGAGCTTTATTAGCATCAGCAAGTTTATATTTTTTTGCAATTTTAATTTTAATTTTACCAAATTTTATTTTTTCAAAAATTGAGTCAGCTCCGGCTTGCAGTTCTTTCTTGTTGGTGAAGTATTGAGCTATTGAAGGCCTTGTGAGGTAAAGACCTTTTGGTTGAATATCTTTAGGTACGTTTACAGGTTCCAATGGTCCTGATGCATTACCAAAACTCACCATCATTCCTCTAGTTTTTAGGCACGCTAAAGATTTTTGAAATGTGTTTTTTCCAACACCATCAAAAACTGCAGTAACTCCCTCGTTTTTAGTTATCTCCATAACCTTTTTGGCAAAATTATCTTTTGAGTAATTAATTACATTTGAGTAACCGTTTTCTTCTGCGATCTTTATTTTTTCTTCTGAACCGACTGTGCCAATTACTTTTGCTCCAATGCTATTTGCCCACTGAGCAAAAATTTGTCCTACTCCACCAGCTGCAGCATGAAACAATACCGTTTCACCAGCTTTAAGCTTGTAAGTTTTAGTAAGTAAATAATTTGTAGTTAAGCCTTTTGTCATTAAAGTTGCAGCAAGCTCGTGAGAAATTCCATCTGGTAATTTTACTGCTATTTTAGCTGGGATAATTCTTTGTTGCGAATAGGCTCCAAGAGGCACCGAAGCATATGCAATATTATCTCCTTTATTTAAATCAGTTACATTAGAGCCGACTTCCTCGACTTTTCCTGAAGCCTCTAAACCAATCCCGCTCGGTAGCTTAATCGGGTACAAGCCTGATCTGTGGTAAGTATCAATATAATTCAAACCGATAGCAAAATTTGTAACCTTTACTTCATCTGGTCCTGGAGATCCTACCTCAACATCTTTAAGTTCTAATACTTCAGGACCACCATTTTTTTGAATAATTATAGATTTTGGCATTTTTATAGAATCGTACTTTTACTTTTAATATTTAGCAAACGTACCGTTGTTATAATCTTGAATAGCCTCAAGTATTTCAGCTTTTGTATTCATCACAAATGGACCACCTCTAGCAATCGGCTCACCAATCGGCTTTCCAGCTATGAATAAAAACTCAGATTTTTTATCAGCCATCACTTTAAGTCTAGTTCCTCGTTCTAGCAGAATTAAGTTTGAGTCAGTAGTTTTAATATGTTTTTTTTCTCCAATTTTTAATTCGCCTTTAAGCAAGTATATAAAAGCATTATGTCCTTTAGGAACATCACAACAAAATTCTTTTCTTTCATTCAAAACAATGTGAAAGTAAATGGGGTCAACGTTATGATTTTTTTCAGGACCTTCAGCTTTTTCATATTTACCTGCAATTACTTTTACAATTTTTTCATCATCTTTATGCGCCCCGAGTTCACCTCCTTTTATATAAAGATATTCAGGTTTATTCTTTTTCATTTTTGCTGGCATATTGATCCAAAGTTGAAAACCTAATAATTTACCCTCTTTCATAGCAGGCATTTCTGAGTGGATAATTCCTCTACCAGTTTTCATCCACTGAACATCGCCTGAAGTCATAATTCCTTTAGCTCCAGTGCTATCTTTATGCTCAAACTCACCGTTTAACATATAAGTAACTGTTTCTATTCCTCTGTGAGGATGAGGCGGGAAACCAGCCACATAATCATTTTTATTCTCTGAACCAAACTCATCAAGCATTAAGAAAGGATCAATATAATCTGCTTCAGGAGTGCCTATACTTCTTTTCAATTTTACTCCGGCTCCGTCAGATGCATTAAGTGCTTTAACAATTTTTTTTACTTCAATTTGAGACATAAAAA
>MDTG01119955.1_pt1 | contig 17198 bp, 13 predicted proteins | sample 811421 | NCBI WGS metagenome assembly MDTG01 (sample SAMN05326645, study PRJNA326480) | marine metagenome | isolation source: seawater | place: Pacific Ocean: South East | collected 2011
TAGGACTAATATCAGTGAATGGTTTGGCAACCATAGCTCCTGCATTATTAATAAGAATATCTACTTGATTGAAATACTTACTTATTGAAGGTATAAGATGTGTCCCTAAATTATCATTAGCTAAATCGAAAGAAATGGTATGAACGATTGCCTGTGGATTTAATTTTAGACAGACTTCTTTTAATCGTTCTAATTTATCGCAATTTCTAGAGATAGCGATCACTTCAAAATCAGCTTTAGCATATTGCTTTACTAATTCGAAACCTATACCTCTACTCGCTCCAGTAACAATTACCCTCTTAGTCATTAAATTTCGTCAAAATCGATTAATAATTTATCTGATGTTGGATGAGATTGACAGGTTAATACATAACCTTCTTCCACCTCTTCTTCATCTAAAGCATAATTGACATCCATCTTAACAGAACCTTCCATCACTTTTGCTTTACAAGCACAACATACCCCCCCCTTACAAGCAAAAGGAACATCTGCATCTATTGCCATAGCAGCATCTAATATAGTATCGCCTTTTTCAGCTAATTCAAAATGGTAAGACTCTCCATCTACAATAACCTCTACTTGAGCATGTATACCTTCCATTTTTGGAGAATTTTCATCAAGCTTTGGTTTTACAGTTGTAAATAACTCAAAGTGAATATTAGTTTCGGCAACTCCAAGCTCAGTTAATGCATCTTTAATCTCGAAAATCATTTCTTCAGGACCACAAAGAAATACTTCGTCTAAAGAAGTTAAATTTATCAAGTCATTATGATATTCTCTACATTTTTCAGCAGAAAGCCTTCCTCTAAACTTATGCTCCACATCGCTATCTCTACTTAATACATGGTAAATGTGAAGACGATCAGGATAATCAACTTGCAACTTTTTTAAATCGCTATTAAAAATAATAGTTTCTTTCGTTCTATTTCCATAAAACAAATTGAAAGTACTCTTTGGCTCTGCTTTTAAAGTAGCGCGTATGATAGACATAATAGGGGTAATACCAGAACCCGAAGCAAAGGCAGCGTAATTCTTTTCATTTTGCTCATCAATTTCGGTATAAAAGCTCCCTAAAGGAGGCATTACATCAATCTTGTCTCCTACTTTAATCGATGTATTTGCATAAGTAGAAAATTTACCATTGGGAATTTGCTTTACGGCAATTCTCAACTCATGGCCATAAGGGCAAGAACAAATAGAGTAAGATCTACGTATATCTTCTCCATCAATTTCCATTCTTAAGGTAATATACTGCCCTTGAATATATACGAACTTATCTTTTAAGTCAACGGGAACATCAAATAGTATAGATACTGAATCTTCCGTTTCACGCTTTACCTCTTTTACTTCAAGGCTATAAAAATTAGTCATAAATTTTCAAATTTGATGTAAAAATATACAATTCCAAATTGTTTCACACATTCGTGAAAAAGATTCTATAAAAAGTTCCCACACATAACAAACAGTGTTGTTCTTATGTTTGGAAAAATTGTAGATTTGAATTCTTAATAATACAGGATGAAAACCATAGAACATTATATAGAAGATAAAGTTTGTATTGTCAAACTGAATCGTCCTAAAGTCTTTAATAGCTTCAATAAAGAAATGGCTATGCAAATGCAAGCTATTTTAGACGACTGCGAAGAGAATAAAGAAGTAAGGGCTATCTTATTAACTGGACAAGGAAAAGCTTTTTGTGCCGGACAAGACTTACAAGAAATTACAGACCCTAGTGGCCCTGAATTAAGCGCCATTGTTCGAGAGCATTACAACCCTATTATAAAACGCATACGCAATATTGAAAAACCGATTGTTTGTGCGGTTAACGGTGTTGCTGCAGGAGCAGGCGCAAACATAGCTTTGGCTTGCGATATTACAATTGCGGGCAAATCAGCTGCCTTTATTCAAGCTTTTAGTAAGATTGGATTGATTCCTGATTCTGGAGGAACCTTTTTCTTACCCCGTATTATAGGGATGCAAAAAGCTACTGCCCTTATGATGCTTGCAGATAAGGTAATGGCTGCTGATGCAGAAAAAATGGGAATGATTTACAAAGTGTGTTCAGATGAATCTTTGATGGAAGAAACTTTAAAAGTGACTAAAAAATTAGCTTCTCTTCCAACTATCGGATTAGGTTTAACTAAAAGAGCTTTAAACAAATCGATGGCAAACAACTTAACAGCACAGCTGACTTTAGAAGATGAGCTTCAAACTGCTGCCGGAAAAACATATGATTACAATGAAGGAGTTGCGGCTTTCTTAGAAAAACGAATACCTAATTTTAAAGGAGAATAAATGAAGAAGGTTGGAATTATAGGAGGTGGAGCTATGGGTTCGGGAATTGCACAGGTTGCTGCTACGGCAGGTCATGATGTAGTTGTTTTCGACACCAAAGCCGAAGCTTTAAACTTATCTAAATCTAAATTAGCTAAAGTAATGACTCGTTTGGTTGAAAAGGAGAAATTGACTTTTGAAGTAGCCTTGACTATCCAAGGGCGTATTTCTTACACTGATAATTTAGAATCAATCGCTGAATCAGGAATTATAATTGAAGCTATCGTTGAGAATCTCGATATTAAGAAAAGTGTATTCTCATCGGTAGAGAAATTAGTTTCTTCAGATTGTATTATCGCCAGTAATACTTCTTCGCTATCCATTGCATCTATTGGGGCGGCTTGCAAAAAATCAGAACGCGTTATAGGAATTCATTTCTTTAATCCTGCTCCTTTGATGCCTTTAGTAGAAATTATCCCTGCTATTCAAACTTCTGAAGAAGTAACAAAAGAAGCTAAAGAAATAATAGACTCTTGGAATAAAGTTACTGTATTGGCAAAAGACACACCAGGTTTTATTGTAAATCGAGTAGCAAGACCTTTCTACGGAGAAGCTATTCGCATTCTAGAAGAAGGTGTGGCAGACATCGCCACTATCGACTGGGCGATGAAAGAAATTGGAGGCTTCCGTATGGGACCTTTCGAATTGACCGACTATATAGGACACGATGTAAATTATGTGGTTACCGAAACAGTATTCAAAGAATTCTTCTTTGACCCTCGTTATAAGCCTTCAGTCTCACAAAAAAGATTATTGGAAGCCGGACGTTTAGGAAGAAAATCAGGATACGGTTTTTACGATTATAGCGAAGGAGCTGTAAAACCAGAACCTTCCATGGACCTAGCTTTAGGAAAAAAAATTGTGGATCGTATTGTTGCCATGTTAATCAATGAAGCTATTGACGCTTTATTCTTAAATATCGCATCGGCTAAAGACATCGACTTAGCGATGACTAAAGGTGTGAATTACCCTAAAGGATTATTAGTTTGGGCTGACGAAAAAGGTTTGGATACCATTTTAGCTCAACTAGAAGAGCTTTATAATAATTATTGTGAAGATCGATATCGTCCGAGTCCATTATTAAGAAAGATGGTACGCGAGCAAAAAAACTTTTTCTAATGAGTAATATCCCTAAAAAAGTAGTCGATAAGATGTACAATAACGATGCCTTTAGTCAATGGCTAGGCATTAAACGCATAGAAGATGGTGCTGGAATATCGGTTCTACAGATGACTGTTCGCAAAGAAATGCTAAACGGCTTCTATATTTTACATGGTGGGATTGCTTATTCTTTGGCTGATAGCGCCCTGGCATTTGCATCTAATAGTCAGGGGAAAAAAGCCGTTTCAGTTGAAACTTCAATAACACATATCGAAGCCTGTAAAGAAGGGGATATACTCACAACACATACCCAAGAAATGAGTCTTTCGAATAAGTTTGGAGTTTATCAAATCACGATTAAAAATCAAGACGATAAAACAGTTGCACTATTTAAAGGCACTGTTTATAGAACTAGTAAGGAATGGGAGATATAGATAGCTTTGAGCAATCAAAAATTAAATTCTTTACTCCCTAATCTCTTATTAAAAAACAAACAATTATGAAAACAGCATACATAATAGACGCGATTAGAACTCCATTTGGAAACTTTGGAGGTTCTTTAGCAACTATAAGAGTAGATGATTTAGGAGCTTTAGTGATTAAATCCTTAATGGATAGAAATTCCAACATTCCTTTAAACTGTATTGAAGATGTAATTATGGGCTGTGCTAATCAGGCAGGAGAAGACAATAGAAATGTAGCCCGTATGTCTTCCCTTTTAGCGGGGCTACCTTATTCTGTCCCTGGCGAAACAGTAAACCGTTTGTGTGCTTCGGGAATGTCGGCTATTATTAATGCGAGTCGTGTGATTCAGTTGGGTGAAGCAGAATTTATGCTTGCCGGAGGAATGGAGAATATGACGCGTGGCCCTTGGGTAACTTCGAAAGCTTCCAAGCCTTTTGGTAGAGATGTAGAGATGCACGATTCAAGTTTTGGATGGCGTTTTGTGAACAAGAAACTCGATGCGATGTATGGAACAGAAGGTATGGGTTCTACTGCCGAAAACTTGGCTGAGCTTTATAATATCTCTAGAGTAGATCAAGATGCTTTTGCTTTAAACTCTCAGCAAAAAGCTGCTAAAGCGCAAGCTGATGGTCGTTTTGAATTAGAGACTGTATCAGTTGAGATTCCTCAAAAGAAAAAAGACCCTATCAAATTCGCAAGAGATGAATTCATTAAAGGAAATAGTTCTCTAGAAATTTTAGGGAAATTAAGACCTGCCTTTAAAAAAAATGGCACAGTTACAGCTGGAAATGCTTCTGGATTAAATGATGGTGCTGCTGCTATGCTTTTAGCCTCAGAAGATGCGGTTGAGAGATATGATTTAAAACCTCTTGCTAAAATTGTAAGTTCTGCAGTATCAGGTGTTGAACCTCGCATTATGGGTATTGGTCCTGTAAAAGCTTCTGAAAAGGCTTTAAAAAAAGCAGGCTTGACTATAGACGATATGGATATCATTGAATTAAACGAAGCTTTCTCGGCACAGGCTTTAGCTTGTATCCGAGAAATAGGTTTGAAAGATGACGATGCTCGGATCAATCCTAATGGGGGTGCTATTGCTCTTGGTCACCCTTTGGGAGTATCAGGAACGCGTATTATCCAAACAGCGGCTCTAGAATTACAAAAACAAAACAAACGCTTTGCTCTATGTACCATGTGTATTGGTGTTGGACAAGGGTATGCTACGATTATTGAACGTTTCTAGTTAAAAGTACAATAAAAAAATAGAGGCCTTCTTCCATTTTCGTGAGGAGACTTTTTTAGTAATTTGACATTCTATTATTTGAGGGTTAAAGGCCGTAATCTTGTCTAAGATATTTCATGAGCTCAAAAAAATAAAGAGCCTAATATAAAAAGTTGGCGGAGTGCAAAAAATACTTAATCGATTGTGTTTTCTTATCTCAAGAAGAATTTGCATTAAATGAAGATTGGAAATATGTAGCACTTATTTCTAATTGAAAAGGTATGGTTTATTGATTAACCTATTTCAAAAAAAACCGAGTATTAAGTCCTTTAAATTTATTTTATAAATACTGTATGATTGGACTTGTATGTATAGGAGAAATCGATCAACAAAACCTTAAGGGAAAAATCAAATGATAAACTAAAACTCATTTCATCTTCAAAATAATGTTCGGTTATCGTACCAAAAGCAATAATACCAGATATATAAAACCTAAAACAAGCAGATAAAGACAAACTTATTTTAATGATTTTTATACTGCTTTCATATTACTTCGTTTTATTCCAAGTCTTATAAATATTCTCTTGCTTTGGTCTATCACAAGGAATTTCTCTAAGAGGTTCACATTCTTTTAATGTATCCATACAATCGACAGGTAATTGCTGATAAAGAGCAGTTCCTTTTGTTTTCCATTCAATCATTTCATCGCTAACATCCTTCACTATTTTAGCAGGATTCCCAACAATCACTTTTCTTTCGGGAACAATAGTATTAGCAGGGATAAAACAAAGGGCTCCTATAATGCAGTTCGCACCAATGTCACAATCATCCATCACAACTGCGTTCATTCCAACGAGCGTATTTTCACCAATAGTTCCCCCATGAATAATGGCCCCATGACCAATATGAGCTCCTTTTTTTAAGATAACCGTAGTACCAGGAAACATATGGATAGTGCAGCCCTCTTGAACATTACAGCCGTCCTCAATAATTATTTCGCCCCAATCTCCTCTGATAGCAGCTCCAGGTCCTACGTAAACATTCTTTCCAATAATTACATTTCCTGTAACATTGGCTTGAGGATGTACAAAAGAACTTTCGTGTATTACTGGCTTGTATCCGTTGAATTCAAATATCATTTTGTTATCGATTGATCGTTCTTATAATTGGACTTAATCATTCAAATATACTCAAATTAAAGATTGACTAAAGCATTGTTTTTTATTCTCTACACCAAATATTTCAATAGCTAAATTTTAACTTTATTTGAATTTCTCCTATGCGCATATATAATTATTTGAATTGTTTATTCTACAGTATAAAAAAGTTTAAATTTGATAGGTCTACAAAGTATACTTTATGTACACATACAAAGTTCAAACACAAGATCAGCTCTTATTACACGTTCAACAATGGAACATCAACAAAAAGTATAAAGGAATAATTTGTATCATTCACGGTTTGGGGGAACATCAGGGGCGATATGAACACTTAGCTAAATTTTACATAGATAATGGTTTTCAAGTATACAGCTATGATCAACGTGGACACGGAAAATCTGAAGGTAAACGTGGTCATACGCCTGGTATTGAATCTAATTTAGATGATTTAGAACGGGTGATAAAGACCATTCCACACCATCATCTCTTCTTATATGGACATAGTTTTGGTGGAAATGTACTCGCAAATTTTTTATTAAGAAAGCAACCAAAATATCTAAGTGGAGCAATTTTATCAGCCGCTTGGATGCAATTAGCAAAAGTTCCAAATACAATTCAACTAGGAATGACAAAATTGATGACCAGCATCTTTCCTAGCTTTACACAAAATAACAAACTCAATTCTACAAACCTTTCTAACGATACTAAAGTTTGTAAACACTACGATGAAGATTCATTAAATCATAATCAAATTTCTATTCGACTATTTACAGATTTTTACCACGCAGGAAAATGGGCTATTGAAAATGCTGACAAACTTAATGTAAACACCTTAATGCTTCACGGTTCGGACGATGCTATTATTTGTAAATCAGGAACTGAACAATTCGCTAATAAGAGTAATGGTATGGCAACCTATAAACTATTTGAAAATACTAAACACGAACCTCACAACGACCTTACTAAAAAAGATGTATTTACTTACACCTTAAACTGGCTGGAAGAATCGCTTAGTTGATGAATGATTAAAGAAAATTAACATTACTAGATAAAGTACTAGAATTGGCGACTTCTAAAGCGCTCATATTTTCGTAACTTGCTCAGCTCCATTAAGGAGCTTTTTAGTTTAGAAAACAAGAGATTTAGAACAATATATGATACTTAAGAACTATGCCCTAGGGCAATGGACTGCTGGAGAAGGAGAAGGTCAAGCGCTATTTAATGCGGTAACTGGCGAAAAGATTGCTGAAACGAGCAGCAAAGGATTAGATTTTGGAGAAATGATGGATTATGCCCGTAAAGTAGGTGGTCCAACTTTACGCAAAATGACTTTCCACGAAAGGGGTAGAATGCTAAAAGCATTAGCCCTTCACTTAATTTCCATAAAAGATAAATTTTACAATTCTAGTGCCCAATCGGGAGCTACTAAAGTAGATTCTTGGATTGACATTGAAGGGGGTATTGGGAACTTATTTGCTTATGCAAGTTTGAGAAAACAATTTCCAAACGAATCTTTTTATGTTGATGGCGAACATGCCCCACTGTCTAAAGGTGGAAGCTTTATTGGTCAGCACATTTGTGTTCCTAAACAAGGGGTTGCTATTCATATCAACGCCTTTAACTTTCCTATATGGGGAATGTTAGAAAAGATTGCTGTAAACCTTTTAGCGGGTGTACCTGCCATTGTTAAACCTGCAACAGTTACCTCTTATTTAACAGAGTTGATGGTCAAGGAAATCGTTGACGCGAAGATTCTTCCCGAAGGTTCTTTACAATTAATTTGTGGTTCTGCAAGAGGAATTTTGGACACTGTTAATTCCCAAGATATAGTCACCTTTACAGGTTCTGCTTCTACTGGTAAAATGCTAAAATCTCACGAAAATATCATCAACGAGTCTGTGCCTTTCAATATGGAAGCAGATTCACTAAACTGTTGTGTTTTAGGTGAAGATGTAAATCCAGGCGATATCGAATTTGACCTTTTCATTAAAGAAGTTCAAAGAGAAATGACGGTTAAAGCAGGACAGAAATGTACTGCAATTCGTCGTATCATCGTTCCTGTAAACAAAGTAGAAGATGTACAAATAGCATTGGGTAAACGATTGGCAAAAACAACTATCGGAGATCCCTCTATAGAAGGAGTTCGTATGGGCTCACTTGCGGGTTTAGATCAAAGAGAAGAAGTAAAAGAGAAAGTCTTGGAACTTTCTAAAACACAAGAAATTGTTTTTGGTGACTTAAATAATTTCGATGTTGTAGGAGCTGATAAAGAAAAAGGAGCTTTCCTTTCACCTATTCTATTCTTAAACGAAAATCCTTTTACAAAAACCGATTGTCATAATATTGAAGCCTTTGGTCCTGTAAGTACTATTATGCCTTATAAAGGGATCGATGAAGCTATTGAATTGGCAAAAATGGGTAAAGGTTCTTTAGTCTGTTCTATCATCACTGCTGATGACTCTATTGCTAAAGAATTTGTGATGGGTGCAGCTGCAAACCACGGTCGTATCTTAATTTTAAATGCTGACTGTGCTAAAGAAAGTACTGGTCACGGTTCTCCTATGCCTTTATTATCTCATGGTGGTCCAGGACGCGCTGGTGGAGGTGAAGAAATGGGTGGTATGCGCGGTGTAATGCACTACCTTCAACGCACAGCCATTCAAGGGCATCCAACAAGCATTACTAAAGTTACTAATGTATTTCAATATGGAGCAAAACAAACTGAAAAGGATGTCCATGTTTTCCGAAAGTATTTTGAAGAATTGGAAATTGGTGAAACTGTTTTCACACAAAAGAGAACAATTACCGAAGGTGACATTGTAAACTTTGCAAATGTTTCTTGGGATCATTTCTATGCTCATACTGATGTAACTTCTTTAGACGGAACAATTTTCGAGGAAAGAGTAGCACATGGATATTTCATTCTATCGGCAGCAGCAGGTTTATTTGTTGATGCGAAGAAAGGACCTGTTTTATTAAACTATGGTATAGAAGAATGTCGCTTTGTAAAACCAGTTTATGCAGGTGCAACAATTGGAGTTCGATTTACGGTTAAAGAAAAGGTTGACCAAGAAAAACGTTCTGAAGAGGATATCGCTAAAGGAATTGTAAAATTCTTAGTAGATGTATTCGATGAAACAGGTGAAACGGTAGCGATTGCTACTATATTGACAATGGTAAAAAAAATAGATCAAAGCAACTAACATGGGAAATCCTATAGATCAAGGTGGTGTAAATGTATCCATCGAAAACAATATAGCAAGTATCGAGTTTCATCATCCTTTGAGTAATTCCCTCCCGGGAAAAGTTTTGCAAAAACTTGCCAATACCATTACAGAAGTAGGAACTAATGATGCAGTTACCCTAATCATTTTAAAAAGTGCTGGCGAAAGAGCTTTCTGCGCAGGTGCTTCTTTTGATGAGTTAATTAGTATCGATAGTTTAGAAACAGGAAAAGTATTCTTCAGTGGCTTCGCTAACGTAATTAACGCTGCTCGCAAATGCCCGAAAATAATTATCGGTCGTGTACAAGGAAAAGCTGTTGGTGGTGGAGTCGGAATGGCTTCGGCTGTAGATTACTGTATGGCCACAAAATTTGCTTCTGTTAAACTGAGTGAATTGGCTGTAGGAATTGGTCCTTTTGTCGTAGGACCTGCCGTAGAACGCAAAATTGGTATGTCGGCAATGAGCCAACTTGCCATTGATGCGACAGAATGGCAAACAGCTCAATGGGCTAAAGAAAAAGGTTTGTACACAGAGGTTTTCAATTCTATAGACCAAATGGATGAAGGAATTGCTAAATTGGCTAACACATTAGCCAATTCAAATCCTGAAGCAATGCAAATGCTAAAGAAAGTTTTTTGGCAAGGAACAGAAAATTGGGATGACTTATTACTAGAAAGAGCCGCTATGAGTGGTAAACTCGTTCTTTCTGACTTTACTCGTAATGCCATCAACAAATTCAAGAATAAATAAAAAATGGCTAAAAAGGCTATAGATAAAAAAACTTTACAAGAAGCATACAAGCTGATGAGAACAGCAAGAGCTATGGCAGACTTGTACGAAGCGAACGCTTCTATCACAAGTAAGTATGTTCACGCAACTTCTCGAGGTCACGAAGCTATTCAGTTAGCTATGGGTATGCAATTATTACCACAAGACTGGGTATCGCCTTATTATCGCGACGACTCTATTTTATTAGGAATTGGAATGCAACCTTACGATTTGATGTTGCAATTATTGGCTAAAAGAGACGACCCTTTTTCTGGAGGTAGAACCTATTATTCTCATCCTAGTTTAAACAGAGAGGATATGCCAAAAATCCCACACCAATCTTCGGCAACAGGAATGCAAGCTATTCCTACAACTGGAGTAGCTATGGGAATTCAATATTTAGAACAGCAAAATCTTACGAAGGATTACGGCAAGGAATTACCCGTAGTTGTCTGTTCAATTGGTGATGCAGCGATGACCGAAGGAGAGATTTCTGAAGCACTTCATATGAGTGCTCTGAAACAATTTCCAATCATCTTTTTAGTACAAGATAACGAATGGGACATTTCTGCACATGCTTCGGAAATTCGAGCTAATGATGTATCACAATACATAGAAGGATTTAAAGGAATCGAGCTAAGAACAATTGAAGGCAATGACTTTATAGAATCGTACAATACGGTAAAAGAAGTTATTAAAACAATTCGCGAAGAACGACGTCCATTTTTGATTCATGCTAAAGTTCCGCTCTTAGGGCACCACACTTCGGGTGTTCGTAAAGAATGGTATCGCGACGATTTAGAAGAACATGAACAAAGAGACCCTTTACCAATATTGATTCAACAACTACTAAACAAAGGCTTTAAGCAAAAAGATATTGACACGATTGATGCTGAAGTAGTAACTTTAGTAAAGTCAGAATTCGATAGAGCCATATTAGCAGAAGATCCAAGCCCAGAAGATTTATTCACTCATGACTTTGCCCCTACTCCAATTACTGAGGAGAAAGGTGAAAGATCGCCTGAAGGAAAAGAACAAACAGTAATGGTAGATTCTGCTCTTTTTGCCATTCAAGAGATTATGGCAAAACACCCTGAATCTCTTTTATACGGACAAGATGTTGGACACCGCTTAGGAGGTGTATTCCGTGAAGCGGCAACACTAGCTCAAAAATTCGGTAAGGATCGTGTTTATAACACACCTATTCAGGAAGCCTTTGTTATTGGTTCTACCGTAGGTATGTCAGCTGCAGGCTGTAAACCGATTGTCGAAGTTCAGTTTGCTGATTATATCTGGCCTGGACTCAATCAATTATTTACCGAAGTGAGTCGTTCTTGCTATCTATCGAATGGTAAATGGCCTGTAAGTGCTATCATTCGTGTACCTATTGGAGCTTATGGCTCAGGTGGTCCCTACCACTCTTCTTCTGTGGAGTCTATCCTTACCAATATTCGAGGTATTAAAGTAGCTTATCCATCTACTGGCGCCGATTTAAAAGGTTTGATGAAGGCTGCTTATTATGATCCGAATCCAGTAGTGATGTTAGAGCATAAAGGTTTATACTGGTCAAAAATTAAAGGTACGGAAGGCGCTAAAACTGTTGAGCCAGACGAAGATTATGTGATTCCTTTTGGAAAAGCAAGGATTGCTTTAGAAGCTGAAGTTTATAATATTGATACTGGAAATTCATTAGTAGTTATTACTTATGGTATGGGAGTTTACTGGGCAAATACAGCTGCTAAATCTTATAAAGGACAAATAGAAATTTTAGATCTGAGAACTTTAGCTCCCTTAGATAAAGAAGCTATGTTCAATTCGGTTCGCAAGCACAATAAGTGTATGATAGTAACTGAAGAACCTAAAGGATTTGGTTTTGCTCAAGCTATTGCAGGTGAAATTCAACAAGCATGTTTTGAAAGCTTAGATGCTCCAATACGAGTTTTAGGTGCTGAAAATATGCCAGCCATTCCTCTTAATAGTACTTTGGAGGCTACTATGATCCCAAATGCAGATAAAGTTAAACTGATGATGAAAGAACTTTTGGATTATTAAGCGATTTCATTTTTGATATTAAAAGGCTTCTCTCTTTTATGGGAAGAGACTTCCTAAGTTGATATCGTATTTTGTGTGATTAGATTGTACTTAAAGAATGAGTAATGTATATTGCAAGAACAAAATAAATAATTATGAACACTAAACAAATCATCCCTGCATTTGCTCTACTTATAATATGCTTATTTCATCAGACAAAAGTTAATGCACAAGTACTGATCTCAGATACGTTAATAAACAGTTTGAGTCAAATGGAACTCATCGAAATGATGTCCTTACCAATTGTACAATTTGGTGTTGACGCCTATAAAATTCAATACCTAACAAACGATCTTAATGGTGATGAAAGTATCGCTTCAGGATTAATAGTTGTACCAAATAGTGGTGATTGTTCATGGAGTTTAACCACTTATCTACATGGAACGGTTTCCCACAAAGAGCATGTACCCTCACGACTTAGTAATGAAGCACTAGTTGGCTATTATGCTTCTGCAATTATAGGGTCTGTTGTAGCCTTACCAGATTACTTAGGACTTGGTGATTCCCAAGGATTCCACCCTTATGTTCACTCAGAAACGGAAGCTTCCGCTTCTCTAGATATGCTAAGAGCAACCAGAGAATTTTGTGAAAATCATAACATTTATTTGAATGATGATTTATTCCTTTTCGGATATTCACAAGGTGGGCATTCAACATTAGCCTTGCAGAAACTCATAGAACAAGAAAATGCTGAAGAATTTAACATTACAAGCTCAATCCCAATGGCAGGGCCCTATGATCTTTCTGGAGTACAAACAGACCTATTAACAAATGGAGAAGATTATCCAGCTCCTTATTACTTACCCTACTTAGTATTGAGTTATTATAACATCTATCCTGAAATAAACGAATATGAGTACGATAGTTTATTTATAAGCCCTTATGACTCACTTTTACCATTATACTTTGATGGATACCACAGTGCAGGAGAAATTGATGCAATTATGCCTAGTGACCCAGTAAATGTTTTAAATCCTAACTTTTATAATGCCTTTTTATCAGACTCCCTACACCCATTTAGACAAGCATTAGAAGCTAACGATCTAACAAACTGGTCTCCTGTAGCACCAATTAACTTCTATTACTGTGGAGGGGATGAACATGTAACCTATCTTAATGCAATTATTGCAGCAGAAACAATGAATAACATAGAAGGAATAACAGTTGAACTAACTGAAATAGATCCTAATTTTGATCATTCTCAATGTGCTGAACCCTCTATAACTCAAGCTATTTTATCATTCCTTCAACAAGCTGAATCTTGTAATACTTCTGTAGCGGAAATTAATTCCCCATATATTCAAGTAATTCCAAATCCTACAAGTAATTTTGTAACTATAAGTATACAGAATACAAATTATGAATTAATTGACCTTACACTTATAGATAATATTGGAAGAGTAGTATTAACCAAAGAATTGAGTGCACAAAATAAAAAAACATTAAATGTTAGCAGTTTAAATACAGGACTCTATTTTTTACAACTATCCTATGAAGGTAAATTGATTGGCACTGATAAATTCATGAAAAATTAAGCCTCTCTCCCTTATTCTAACTATTTTGTTAAAAAAGCCTCATTCAAATGAATGAGGCTTTTTTTTTGTTGCTGTAGGAGAAGGAGTCGAACCTTCACGGAGTGGTTAGTCCAGGGGATTTGTTCCAAAATCTCCACCCTCGAGACAGGAGGGCATGTCTGCCAGTTTCATCACCCCACAGTGTCTTAGTGATTAACTATAGTAAATATATATTAATAACTTATTTTTTACAAATAATATAAATATTTGACATTATTTTTATTAATTTAATAAATAAAACTAATTTTGATTATTATTAAATAAATTATTTACACACAAAATGGCAACTAATTATGAAATCGACAATATTGATCGGAGCATTTTATCGATTTTAATGAAGGATGCGAAGACCCCTTACACTGAAATTGCAAAAAAACTAATTGTTTCGGCAGGAACTATTCATGTAAGAATGAAAAAGATGGAAGCAGCTGGTATCGTAAAAAATAGTCGTTTGGATATTAATTACGAATTATTGGGCTATGACCTCACAGCTTTTTTGGGAATCTATTTAGAAAAGGGATCTAACTACAAAGATGTTACCGAGAAGATGAATAGTATTCCAGAAATCGTTGAAGCCTATTACACTACCGGAGTATATAGCATATTTGCTAAGATTCGTTGTAAAAACACGAAACATATGCGTCATGTACTAAATGAAGAAATTCAACTATTAAATGGAATTCAACGCACCGAAACTATTATCTCATTGGAACAGAGTATAGATAAGCAAATTAGTCTAAAGAATGTAGTTGCTGGTATTTAATTACTATAAAATTTTAAATTAACTCGGCAACTCTTAACTTTTGAAGAGTGTACAAATTAAAATCTATTATACTTCGATAGGCTCTTAATGAGACTTTAAACCCTCATGAAAAAACCTAAAAAGACTGACTGCATAGATGTATTAGAATTTCAAGAAAGTAATCATATTCTTTTAAATTAGGAATAAAGTACCTCTTTGATCATTTCAATACAAAAGGCATTTTCTTCTGGAGTTCCTATAGTAATACGAATACAATGAGGCAAACCAAAAGCAGCTAAAACTCTTACAAAAACACCTTGCTTTAATAAGCCTTCAAATACCTGCGAGGCCTTTTCTGGTGTTCGCATATCAATCATTACAAAGTTGGCGAAAGAAGGAACGTAAGTAACGGCCATTTCGTCGAAAGCTTTGTAGAATATAGGTAATTGTTCTTTATTATTTTGAACTGTCTTTGTTAAGAAATCAACATCCGCAAGTGCTCCTTCACCGGCCGCTTGTGCTAGGCTTGAAGGTTCAAAAGTCAACTTCACTCGCATCAAAGGTTCTATCAAATCAATATGCCCCATAGCATAACCCACACGCATACCAGCTAAGCCATATGCTTTAGAAAAAGTACGAAGCGTAAGCACATTCGAATAGTTCATACGAATGCTGTCTGGATACTCCTCAGTTATAGCTATAGCATATTCGTAATAAGCTTCGTCTATAACAACCAAAATATGATCAGGAACTTTAGTCATAAAGTCTCGAAGCGCATTTTCGCTAATCATTGCACCTGTAGGGTTATTCGGATTTGAGAGGTAGATAACTTTTGTCTTGTCGGTAATTTGCTCAATAATCAGATTTAAATCAAAACCGTATACATCTGATAAAGGCACTTTTTTGCAAGGCGTATCATTTAACATCGACCATACATAAATGATTACGAAAGTACCTTTAAAGGTTAAAACTTCATCATCTCCTTTACAAAAAGCACGCATAAGATTTTGCATGATTCCTTCAGAACCATTTCCAACAACTACTTGATCAGCTTGAATTCCATTTTCACGAGCTATTTGTGTTCTCAATGAAGTACTCAAAGGATCGGAATACAAATAAAGATTATCCATTGCTTCTGCCATTCTAATTTTAGCTTTTGGCGAGCAACCGAAATTATTTTCATTATTCCACAAAACTGCAGTCTTGGTCAATTTTAATTCCTCAACAATCTGCGCTATACTTTTTCCAGGCTTATAAGCCTTTAACTCATGAATATTATCTGGAATTCGAATCATCAATCTGGCATCAAAAAACCCCTTAGGGATTTAATCATTTATACAAACATTGTTATTGGATTTTCTATGTAGGCTTTTAAAGTTTTTAAGAAAGCAGCTCCTGAAGCACCATCGACTACACGGTGGTCACAAGAGAGACTTAATTTCATTATATTTCCTGGAACAATTTGACCCTCTTTAACAACAGGTACTTGATGAATTCCCCCAACAGCAAGAATACAAGCATCTGGCGTATTAATAATAGCAGTAAATTCTTCTATACCAAACATTCCTAAATTAGAGATGGTAAAGGTACTTCCCTCCCAGTCGGCAGGTTGCAACTTCTTATCTTTCGCTCGTTGAACAAAATCTTTCACCTCTACAGATATTTCACTCAAAGTTTTGGTATCTGTATATCGCACTACAGGAACCAAAAGACCATCTTCTACAGCTACTGCAACTCCAATATTTATATGTTCATTTCTTCGTATTACATCACCACGCCAAGAAGAATTTACAGTAGGGTGTTCTCGCAATGACATTGCTACAGCTTTCACAACAAGGTCATTAAAAGATACTTTTTGATCCGGCATTGCATTAATTGCTTTACGCGATGAAATAGCATTATCCATATCTACTGAAATTGATAAGTAGAAATGAGGAGCTGAGAATTTAGACTCAGCTAATCTATGAGCTATAACCTTTCGCATTTGCGAAATAGGCTCTTCCGTATAACGTTCTTCACATAATCCAGTTCTAACAGCACCAACTTGATAACTATCTACATCACGCTTCACTACTCTCCCTCCTTCTCCAGTACCCGATATTTTTGAAATATCAATCCCTTTTTCTTCCGCTAAACGTTTTGCTAACGGAGAAGCTTTTGTTCTTCCACCAATTGCTTTAGTAGCAACAAAAGAGGTAAGAATTGGAGCAGCTTCCTGAACTTCAACTTTAGCTTCCTGAACAGGAGCTGGGGTTAAAATTTCTTCCTTTAACTCTTCGCTTGCTGGTGAAGCATCAGCTTCAATTATTGCCTTCACATCTTCACCTTCTTCTCCTAAAATAGCAAGGATACAATCTACAGGAGCGGTAGATGATTCTTCTACTCCAATGTGTAATAAAAGCCCTTCTTGGAAAGATTCAAACTCCATAGTTGCTTTATCTGTTTCAATTTCTGCTAGCAAATCGCCTTCAGAAATAGCATCTCCAACTTTTTTATGCCATTTTGCCACCGTACCTTCA